>Ga0115000_10003530_pt1 | contig 13066 bp, 12 predicted proteins | sample ArcticOcean_MG_C_6_FD_89690 | JGI IMG/M metagenome (GOLD analysis project Ga0115000, IMG submission 89690) | Marine microbial communities from western Arctic Ocean - ArcticOcean_MG_CB8_128 | ecosystem: Environmental > Aquatic > Marine > Oceanic | place: Arctic Ocean: Canada Basin | collected... | reverse complement strand
GGAATATTTCCAAATTCAAAGGCGATTCTAAATTATACACTTGGATTTTTAGAATTGCTACAAATGAGGCATTAACACATTTGAGAAAAAAGAAACGCCGTTTTTTTATTCCGATAATTGACGTTGAAAATGAATTGGCTAGTAATTTAGAGAGCGATAATTATTATACTGGAGATGATATTCAGCTTAAGTTACAGAAAGCAATTTTAACTTTACCTGAAAAACAAAGACTTGTATTTAATATGAAGTATTTCGAGGATATGAAGTACAAGGATATGAGTGAAGTCTTAGATATTTCTATTGGGGGATTAAAAGCACAATATCATCATGCAGTAAAAAAAATTGAGAAAATATTAAAAGAAGATTAAACCTTTTGGAGAAAAAAACATCATAATAGTTAAATGGAAAATAATGAGAACATAAACGAATCTGAGAATTCGATCTTGAATAAGATTAAAAAGGAAGGTGAGTTTAAAATTCCCGCTGAATATTTTGATACGTTTCAGAAGGATCTTCAAATTAAGATTGAGGAAAATAAAAGTGCTTTTTTTCAATTATCGGGATACAGAATCCCTATTTTAAGTGCGTCATTTACTTTGTTGTCAATTGTATTTTTATTCAATTACAATAAACCCACAGAACTCGCAAGTAATGATTGTTCAGATCAGGAAATAATTAGTTATTTCAATGAACATTTTGATGAGTATAATGATGCTGAAATAATTGAGGAAATCAGTTTTTTAGAATTAAGTGAATTACAAATGGAAGTAGAGGATTCTACTAGAAAAGAATCTGAGAATAAAAAGGATATAATTGAAGAATTGACAGAGGAGGAAATCATGGAGTATTTATTAGACGATGGATACGGTGACGGCGACTGGGATGAACTATAATTTTAATTATCAAAAAAAAAGAAAGATGAACCACAGAAAAATAGCAGTAGTATTGATTGCATTTTTATTAATTGCAGCACCAGTATTCTCACAGAATAAGTCTCAGAAAAGAGCGGAAAAGCAGGAAAAGATAGAAGCAATGAAAATTGGTTTTATTTCAACAGCCTTAAACCTAGGCGAAAGTGAAGCTCAAGATTTTTGGAAAGTGTACAATAAATATGAAGGGGATATTAAAAAGCTAAGGATTGAAAATCGAGAGGTTAGACAGAAGCTAAAAGGAAAATCTATAGATGAAATGACAGATGACGAAGCACGGGATTTAGTGGATGGTGAAATGCTATTTAGAGAGCGGAAGTTGGCTTTGGATATGACTTTTAATAATGACTTGAAATCTATTTTGCCAATTAAAAAAGTATTGAGATTCCACAAGGCTCAACGCCAGTTTAAGCGCAAGCTCCTAAAAAGAATGCAAGGAAAAAGAGCAGGTAAGAAACAAAAAAGAGTTTCTAGAGGAAGAGAAGAAGGTACTCCTGATATGGAAGATTAAAAAATGGAAAAAGGCTTGTCTAGATCTAGATTTAGTTAATCAAATTTGTATCTTCGTGCATCCAAATGAGATTGCTGTTAATCATAGTCCTAGTTGCCCTAAATATCAAGCTTTTGGCCTGTAGCGGTTGTAATGTGTCAACAGGGTTAGTAAACAGTGATCCAGTTAATTACCTTTCGTTAAAATATAGGCATACTCTTTTTAATGGTGTTGAGTCCTCTTTTTTTCGGCATACGGGTCATGGAGGTGTTTTTTCAGAATCGTATTTTAATTATGATTTTAGTGCCAAATATTTCTTTTATAAAAAATGGTATGCACAAGGCATGTTTTCATATCAGCAAGTTAAATTAGTCTCCGATTCTTCAACTAATTATGTTAACGGAGTAACAGATCCTTTTCTGTTTTTGGGTTATAACGATTTCGAAATATTTAAAAATTGGCAACTAAATTATAATGTTTTCGGTGGATTAGATTTCGGAATAGGTAGCTATAAAGTAGCTCAGGGAAGTGAATATTCAGCAGGAAGTAAAAGTTATGATATATTATTAGGTTTTGAACTTTTAGCAAAACTTAAAAAAGTTGGTTTTTCATCAAAAGGGAACATTAAATTTAATTCAAAAAACAAAGAAAATTATCTTTTTGGAAATGTAGTAAATAATTCTTTCGTCTTTTTATACTATGTCGAAAAGGAAAATTTAATGTGTATACCATTCCTAGGTGTAACTCATGAGTGGAATTTAAAAGATAAATTAGATGATGATTTGATGTTAAACACAAGTTCCGAAGTGCTGTTTATTGATTTGGGCATCAACTTTTTATTTAAAAATAAATTTTTGATTGGAGGTAAATATAAACTTGGATTTTATGATGATATACCTGGATGGGAAAGTGTAAATGTATCTGGTTTTGAAATAGAATTATCATATATTTTTAGTGATAAAAAAGAGTAAACGAAAAAAATACTAATTGGGAAGATCGTGTTTTCTTTTCTGGAGGAACATTAATTCGCAATAATTTAACGTGGAAATAGGATGCATATACAATAGGGATTATAATTGCCTCTTTTGCTAATTACAGGAAACGATTTCCAAGGAGAACTTCAAGTACTAAATAACTTAGGGGAAATCATATAAATTCAAACCAATAGCCGATTTCACTTTACCACTTAAAGGCAGTAATTTATTTCATTAAGATTAACAATTCGCTGAAAAAGGGAATCTTAAACTAACATCAAATACAGCAACAAAGTGAAAATTCTGCGAGCTAAAACTTGCAGGATTTTTACTTTGTTCTATTTTATCACTGCAATAAACGATGGCTTTTTTTTTCCTTTAGGTGTACTAAAGAAATAGATATTTCCATCGACTTCAAACAAGCTTCTTCCTTGCTTTGAAACAGTATTTGGTTTTACGGTAAAAATGGAATTCTTTCCAACTTCTCCAGAGTTTAAATCGAACGTTGTTAATAGGAAGGATGCACCTCTTGTTTTTTTATCGATTGGTTCATTTTTAAGATCAACGTTAGAATTGTAGGCTAAGATTAACTGGTTATTTTTTATGGTAAGTTTTGAATCCTCTAAATAACCTTCAAGTTCAGAGTAAATACCTCTTAACCATGCTACTTTTTGATTGATACCAAATTTAACAACTAGCACTCCTTTTGTAGTCCATTCATCTTTTCCTGCTATATAGCGATTGAATGAAAGCGTGACGAAGTCTCCTTTGTCGGAAGAATAGATATGTTCAATTTTCAAGTTTGCATTCAATGTAGTTGCGCTATAAATAGTTCTCAAAGTTCTTAGCTTTCGCTTACCCTTTTCTACTTCAAATTTATAACGCTCTGCACCGTATGCTTTCTTTATTTGGTCTGCCGAAAAGACGGAGACTTCATCTTTAATTATTTCCAATTTATCACCTAATATTAAAACACCTACTCCAACTATGGATTGAGTGGTTGTATAAGGCTCTTCTTGCACAGCGTAAAAGAGTTTGAATGTATTGTCGTGTATCTTTACTTTTAACCCTCTTTTCCCTCTTTCCCCTCCGTTACCGAAGAGAATGTTTTTAGAGTAAAATTTACTGGTGTTAAAATTAAAAAGCAAGAAAGGAATTTCATCTTCTTTAATTCTAAAATCATTACTCGTGAAATAACCAAATACTCCAGCTTCGCAGTAATGGAAATCATAAAAATTATCGTAGTATTTTTCTCTACCGGAAAAAAGGGTTCTATTACTGAAAAAAGCAACACCAGCTTTACCGCTTAATGTTTTCTTTTCCTCAAGATTTATATCAAATTGAGTTGCCGTTATTGTAAAATCTTTTCCTATGCTTGAGTTTCCTTCTACTACAATACAAATTGGGAATTTTAAATCTGCTGGATTAATTAAAACGTGTAAAGAAGCAATTTTAACAGCGGTATTTCCTTTCTTAAATACCGCGGATTTAATCAGCTTAAGGTCTTTAAAAACGGTTAAATCTTTATTTAAAATTAAGACATATGCATCTTCCTGTTTCTGGTTTTTCACATCTCTAAAACCTAGAAAAACTTTACCATTTCCACATTTTTTCTCAGCTAATTTCAGTCCGCTTAACTTTGGATATTTCTGAAGAAGGTTAAGGCTGTTAATCTTTTTCATTTGATCATCAAATGAGGTTATTGCGAGGTGTTTATCCTTCTTTATTTTGAAGTCTGAAAGCATAAAGTATGAAAGTCCCATCTATCTCTCCAACTGCATCAAATGGTAAGCCTTCAGAAAGGTTTTTAGTATCGATAGCATCGGACCAAATTGGGGTGACTTCTTGAGCGACTCCAGAATGGAGTACAATAAATGAACAAATTATAACTAATATATGCTTCATCTGATATGGATTTAAGTTCTAATTTACCTGTGAATTTATGCTTTATTTGTTTAAATACAGAATTGACAATTTGTTTGAAAATTACTGAAATAAGACAATTCTTTCATTTACCTAAGCTGTTATTATTTTAACGCGGGGGTTATTGTAATACGACATCTCATATTCTTGCTTTAATTGATCTTTTACAAAAAAGGTAATTCTGAATGAATATTGTTATAAGTACCATCATAGTAGTATAGTGCATTTTCGATTTCAAAATTAAATTGCTTTGTAATTCGCACTTTTTTTTGGTGAAAGTACTTTTTAACTGTAACTAAGAGATTGATTTAAATCAGTTTGTATATTGCCTTTATTTTTCCTGAATTTTTACCGTTCCGATTCTTGTAATTTTGTCTCCAACTAGAATTGTTTTTCCTTCTTGATTCTCAGGTAGAAAAACATCTACTGTGATTTGGTAGTAATACCCCTGTGCTAAAAGAAAGTTGTTCTCAGGTAAACTTTCTCTTTGACTATCCATCATTTTTTTACAAATGTCTTATTCAACTAGCGTAGGGTCTTTACGAGGAGCTTTGCACCTTGTTCGTGGACTAATTCCTACGAATTCAATATCACCAATTGTAAAATGAACACCTGTTCCAGATTCGTCGCAGATCGCCTCTTCATCAAAAGCATTTAGGGTCCTAAATTCTAAATTTGCACAAAATATTAACCTTAGATTCTCTAAGGGATGATCTGGTAAATGATACCGTAGTTGATTAGATTGATTGCTTACTCACAACAGTAACAATGCTAAGTTGTGGTATGTAGAATGCAATCAAATAGGCAAGTAAACCCTGGTTGTTTTCATCCAATAAAAAAAAACTTTGTTTATTGGAATCCCCTTGATTTGAAAGCGCTACTTTTTTTCGCTTAATTGGGAAGTAGCTTTTAAAAGTTATACAGAGTCTAAACCTTTAATTAGATAAATACGAATGCGTTCTATTTGTGACTCGTTCATATCTTTAAATATTCTGATAGAATTAACATTTTATTGAAAGATGCAGGCATCTTAAACAGGAAACGTATGGCTTACTAAGTATAAATTATATGCCATAAAATTAGGTTTAGTAATGCCAGGATTGTTATTAATTTTAATGCTGAGTTGCAAGAAGGAAGAGACAGGAAAAGGAACTCCACCTTGCGTGAATTGTAAAATAACTAAGTTATAATCTTACAATATATTAATCTGCTATTTTTAACTGTTGATTTAAGTTTTGGATTTTTAAAAGGTGTAGGTATTCCAGTGTTGTACATAAACATCATTTATAGAAGAAGTTATTATTAGTAAAACCTCTAGACTTTTATTTTAATGTGTTTATACGCTTAAGCAATCAAATATTTTAATTTGACTCGATATAATGTTTACTTTTATAGTTAATATTATGTTGAATAAAAAAACATACATTTTATTGTTACTTGCACTAGTTGTTTCGAGTGCAAGTATTGCCCAGTCGGGTTTGTTAAAACTTATATTTCCTCCTGTTGATTCAGTTATCACAAGATACGATACAACCAAAGTAGATCCGAAATTAGATCAAATAACATTGAGGGCTTTTACTGGATACAATGGAAATGAATTAATGTTGAAAAGTAACGACGAAACAAAATTTTATTCCGCCAATTCAAAATATAAACTAGGTTTTGGAATTGGCTATAGGTGGCTGATTTTAAATGCAGCACTAGGGTCCCCCTTTGCGGATAAATACAATAATCATAAAGGAGAGACTTTTTCATTTGATATACAGATGAATATTTATGCGCCAAGGTTGCAAACTGATCTTAGAGTACAACAGATTGATGGATATTATCAAAAAACCCAAGATGAAATATATACCAATTTTGGAAACGAAGGGCCTTTTATTATCCGCGAAGATTTGAAATTAAGAGCTATTGGTGGTGGGGTTACTTATACATTTAACAGGAGCTATTTACATAAACATGGTTTTGATCAAACTAAAACAATGAAGGAAAGTGGCGGGACATTACTTGTTGGTGCTAGATTCGGTTATTTGAAATGTTTTTCGGATTCTATGCTTTTTAAACAATCTAACAATGAGTCGATTAAATCGATTAGATCTTTTGGAGGGGGATTTTCTTTAGGGGGTGCTTATACTTTCCTAATTACTAAAAGGTTGTTCTTCTCAATTCACGGCGTAATTAATGGGGCTGTAAAAAACGTAGATTCGAAATATTTAAATCCCGCTTCAACACCAAAAAAACAACAAGTAAATTTTAGTATTTCTCCCACGATTAGATCTTCGTTTGGTTATAATTATTTAAATCACTTTATTGGATTGTATGGTGTTTTTGATAATAGTTTATACAATAGAATTGATGGGTATCAAGTCGATTATTTTTTCACGACGATTAAGTTAATATATGCCTACAGATTAAAAGTGAATAACTAAATTAAGTACTTTAAATTGTAATAAATTTAAGGGAGAATCACTACAGGTATTAGAAGATTATAGTTTATTAAAACGCATCAATCCATATAATATTTTGGAAATATTAATAATAAAATTTAGCCAGAAAAGTGGAATGGATAATTCAAATTTAGTAGTTGTTTCTGTGTGAACTTCTGGTTTGTTTTTTTATTTCAGTTGGAACTTACTTGTTTGCGATATTGCTTCGATTTTATTTGTAAATAACGTTCTTTTTATTTTGAATTGATTTTCGTTCAGTAGAATGATGGGATGAAAATATTAATACACTCTTCGTATTAATTTAATGAAGGGGTGTGTTCAAATTTACTATATAACGAAAGGTTGTTGTTTTTGGCTTCCAAGCATTTATTCCAAAGTTTTTTATTGTGGTTCCCAAATAAATAACTTGTTTTAAGCTCATCCGTAATCCAAGATTTATTTTCCATTTCGTTTTCCAATTGCAATTTACTCCAACCAGAATAACCAACGAAAAATTTTATTTCATCAGCCCTAACTTTATTCTTTTTTATTAAATCACACAATTCATTAAAATCGCCTCCCCAAAAAAGACGATCGTTAATTTGTACACTGTTTTTTATTTTGTAGCCAAGTGAATGAACATAAAATAGAATGTCGTCATCAACGGGACCTCCATAATAAATAGGGAATTCACAATTTGTAATTTGATCTACAGCTTGTTCAACTAAAATACCAGTTGGTTGGTTTAAAATGAAGCCCATAGCACCCTCGTGATTGTGTTCGGCCATGAAAACGACAGATCTTTCAAAATATGGACCCTGTAAAAAAGGGTCAGCAATTAATATTTTTCCTTTATATGAATGATTATCGCTCATTAGCACTGCGAAAATAGAAGAATTTATTTACTTTGCGTATTCAATGAAAATTAAATGAGAGATTTCCTAAATCAAATAAGAAACAGGCATGATTTATTTTACAAAATCTTTCTGTTTCTACTGAGTATAACCTGTATTGTGTACTTTTTTCCAAAAGAAGCTACATTTAAATATGAATTCCAAAAAAATCAACCTTGGCGATACGAAACTTTGATAGCGCCTTACGATATTCCTGTTTTTCGAACAGACAGAGAAGTTGAGCAAGAGAAAGCATTAATTAGAAAAAAAAGAAAGAAATATTTCTCGATTAATAAGGAAAAAGGTAAAGCTAAAATAAAATATTTTGAAGCTACATTGGATAATAAATGGGATGATTTTGCAGAGAAGGAATTGACTGGATTTATGGATCGGCTAAAATCAGAAGCGTCAATTATTGCAGCGAAAAATAAAAAAAGAGAATTGTATCAAAAATTAGGTGAGTCAATCCTTATCGATATTTATAGAAGGGGTATAATTGAGTTAACTAAGGAGGTTTCGTTATTTAATGATTCAACAACTTTTTATGTTTATAGAAACAATTATTATGCTGCCACTAAATTAGAAGACGTTTTTACTCCAAAATCAGCATATGAATTTGCATTGAATAAAATCGAAAAAGACAGAGGTGTAAACGAAGATTTTATGAGTTCTATTTTCGAGAGTTTATTAGCGAAAGAAGCTGGAAGTATAGCTTATAATAAGGCTGAAACGGATCGGATATTAGTAAAATCTCTTGCTGAAATTGAACTTAAAGAAAGAACAATTTTAAAAGACATTAGGATTATTGAAAAAGGAGCACCAATTGATGCTGAAAGTTTTAAGGTTCTAAAATCATTTGAGATTAAGTATAAAAACAAAAAAAGATCAAGATTAAGTAAGTATGCAATTGGATTTGGGCAAACACTTTTAGTATCTATTTTGATGGGGTGTTTAGTTTTTTACCTTCTGTTTTTCAGAGGTTATTTACTTGATAATAATAAAAACATTGTTTTTTTACTTTTTACTATAACTGCATTTGTCGTAGTTGCAACGATTGTTTTGAAAAATGATTTATTTAATGTTTATATCGTTCCAATCTGTTTAGCACCAATTGTTATTCGATCATTTTTTGATACTAGAACTGCCTTTTTTATTCATTTACTAGTTGTCTTATTATTGGGTTTTGTCGTGTCAAATGGATTTCATTTCGTATTTCTACAATTGGTAGCAGGTATGATGGGGATATATGGGTTCTCTAATTTCAGAAATAGGTCTCAACTTTTTTACACAACAATAGTAATTGCACTTACTTATACATTGTGTTATATTGCATTAAACGTTATTGTCGAGGGTAGTTTCAGAGAAATTGATTGGATCACAATAGGATATTTATCTATTTCAGCCTTACTTACATTATTGGCCTATCCTTTAATTTATTTGTTTGAAAAGGTATTTGGGTTTATTTCAGACGTTACATTACTAGAATTAGCCGATACAAATAATAAGCTATTACGCGAACTAGCAAGAAAAGCTCCAGGAACATTTCAGCATAGTTTACAAGTTGCTAATTTGGCTGAAGCTGCAACAAGTTTAATTGGCGGTAATTCATTATTAATTAGAACAGCTGCTTTGTATCATGATATCGGAAAGATGAATGCACCAATGTACTATGTAGAAAATCAAAGTACAGGCTTAAATCCACATGATGAATTGAGTTATGAGGAGAGTGCTCAGATTATAATTAATCATGTTATTGCAGGAATAGAAATAGCAAAGAAGGCTGGTATTCCCGATAAAATAATTGATTTTATCAGAACGCATCATGGTACAACCAAAACAGGTTATTTCTTTAAGATGTATATGATTGATAACCCTGATGTTAAACTTAGTGAAGCAGAAGAATTGTTTACTTATCCTGGTCCGATCCCTTTCAGTAAAGAAAGTGTGGTTTTGATGATGGCAGATTCTGTTGAGGCAGCTTCGAGAAGTTTAACAAAACCTGACACTGAAAAAATTGATAAGTTGGTTGAAGGGATTATTTGTAATCAGATGGACGAGGGACAGTATGAGAACGCTGATATTACTTTAAGAGATTTACGATTAATAAAAAAGATGTTCAAAAAGATGTTGATGAACATTTATCATGTTAGAATAGAATATCCACATTAATTATGAAAATAGTTTTCGCAACAAATAATCAGAATAAAATTGATGAAGTTCAAAACGCGCTACCAAATATAGAGCTGGTAAGTTTAAAAAGTATAGGTTGCACAGAAACGTTAGCTGAAGAGCAAGATACTTTGAATGGTAATGCGCAACAAAAGGCGGAGTATGTTTTTAATAAATTTGGACTTCCTTGTTTTGCAGATGATACAGGTTTGTTAATTGATGCATTAAATGGAGCTCCAGGTGTTTATTCGGCAAGATATGCTGGTGAAGAATGTGACTCTGAAAAGAATATGGATTTGGTTCTTGAAAAATTAAACAATCAAGAAAACAGGTCTGCTAGATTTGAGACAGTTATTTGTCTTTTTAACCAATCGGGACCAACTTTTTTTAATGGTGTTGCAGAAGGGAATATTTTAAAAGAAAGACAAGGAGGTAAGGGGTTTGGATATGATCCTATTTTTAGTCCAACTGGATTTGAGGAGTCTTTTGCAGAAATGACAATGGATCAAAAAAATGAAATATCTCACAGGGGGAAAGCAGTTCGGGAATTAGTGAAAGCACTTTTAAAGTAGTCTCAGAAAAAATGCTCAACTTTTACTATATCTCTTGATATGCCTTAAAAAGGCCTTTTCTCTAGAAATAAATAATCTTAAAAAAATGTAAGTTTAGGAGAACATACCCTAAATAGATAAAAGAGAAACCTATTTTTATTAAAATAACTGTGTAGGTATAACATAGATTAAAACCTCTAAATTAGAGGTTTTCTAAAAAAAAGACCATAAAAAAACATTTCATATTACAACTAAAGTTTTAGTAATTTAGTAAGATGTCGCTTCACAAACATGCTCTAATAAGATATCGAATTATAGATTCGATGTTGCGCAATAAATATCGTCCTTATCCAAATATAGAAGAAATAAGGGCCAAGTGTGAAGATTCGTTATTTGGATCTGATTGGGGAGAACATATATCAAAAAGTACCATTGAAAAAGATTTTAAATCAATGCGGGACGATGCCGAGTTGGGATTTTTTGCTCCAATTAAGTATTTTAAAAAAGAAGATGGGTATTATTACACTGATGATACTTTTACAATCCATAGTATTCCTTTAAAACCTGACGATATTGATGCGATAAAATTTGCATCTAATACTTTGATGAATTTTAGAGAATCTCCATTGTTTACGCAGTTTAGATTTGCAATTGAGAAAATTTTTGATCGATTAAATATTTCTTCCGAAGTTCAAGACGAACGTTTGGATAATTTAGTGCAGTTTGATTCTTATCCTGATTTTCCAGGAAACGATTATTTACAGCCATTATATACAGCAATAAAGGATTATCAAAAAGTTGAAATTCATTATAAACGTTTTAATAGTACGGAATCAAGCGTAAGGGTTTATCATCCATATTTATTAAAAGAGTATAAGTATCGCTGGTATGTAATTGGTTATTCTGAAGATAAGAACAGAATTGTTACTTATGCATTAGATCGAATGTCTAAAATAGAATCTCTTGAGGAAGATTTTGTAATTCAATCCGATTTTAATGCAGATACTTTTTTTAAATATTCTTTTGGGATTACTCAAATTGATAATGCGCCTCAAAAAATTCAACTAAAATTTCCGAGTTCGCAAAGAGGGTATCTACAAACTCAAGCATTGCACGAAACACAAGAAATAATTGAGGAAACTTCGTCTTATTTTCTTTTGCAATTGGATGTTTTAGTTACGTACGAATTACTTGAACGAATAATGAGTTACGGTGAAAATATCGAAGTTGTTGCTCCAGTATCTCTAAAGGAAACTATAATTAAAAGATATAAAGCTGCTTTAGATAAATATATTTAGGGATTGTTTAATTACCTTTTCTAATTAAATGGATAAGATTATTTTTTTTTAATAAAAAAAAAGTAATCTTTGAGGAAATAGCCTTGCATGAAATTGATTTACACCTTATTTATTCTGATTTTAACGATTGCTTTAAAAGCGCAAGACCCACATTTTTCTCAGTTCAATAGAGCGAACATGTATTTGAACCCAGCAAGTGTTGGGAATCTTAAATCATGGACGGTTAATTATCAGTTTAGAAACCAATGGCCGAAAATATCAGGACTTTATGTTACCAATAGTTTAGGTGTTCAGTATGGTTTTAATAAAACGGTTAAAGGTCTTGGAGTCGCTATCTTGAATGATGTTGCAGGTTCTGGAGCAATTACAAGTACAGGTCTTTCAGTGCCACTCGCTTTCGGTTTTAATATAAAGGATAAAGTAGACTTGAGTATTGGGATTCAGGCTTCTTTTTTACAAAAATCTGTTGATTGGTCTAGGTTAGCCTTTGGTGATATGATTGATAATAAATTAGGGTTTGTTGTTCCTTCAAAAGATTCCGTTCATACGAATACTGTTTCTAACGTTGATTTTTCGATAGGTATGGAAGTTGAAATATCTAAATTAAAAGTTGGTGTTGTAGGGGCTCATTTCCTTGAACCAAATGAATCTTTCACAGCAGGCAGCGAATCTAAATTACCTTTTAAATTCAGTTCTTATTTGAATTATGATATAGCATTAGGTTCTGTTTTGAAGATTACACCAAGTTTGCTCTATTATCAGCAAAGGGATTTTAATACATTGGTGATAGCTACAACAACTTCTTATAAGTTTGTGAAAATAATGTTTGGTTACAGAGTTGACGACGCTGCTATTTTCGGTTTAGCATTCACAACAAAGCGACTTGATATTGGTTACTCATACGATTTAACAACTTCAAAATTAACGAACAATACTGGAGGAAGTCATGAGTTTGGTGTACGATTTAGATTCGGAAAACATAAAGAAGGTGATTTTGATAAAGCTTTTTAGATATTGGTTTTAACCTGGTCATGGCTTTATTGTTCTATTTTAGAATTGAGTTATTTTTTTTGGGAAATAAATAAAGTGCTGATTTTATTAGTAATGAATGTTACAAAGTGAATTATTCTTTTTTATCAAAATTATTTAGCTAACTAGGCTCGTCATTTAGCATCTCGCAGAAAACTAAATGTCCTCCTATTTTTAAATTTAATAGCGCGAATATGTATTTAAATCTAACTGGTGTAGTTAATCATAAATTATAGACAGTAAATCATTATTAAATAGGTAAATATACAAGTATTTAATCTGGTGATTTTAGTGATAGCATCAGTATTGATACATTAAAAAATATCGATAGAAAAAAAGGTGATTGTTGGGCGTTAATCACTTTTTTTCTAATCGAGTTAATTC
>Ga0115000_10003525_pt1 | contig 13084 bp, 14 predicted proteins | sample ArcticOcean_MG_C_6_FD_89690 | JGI IMG/M metagenome (GOLD analysis project Ga0115000, IMG submission 89690) | Marine microbial communities from western Arctic Ocean - ArcticOcean_MG_CB8_128 | ecosystem: Environmental > Aquatic > Marine > Oceanic | place: Arctic Ocean: Canada Basin | collected... | reverse complement strand
CTGGTTGCCGTTGTCTTTGTCTGGGCCGTTGCCGTTGTTTGTGCGGTCGTCTTCTGGCTGGTTGCCGTTGTCTTTGTCTGGGCCGTTGCCGTTGTCTGACACGATCGGCGTGAGTTCGTCCGGGTCAGTCGGCTCGGGCACTGGATCTTCGGAGGCAGGCAAGAGGTCCTGCTCATCCGGCCCGATCGGTGGGATTTCATTGGTTTCGATCGGCGCGGGGGCCTGGACAGGAGTGTCATTGACTGGCTCGGGACTTTCGACCGGGGTCGTGTCAACGATGGTGGGAAGACCAACCACGTCAGCCACCACGTCAACCACGGCAACCACCCCGTCAACCACGTCCACCACGTCAACCACACCCAGCACCTGAGCTCCGCCCACGCTCGCCGCTGCTACCGCCACTCCTAACAACATATTGGCCGACAACGCACCGAATACCGCAGCGGCCTTAGTGCCCAACCTGGCCTTACGACGCGCTCTTGTTGCGGTCGGGATTGTGGTGCGCTCAACGACATTGATGAAATCGCCCAACGCCGTCCCCACCCCAACGGTAGGGGTGGCGTCGTACTCGCTACGAAGGGCGCCAACCAGCTCAGTAACCGGCCCGGGTGTACCCGCGACAGGGTCACCAGCAATTAGTGCCTCGATATCGGCATCGCTGAGCTTACGAAAGTTCATTCCACTACTAAGAACGTCTCGGAGGCTCATAAGGGTGCGGCCTCCAACTCAAGATTTCTGGCCAATGCACGAAACGCCCGACGCTGCAACGCCTTTACCGCTCCCACCCGTTTGCCCAACACCTCAGCAATCGCCTCGATCGTCAAATCGCCCACGATGCGCAACACCACCACCTCACGCTGCTCCGCCGTGAGCGCATCCAGCTGGTCCGCGACCCAACCACTACCTAGCGAACTGAGCGCCTCCGCCTCGGCATCACCCACCCCCGACGCGACCTCATCGCCGAATTCCATAGCGGCTTCCAGCGATGTCTCCGCCACCCGCCGCTGCGTCCGGCGGCCCTCATCAATCAACTTGTTACGAGCGATTGTGAACACCCACGCCCGAAACTGCACCTCATTGCCCTTAAAATCGCGGAGGTTCGTAAACACCTTCAAAAAGACCTCGTTTACCAACCCCTCAGAATCTTTGGCTCCCCGAACCCGCACGAACGCATGCACCCGACGATTTAACGCCTCAAACAACTGCTCAAACGCCCGCCCATCACCACCTTGGGCCGACAACAACACCACCTCAAACGATGGCCGAAACGGCCAATCACCCTCCACGGGGTCGCGACGATCACCCGAAGAGTCCACCCTCAACACATTACACGCCACACGAAGAAGTCGCCGAGGTTTGCCCCACAACCGAGAGGGACCCGCGCCAGATCGGTGGTGCTTATCGCGCCCTATAAGGGGCAAGTTTGTGCACCGTCATCAACCGCTATTCCCGACGTTGCAGGCGTCGATCTAGCTAGGACTGCAACTGAAAAGCCCAAGATGTAGCGAGATGTCGCCCTTCGCTACATTTCCTAAACCTTGTGCGGCAGTTCGATTCTGCCCGGGGGCACAAACTGTGGGCTACACCACCCGGCGCAGGATTTTCTCTTTGAAGCTGGTGTAGGGCGGGTAGGCAAGCGACGGGTCGGGCTTGGTGCCCTTGCGTAGTACACCCTTGGGGTTGCTGAACGTGTCGAATCCGGACTTGCCGTGGTAGCGACCCATTCCGGCTGGTCCGACTCCTCCGAAGGGGAGATCGGGCACTGTGAATTGGAGGAGTACATGGTTAACGCAGACACCACCGGCACTGGTTTGGTCGACGATGGCATTGGTGGCGTCGCGGTCTTCGCCGAATGCATAAAGCGCTAGTGGCTTGGGTCGTGCCAACACGAAGTCGATGGCTTCTTGGCGTGAAGCCACGGTGATGATGGGCAGGATCGGTCCGAAGATCTCTTCGGTCATCAGAGCTGAACTGTGGTTTGGGTCGACAATGATGGTCGGTTCGAGGTATTTGTCGTCCGTGTCGGACGTGCCGCCGAGCGCAATAGAGCCGCCGTGGTCGGCAAGTAAACCGTTGAGGCGATCCAGGTGACGCTGGTTGACGACACGGGCGAGTTCGGGACTGGACTGTGGGTCGGTGCCATAGAACTCACCGATGGCGGCGATGACAAGATCGACGAAAGTGTCGCGGTGTTTCTCGGTGATGAGAACATAATCGGGCGCAATGCATGTCTGACCAGCATTAAGAAATTTGCCCCACGCAATGCGTTTGGCGGCAACTTTGATGTTGGTCGAGTCGTCGATGATCGCCGGACTCTTGCCGCCCAGTTCCAGGGTCACGGGGGTGAGGTGTTCAGCGGCAGCGCGCATAACGATCTTGCCCACGGTTGTACTGCCGGTGAAGAAAATGTGATCGAACGGATGGGCCAGAAGTTCGGTGGTGACTGCGACGCCGCCTTCGACAACCGTGACCCCTTCGACATATTGGGGAAGAAGTTTGGCCATGAGCGCCGAGCAGGCCGGGGCAAGTTCGGACGGTTTTACAACCACCGTGTTGCCGGCTGCAAGGGCCGCGACTGCGGGGTTGACGAGCAGTTGGATGGGATAGTTCCACGGGGCGATGACGAGAACCGTGCCTACGGGCTCATTGACGATGGATGCCCGGCCCGGTTGGGCAGCAATGCCTGCTCGAACGCGCTGCGGTTTCATCCATGATTTGAGATGCTTGAGAGTGTGTGTGATCTCGGAACGGGTGGCGGCAATATCGGTGAGCCAGCCTTCAACCGATGGCTTGCCAACATCAGTGTTGAGAGCGGCGCTGATTTCTGACTCGTGCTCTTTGAGCATGGTGGCCATTGCGCTGAGTTGTTGGCGGCGCCATTCAATTGGTCGAGTCGCGCCGGTTTCAAACAGTTGAGTCATGGCCTGAATGGCTTGGGCAGTCACAGTCGTGGGCACAGTCATCCCATCACGATAGGCAGAACTCGTGGTCCGCGGACTTGGCACACCTGATGTGAGCCGGTCGGGGTGGCCTTTGTTCAGCCGGGGTAAATTCAATTCATGACCAACGAGCTCACTACTCTCGCCGCGGGCATGCCAATTGTCTACGGCGGTAACCAGATCACCCATGTTTCCGACGAACTAGCCGCAGCATTCGCTCCCGGCGACCGCCTTCTCGTGGTGCAGGCCACTGGGGCATTGCTGCATGTCCCTGCCGATGTGTGGGATATCGCTACTGGGGCCGTCGGCCGGGCCGCTGATGCGTTTTCGGCCATGGGAACCGTTACTGACGGACAAATCTCAGACTTCTACAACGCCTTCGCGGCGCGTCTGGCTGACGATGTCACGTTCGCACCGATAGCTGCTGCCAACGCGGCTGACGTCGAAGCCGCCAAAGCTCGGGGGCGAAGCACCACTCGTCTGGTGTTGTCTGACACCATGCGGGCGGACATGATTTTGGGCTTACATGCTTGGCGTGATCTTCCCGCTGGCCGGGGACAAATCGTGGAAACTGTTGCGCACGAAGGCTGGAAGGTCGACCTGGTCAAGGCTGGCCTCGGACCCGTTGGTTTTGTGTTTGAGGGCCGACCCAACGTGTTTGCTGACGCCACTGGCGTATTGCGCTCGGGCAACACGGTGGTGTTTCGTATCGGGTCCGATGCGCTTGGCACCGCTAACGCCATTGTTGAGCACGCTCTCGACCCCGCGTTGGAACAAGCTGGGCTGCCGGCCGGAGCCGCATCGTTGGTGAACAGTGCTTCACGCGCCGCCGGATGGGCCATGTTTGCCGACACCAACTTGGCGTTGGCCGTCGCCCGCGGATCAGGTGCCGCTGTCGATCAGCTTGGTGCGGTTGCTCGGGCCGCCGGCATTCCCGTAAGTCTGCACGGCACTGGCGGAGCATGGATTGTCACCGGCGAATCGGCAAATGCCAACGATTTTGGGGCAGCGGTGTACCACTCACTCGATCGCAAGGTGTGCAACACGCTCAACACCTGCTGCATCGTGGCCAGTCGGGCCGACGAACTGCTGCCCGTATTCCTCGACGCCATCACCCGAGCCGGTGATCGTCACGGTGTCACCACCAAATTGCATGTGGATGACCGCTTTATCGATCAGATCCCCGCCGGGTTCTTGGCCGATGCCACCATTATGCGAGCCGAAGGCGGCGTCACCGAACCGCAAACCTCACCCATCAGCGCCGACGACCTTGGTATCGAATGGGAATGGGAAGACAGCCCCGAGGTGAGCCTTACCATCGTTGATTCTGTCGACGGAGCCGTCGACGCTTTCAACCGGCTGTCGCCGCAGTTTGTGGGCAGTCTGATAGCCGATGATGTCATCGAACACGACCGTTTCTACGACACGATCAATGCCCCATTTGTGGGCAACGGTATGACCCGATGGGTGGATGGACAGTACGCCTTTAATCGGCCCGAACTCGGACTATCCAATTGGCACACGGGTCGACTCTTCGGTCGAGGTGGGGTGCTTTCGGGCGACTCTGTCTACACATTGCGTAGCCGAGTCACCCAAAGCAACCCAGACCTTGGCCGGTAGCACATCGACTACTTCGGGCCGGTGGGGTCGAATTGGCCCACTGGTTTAGGCGTTATTTGGATTAACCCGGCATTTCGTGTTGCACCGCGGAACGTCCGGCCGAGAAGGGCAGGATGGAGTCTCGGATTACGGCTACATGCGCTGGGTGGGTGCGGTAAACCTCGTAGTCGTCCCGATTGGCAAAGTCGGCCACGACGGCGATGTCGGCGTTGCCTTCGGCTAACCTCATGTCTTGGCTCACGACGTAGTTGGCGAGTTCAGAGATGGCGGCGGGAAGGTCGCGGAGGGCCTTAACAATGATGTCGCTTTGGCCTTCGGGGGCATCGGCGTTGAGGGTGAGTAGAGCGATGTGACGGATCATGGAGCCAGCATGGCACGCCGAAGCTCAACTGCCACATTGAATGATCGGTGCCGGGATGCGTTGGTGTGGAATGCTTCAGCGATGGATGATCGACCGTTTCGGATTCTTGGTATTCAACAGGTTGCTGTTGGGGCGCCGGCCAAAGATCGTTTGCGGCATCTGTGGGTCGATCTATTTGGGCTTACTGCTACGGGAACTTTCGTCAGCACGTCGGAGAATGTGGATGAGGAGATTCTGCGGTTGGGCAACGGGCCGACCGCCGTGGAGGTCGACATTATGGAACCGCTCGATCCCGAGGCTTCACCACGGGTGCATCAACCTCCCCTGAATCATGTGGGTTTGTGGGTTGATGATCTTGCAGTCGCCGTGGGTTGGTTGATCGAGCAAGGCCTACGTTTTACGCCAGGCGGAATCCGAAAAGGGGCGAGCGGGCACGATATTTGCTTTGTGCACCCCAAGGGCAACGACGCCTTTCCTATGAGTGGCGAAGGCGTGTTGATCGAGTTGGTGCAAGCCCCACCCGACGTGATCGAGGCGTTGGGCTAGTCGGCTGGGCTACGCCCGATACCAGATGGTGCCGTCGGCGGTGTCTTCGATGGTGATGCCGTGGGCGGTGAGTTCGTCGCGCACGCGGTCGGCCTCGGCAAAATCGCGGTCGGCGCGGGCGTCGGTGCGAGCCTGCACGAGGGCATCGATCTCAGCATCGTCGTCTTGAGCCGCGACTTCGGTTCCGACGCTAAGTCCAAGTACGCCGGCGAGTTCGACCACCGTGGCGATGGCCGTCGCGGCGTCGTCAAGGTTGCCGTTGTCGATGGCGCTGTTGGATTCGCGTGCCAGACCAAAAATAACTTCTAGCGCGGCGGGGGTGGAGAAGTCGTCGTTCATCGCCGCCATGAAAGCGTCTTGTGCCGCGCTATTAGGTGACGCTTTGGCGGCATCTATACCGGCGGTGGTGGCCCGGCGAAGGGCGGCATCGAGGCGCTTTACGCCCTCGAGGGCGGCTTCGAGGGCGTCGGTGCCGACTTCCATGCCGTGGCGATAGTGCGTTTGCAACATGACCATGCGCAACGCACGAGGGTCATAGGTGTCGAGCACATCGGCCAAAGTAGTGAAGTTGCCGAGGCTTTTGGACATCTTCTTACCGTCGACATTGACCATGCCGTTATGCATCCAGTAGCGGGCAAAGTCGTGGCCCGAGGCGGATGCTTGGGCCAGTTCGTTTTCGTGGTGGGGGAACGTGAGATCGTTGCCGCCGCCGTGGATGTCGAAGCCGTCGCCGAGGGCAGATAGTGACATCGCCACGCATTCGGTGTGCCAACCGGGTCGGCCTTCGCCCCATGGGGTGTCCCAGGTGGGTTCGCCTGGTTTGGCGGCTTTCCAGAGAACGAAGTCGAGCGGGGAGCGTTTCTTGTCGTCGACTTCAATGCGCGTGCCCGCACTTTCGAGCATGTCTTCGCGGGTGCGACCAACAAGCTGACCGTATTTCTCCGGTGCGGTCGTGTCGAAATAGACGCCTTGGCCTTCTATGACATAGGCCGCATCGTGATCGAAGAGTTCTTGGATGGTGGCGATCATGCCGTCGATGAAGTCGGTGGCTCGCGGGTGGATATCGGGGGCGAGCACATCGAGGCGGGCCATCTCGCTGTAGTACAGATCGGTGTATTCGACGGCTACTTCGGATTCGGTGCGGCCTTCGCTAGCGGCGCGCTTGATGATGTTGTCGTCGATGTCGGTGACGTTGGACGCAAAGGTGACGTCGTACCCGGCGTAGGAGAAGAAGCGCCTGATGTAGTCGAACACCACACACAGGCGAGCATGGCCTAGGTGGGGGGCGTCGTATACGGTCGGGCCGCAGACATACATGGACACCTTGCCCGCTTCGCGCGGCTCGAACGGCACCTTGGTGCGTTGCAAAGAGTCAAATATCTGAACCATGCCAAGATCGTACCGACTGCATTGCGGTGGGGTGTGCGAATCTGATGACCAACGGTCACGGTAAGGGCGGTGGCGGGTTCGGAGTCAACTCATTGGGTGACTCCGAACTGGGCGACGGTTATTTGTGAGTGAGTGTTTCGGGTAGCACGGTGAATAATGCAATCATGATTACTGCACCAATGAGGGCCAGGCCAACAAACGGGAGACCATAGGCCGGTTGATCGGTGAGCGTGTCACTCAATGCCTGCGGGCCAACGGTGGCGCTGGCCAGAGCGGCGCCAGCGGCGGCAACGTTAAGCACAACATGACCCCATGTAGGTTCGGCACTACTGGCCCCAAAGCAACCACAACTAATACCGGAATCTTTGCTTAGCGCCAGCACGATGAACCCGGCAAAGCCCACATACATGACGCCCACGCCAACGGCAGCAAGCACGAAATCTGTTGTTAGTCCCATGACAGCGAGAGCTAACTCGGCGGCTCCGAGCACACGAACCAACACCCGAGTAGAGGGCAAACCCGAGCCGCGTAGTGCTTGAGCAGTAGGCAATGGATTAATTATTTTTGTTGCCCCGGCTAGGGCCAAAACGATGCAAACAATTGCGTAGGGACCTTCCACGGCGCCAACACTAGCGGCGCGAGACGGCTACGCCGAAGCGCTGCCCGAATTACGAGTCGGGCTCGTCGGTTTCTTCGTCAGCCTTGGTGTTATTGAGCGCCATGTTGCGCTGGTATTCGCGTGCCGACTCGAGGTCGGGTTCGACGGTTCGGTGCCGTTTCAACTCGCTGAAATTGGGTTCGTTGATCAACCAGTAGATATGCGTCCACATATCGCGGACGGCCTGGTCTTCTTCGATGGGGTTTGAAATTACTGGACCGAAAATTGCTGGTCCAGCGCCATCGTTGAGCACGATGGCCGGAACCCCGAAGACCGGTTGCTCGTCGGTGAGTCGCACGTGATCGTGGCGAAGGGTATCGAAAGTGCCTGTATCGGCTATTGCCTCGACATACCGGGCTATAGGTAGCCCGGCATCGGCCAAGGCGCCCTCAATCGTGGCCCCATCATCGAGGTCCTCAAGGCGATTGTGACGACGGTCGCCGAGCGCGTGGTAGAGGTTGCCCAACGCATCGTTGCCGTCAGTCTCGCGAACCCATACACAGGTACGCAGAGCGCCGAGCCCACCATCGGACGCAAGGCGAAATGATTCGAGATCTCGTTCGGTATTTTGGAATGTAAGTGAGAACACGTCCCACTTGACCTCAACCACACCGAGCGATTCCAGCTTGGTGATCCATTTAGAGGTCTGAAAGCACCACGGTCAAAGCGGATCGAAGTGAAAATGAATGAGTTCAGCCATGGTGCTGACCCTATGCGAAACCCAAGCCATATTGGCATATCTCACGTACCAGGATTTGGAACCAATGGAGATCGCGTCACGTTCGCGGGAAACGCGCGGCTTTAGCGGTCGCAAGTGTCCCATTTGACCGTTAGCCTTGTGTGCTGCCCGTTCGCGAACACCGTGATTGCTACGGGAATGTAGTTCTCAAGGATTCTTATGTCGAACATCTGTCAAGTAACCGGCCGCAAGCCTGCTTTCGGTAACAACGTCTCGCACTCCAACCGCAAGACCCGCCGTCGCTGGAACGTCAACATCCAAAAGCATCGCTTTTGGGTGCCTTCGGAAAAGCGCTGGGTCTCACTTACCGTGAGCGCCAAGGGTATTAAGACAATCAACAAGCATGGCATCGAGAAGGTTCTCGCCAACATGCGCAAGCGAGGAGTGAAGGTCTGATGCCTGCTGGTTCCGATAAGCGCCCCATCATTAAGCTCAAGTCAACGGCTGGCACGGGTTTCACCTATGTCACGACCAAGAACAAGGTCAACTCTCGCGAGCGCATCGAGCTAATGAAGTACGACCCCAAGGTTCGCAAGCACGTGATCTTCAAGGAAGAGAAGTAGTAGCCCACTCCGGGTTAGCTCATGCTTTCCGTCGACGACGGGCGCGCTCTACTGAACACGGTCCTCACCGAGGACGATCCACGTCCTGGGTTATGGGAACTTGTTGATTCTGGATTCGCCGATCACTTCATCCCCGAACTGACCGCGCTCAAGCTCGAACAAGATCCTATTCACAAGCACAAAGATGTTTTGGCCCACACCATCGCAGTAACGGGTCAGACTCGTGCGGACCTTACGTTGCGCATGGCCGCGCTTTTCCACGACATTGCCAAGCCTCAGACCCGCAAAATCGATGCCGATGGTGTCACCTTTCGACACCACGAAGCCGTCGGTGCCAAGATGGTCCGGGCCCGCCTGCGCGAACTTGGCTACGAAGAACGATTCCTGCTCGACGTCAAAGAACTGGTACGCCTATCTGGTCGCTTTAAAGGGTTCGCCGATGGCTGGTCTGATTCAGCCGTGCGTCGGTATGCCCGCGATGCCGGACACTTGTTGGGCCTGCTCAACGAACTCGTGCGGGCCGACTGCACGACCCGCCACGAACACAAACGCGTTGAGTTACACAGTCATGTCGATGAAATTGAGGCCCGTATCCTCAAACTGGCCGAAGAAGATCGCATCGCGGCCGAACGCCCGCTCATCGATGGCGACGCCGTTATGGCACGATTCGACATCAAGCCGGGTCGCCAAGTTGGCGAAGCCATGAAATGGTTGCTGGCTCTTAAACGCCGCGAACCCGATTTGGATCTTGCCGACACCGAAGCCCGACTCGATCAGTGGTGGGCCGACCAGCAATAAAGCTGGTTTCGAACAAGCCCGCCGGTTCTGATTTGACGGACATGACCGGACTGGATGGATCAAGATGTTGGTAGCAATGCGGCCGCCAATAAGAAAAATATAGGTACAGGAGTAACTCCGGGGTCTGCGTATGAAATAAACCAGTGATACTGGTAAACAAGTGTTTACCTTGGTTTAGCTTGGATACGGGCGTAAACCTCGACTCGTCGTTGGGCATAAACCGCTGGATAGCAACGCTGCAGCACGTACGTCCGAGCGACTCGGCCGCGACGTTCGGCTTCGTGGCGTGTGATTAACACTTGATCGAGGACATCAGCAAGTGCGTTAGCATCCCTCGGTGTTGAGAGAACCGCCCCCGCCGGGGTGTAACACGGCCACCGGAGCCAGAGTGGAACACGGGTAGCGGAATTTTACACCCAGAACCACACCACGGACCAGGTGTAGTCGCTTCAGCGAGTCAGCTACCAGGCACTACCCCGTCCGGGAGCGATGCGACATGTGAGGCGATGTGTCTCGGCTGGGTCAGCCAGACGTCATCGCGTCGTTCCGCGATGTGTTTCAGCGCCTCACGCAGAGCCCGCATCCGGAATGGCTGGCCTACGAGAAACGTGTGGAGCGAGATCGTGTACACCAATGGCTGCTTCTCGGACTGCTCGAGCATCTCGTCGAATTGGTCGATCATCATCTCGGCGAATTGCCGGCCCGTGTTGTGGCGACGCGCGAAGATCCCTACGTCGTTCAGCTCCACGGGATACGGGATGTTCAAGATGGGCCCGGACCTGGTCTTGATGTATATCGGCTGGTCGTCGCACGGCCATTGCATCGTGTAGTCGTACCCGGCCTCTTTCAGGAGGTCACTCGTGACCGCCGACTCCGCGATCGATGGACCCATCCAACCCGTTGGGCGCTGGCCCCAGTGTTTGGTGATTTCTTCGGTGATCTCGAAAATAAAGCGTGCTTCGTCGTCTTCCCATAAGTTGTTGGAGCGCTCGGAGTTGGTCCGGCCATGGGCAACAAGTTCATCGCCACGCTCGATCACCTTGGCGATGATGTCGGGGTAGCGAGCCATGACCTCTGAGTTGATGTTGTGCGAGATCGATAGATCGAGGGCATCGAACTCGTCGAACATGCGCCAGATGCCAATGCGGTTCCCGTAGTCCCGCCACGCCGAATTGCGATGGCTGGGGTCGGCGTCGACGGCCGAATCGTTGAGACCAACACCGGCCTTGAACGCGAAGTGCTCGATGTTGTTTGAGAGCACGACAGCGAGCCGGGTCCCGTTGGGCCAGTCATAGACCGGCCGATCATTGATCGGTACGTAGTCATAGCGGTCGTTCTCTGGAAGTTTCATGATCCCTCGGGTTGTCGGTCCAAAAATGTTCGGAGGTGGTGGGCTATCTCGGGAGCTTGCTGTCGTGAAGTGCGGTCGATCCCCATCTGATGGAGTGCTTCGACTGTAGCGTCGCCGTATTGCGCGAGCGAGATCGGTGTTTGGGGGTGATCGTACATACCCGAGCCGAGCCTGTCGGGGGCGACAACGCGCCGCGAATCATCGAGAAGCGGCGTGATGTGGCGAAACATCCCGCTCGATGACAACGACATGTGCAACATCACCAGCGCCAGCGTCATCCGTTCGGGACATCTCATCATGCAGAGCGTATCCCAGATGTATGCAACGCGGGTATGCCGACACGGCCTTGGGCCATACCCACTACGTAGAGGCCGGAGCGGGCCCGCCCGTGATCTTGCTCCAATCAGACAGCGAGCAGCTCGGTCATGTACGCACGGGCCATGCCATTGCTCTCGTCTGGCCGCCACGTCGTAGCGATCGACACCTCGGGATTCGGCATGTCTGACGGCCCGGCCGGCCCCGAGGGTGTGATTCAGCACTATGCCGAAGCCGTTGTCGGGGTTATGGATCACCTCGGCCTCAGCGATGCCCACATTGTTGGGTTTCACACCGGAGCGACGACTGCAGTCGAACTGGCGAGAGCGCAAGCGGAACGTGTCCGATCCGTGGCCATCTTCTGTGTCCTGGCGCTCGCATCGGACGACGAGTGGGCCGAGTGGCTGTCGCGCGACAACCTCGCAACCGAGTGGGTGCCCGACGGCCAGGGCCGGTTCCTTGAGACGGACTTCGTCGGCTACGTCGCCCATTTCGCGATACCCGGCGATGGCGAGACCTACCTCCTCGATCTCATTGCGAAGCTCCAGGCTGGCCCCGAGTATTGCTGGTCCTACGAAGGTGTAGCTCGCTATGACCACTACGCGAACTACGCCAACCTCCGTTGTCCAACTCTCGTACTGAACGCCGAGAACGAAGTACTGCGTTCCTACACCGAGCTCGCACACACTGCGATCCCCCACAGCGATTACCAGGTCATTCCTGGACCCGAGCTAGACGTGCGTGGTGGGTGGCCGTCGGCCCCGAGTATCCGGCGGAGTTCGCTGATGCAATCACGGGTTTCGTCGAGCGAGTCGAGTTGGGTGAGGCTGCGACCCCAGCAGCCAATGGGAACTGACCATGACCCGAAAGGGACACCAATGAGGACAGCTATCGACCGCTACTTCAACGAGGTGCTCAGCAACGAGAACCCCAGCGCAGCCGACGAGCTGTTGACCAGCGATGTAATCTGCCGCTTGTCGACAGGATAGACAACCCATGGGGTCCAGGCCGTGAAGGACGCTGTGGCCGGCGCGGCCGCGGCGTTCCCACATCGAGGCGTGCACGTCGATGAGGCCATCACGCTCTCCGATCGTGCAGCCATCGTCTACACGCTGAAGATGGAACACATCGGCGACTTCTCAGGCATCGCAGCCACAGGCAAGGAGATCACGGTAACCGGCGTAGACATCTTCCACTTCGCCGACGGCAAGATCAGCGAGATCGACGTCTTCTATGACCCTGCGTTGATCTTTGAACAACTCGGAGTCGACCCCGACGAGCTGTGACGGTCGACTGGCCGAAAGACCGCTACTGGTTGGCGGTGGACTGGACTGCTTCCACTTCGGCATCTGACAGACCGAGGAGCCCACGCAAGATTTCGTCATTGTGGGCGCCCAACGGTGGACCGGGCCACTTGATCGAACCTGGAGTGTCGGACAGCTGGGGTGCCACGTTCTGCATGCGTAGGTCGCCGAACTCCTCAGATGGGACGGTGGCGATGGATCCCCGTGCGGCAAAGTGCGGATCCTCCAACATCTCGGGTGCGCGGTAGATGTGGCCAGCCGGCACAGCATGCTCTTCGAGCGCCTGAAGGAGCTCGTCGCTGTCGAGGGTTCCGGTCCAGGCGGCGATCATGTCGTCGAGTTCGACCTGTGTTTTACCACGTGCAGTGTGGGTGGCATACCGCTCGTCGGTCGCCAGCTCGGGGCGGCCCATGGCTTCGGCAAGCCGGACAAAGACAGTGTCTTGGTTCGCCGCCACCAGGATCATCTGACCATCTGCGGTGGGATACACATTGGAGGGCG
>Ga0115000_10003524_pt1 | contig 13088 bp, 10 predicted proteins | sample ArcticOcean_MG_C_6_FD_89690 | JGI IMG/M metagenome (GOLD analysis project Ga0115000, IMG submission 89690) | Marine microbial communities from western Arctic Ocean - ArcticOcean_MG_CB8_128 | ecosystem: Environmental > Aquatic > Marine > Oceanic | place: Arctic Ocean: Canada Basin | collected... | reverse complement strand
CTTATTTCACCCATTGCTCATCTGTTGCGGCTATATTAGCAGATTGGAATATGGATGTTGATACTATCATTGCAGGTCTACTGCATGATACTATTGAGGATACAGATATTACCCGTGAACTGATAGTAACTGAATTTAATGAGGATGTTGCCTCTTTGGTAGAAGGTGTTTCAAAACTCTCTGGAATTAAATTTCATAGTCGCCAAGAGAAACAGGCTGAAAATTTCATGAAGATGTTTCTGTCTGTTGCCAAAGATTTGCGTGTAATAATAATTAAATTTGCTGACCGTTTACATAATATGTCGACAATAAGTCACCTTCCATTAATCAAACAACGTCGTATTGCCATTGAAACTCGTGATGTTTATGCGCCACTTGCCCATCGATTAGGGATGAATAAATTGAAGATAGAGTTAGAAGACTTAATTCTTCGAGTATTAGAGCCTGATGAGTTTCATGCGTTGGAAAAAAAGATTAAAGTTACAAAGAAACAGCGCGAATTATATATTGAAGAATTCTCTGACCCCATTATTGAAGAGTTGAAAAATTATCAAATTATAGCACAAGTATTTGGTAGAGCCAAACATTTCTATTCTATATATGGTAAAATGAAACGTCGAAATAAGAAGTTCGAGGAGCTTTTTGACCTTTTTGCCATTAGGGTTATTGTAGATAAAATTTCTGAATGTTATGCAGTTTTAGGAAGTGTTCATCAATTATATACTCCACTGCAAGAACGCTTTAAAGATTATATTGCCACACCTAAAAGCAATGGTTATCAGTCTATTCATACTACTGTTTTTGGGAAAAAAGGTAAGATGGTTGAGGTACAAATTAGAACAAAAGAAATGGATAGAACAGCTGAGGTAGGGGTTGCCGCTCATTGGGTTTATAAAGAGACAGGAAATGATGCTACTGCAGTAAAAGAAATTGACAGGCATGTTTCATGGTTACGTGAATTAGTTGATATTTTACAGACTGAGGACAGTAATCCTGATGAGTTTCTAAAGCTACTTAAAGTTGATCTTTTCCAAAATGAAATTTTTGTTTTTACACCAGAAGGTGACGTAGTTCAGCTTCCAGCAGATTCAACTCCGGTAGATTTTGCATTTAGTGTCCATTCGCAGGTTGGCCTACATTGTATTGGCGCAAAAATTAACGGTAAAATTGTACCTCTAAATACAGCTCTTCAAAATGGTAATTCAATCGAAGTAATTACTTCTGAAGCGCAGACACCTAGCTATGCATGGTTAAAATTTGTTCAGAGTAGTAAAGCCAAATCGCATATTAAGCGATGGGTGAAAAAGGAACAGTTTGAACAAAGTATTCAACTCGGCAAAGAAATTGTAGAAAAAACTCTTCGAAGGTTGAAAAAAATATATATACTTGAGGAGCTAAAGGCTCGACCTCAAACTATGGGTTTGAATAATGAGGACCAACTTTATTCAGAAGTTGCAAGTGGACAAATTACGGTTCGTGAATTAGTAGAAAAATATGAGCCAAATATTGCTGAAGGTGAAGAAAATATAATTGATTCACCATCACTTACCGAACGATTTATTAACCGTGCGCGTGGAGTGGCCAAAGGCGTTAGAGTAGATGGTGTCTCAAATACTCTCATTGTATTTGCAAAATGCTGTAGTCCGATTCCAGGGGATGCCATTTTAGGTTATATTACCCGTGGTCGAGGTGTAACAATCCACCGGAATACCTGCAATAATTTACCGTCATTACAAAATGAAGATAGATTCATTAATGTTGAATGGGAGGTTGCAGCCAAAACATCCTTTATTGTTCGAATAAAAATTATTACTGAAGATCGAAAAAATATTCTTCGCGATATTACTGAGAGTATTGCGGCCATGAGTATGAATATTAAAAGTATTGATATGCGTTCAGAAGAAGGGATGGGTTCATGTATCCTTATTTTAGAAACGCGAGATACACGACAATTAGCACGCCTAAAGAAACAAATTCAGAAAATCTCAAATGTAATTGATATTGAAAGGATATAGGTATGAATACATTAAAGTTCACACGGGAAGATATCATCAGACAGACATCTGAGAAATTAGATCTATCTCACAATGACATGAAATTAGCTGTAGATTCAGTTTTAGAGATTATTACTAAAATGCTCACTGAAAATCAGAGTAATATTCGTATTGAGCTACGTAATTTTGGTGTATTTGAAGTGAAGCCTGTAAGGGCAAAACCTCGTTCTAGAAACCCAAGAACGAATGAAGAAATTTACGTACCTCCTCATCGAAAAGTAAACTTCAAAGCGGGTAAAATTATTCGAGAAGTATTACAAAAAGAATGGGTGAAATAATTGGGCAGATTACTTGCCTTAGATATTGGAGAACGTAGAATTGGCGTTGCCTTATCTGACCCTATGCATATTATTGCATCTCCATATTCCGTTATTGACCGAAAGGTAACTCCTGATTATAAGGCTGAAATAAGAAAATTGATTTCTGAAAAGGAGGTAGAAGCATTGGTCATTGGCCTCCCTTTAACGTTGAAGAATAGAATTTCTAAACAGACTGAAAAAGTTCAGCTCATTATCAAAGAATTAACCTCTGAATTGACACTCCCCGTTCATACTATTGATGAACGATTAAGCTCAGTTTCAGCAAAGAATACCCTCAAATTAAAGGGTATAAAAACTGGTCATAACAAAGGTGAAATTGATAAAATTGCTGCTGCCATTTTCCTCCAAGAATTTTTAGATTCAAAATAATATGCCTCAAATAATCATGATTATAACTTCGGCCATTCTTACCGGCCTCGCACAGCAACCTTTGGGAATGGGTTGGTTGGCATGGTTCTCAATAATTCCTTTTATTATTGGAATTCGAAATATATGCTCATTTAAAGACCACCTTAAATTGGGTTTTACTTGGGGATTTTTCTATAATTTGACCATTATCTTTTGGATAGCCCAAAACTTAGGTACCAATCTGACCATAGGTATAATCTCAATGTTTAGTGCTATAATTCTCTTTTCAATGAATACTATTTTGATTGTAGTGGCCTTTTATTTTATAAAACGTAAATTTGGTCAATTTAGCTATTTACTCTTACCTTTTATTTGGGTTTCAATTGAATATATTCGGTCTTTTGGCGCCTTGGCAAATCCATGGATTTCATTAGCAAATACACAGATTGATTATCTCACTCTGATTCAAAATGTAGAATATACTGGAATTTATGGCATCTCATTTTGGATAGTCCTTATAAACTTATTGGGTTATGAGTGGTATTGTGAGAATAATAAAAAATCTGCATTTGCATGGCTAATGGTTTTCTGTTTACCATGGGTTACAGGACTCATAATTATGCCATCTCCTATCACAAGTTTTCAAGATTCTATTAATGTGACTATTGTTCAGCCAAATGTACATCTTTCTGAAAAAAGACGAAAACACGCCACTTCTAATAATATTAACAATTTACTGAAGTTGTCTTTTTCAGGGAATTATATTAAAGATAGATTGATTATTTGGCCTGAGACATCCACTATGTCATACCTGCTACAAAATGGAAATCAGTATCTACTACAGATTCAACGATTATTAGGTAGCACAGACTCTGAGCTACTGACCGGTTTACCTGTATATAAAAAAGATAATGATGATGACTACCTATACTATAATTCAATTGCCCATATCTCAGATGACAGTGTGAAAAATGTATATGATAAAATTCATTTAGTTCCTATGGGAGAGTATATACCCTTATCACGCGTTTTCCCCAGTTTAAAGAAATTGAACTTAGGGCAGGCTAATTTTGAAAATGGGAATGAACATACTATTTTCAACTATAATGGATATAAGTTGGGTGGAATGGTTTGTCTTGAATCTACATTACCTCAGTTGAACAGGGAATTCGTAAAAAATGGGGCAGAGTTGCTCTTTTATGTTGTAAATGACGGATGGTATGAAAACCCTCCACAGCCACAACAGCATGCCCGACAAACTGTATTTAGAGCCATAGAATTTAGAAGACCTATATTACGCTGTGCAAATACAGGGATATCGCAAATTATAGATGCATCTGGGAACATTCAGCATCAAACACAATTAAATAAAGCTGAAGTAATTCGGGCAAGCGTGGTACCCAATTCAGCATTAACATTTTATGCTAAGTTTGGTGATATATTTGCATGGTTAAACATCATGATAATCATTGTATCTTTGGTTAGAGGGAATTTAAAGAAATATGAGTAGATTTTTTATTTTAATTCTTATAGTAGTTAGTATGGCCTTTTCGAGTACACGAACCAAGTCCCTATTATTTCCAGGATGGGGTGAGTCATCACTAAATCAAAATAGCCATGGACAAAAACTCATGGCAGTAGATATTATTCTATGGCTTACTGTTTTTAATGGTAAAAATTTAAGTAAAAATTATGAATTTGATTATCGTGCATTCGCTAGTGAGCATGCTGGCGTAGACTGGATTCATACTGACTATCTATTTGCAGTAGATATTGGCTATTATGATGATTTGAATACCTATAATAATACAAAGGCTAGAGAACGTTCGCTAGAATTAGAAACGGATCTAACCGGAGGATTGATTCGTGAATATGGACATGCTATGTACCCTGAGAATGGTAAATTTGAATGGGAATGGGATAGTGACTCTAATCGAAAATCATACAAAGATATGCGAATTTCGTCAGCTAATTGGGATAAATATGCCAATTTTGCCATTGCAGGCTTATTAGTGAATCGCGTCATATCGGTTATTAATGTAATCTATTTGGAAAAGAGAGGTGTGGCAATTTCTATTCAACCTCAGATAATTTCTAAAGGAATCAATGACCTCGAACTAAGACTTAGCTATCCCTTTTAACGTTTTTTCAAACTCTTTATTGCTTCATTTCGAGCAGTAGCTGATTTTTCTGAAAACCATGAGTTTAAAAAAAGGTCCATCTGTTTTTCTTTTTGAGTATGCATAAATATTTGAATCTGCTTCAATCTCTTTTCATCTTTTGTAACATCCTTAAATAAAACTTCTTGAGTTGTGAAATGACCAAATTCATTGATCTGCTCAGGGATATAGAAATTATCATTAGATAAAATTTTATTCATATCATCACCAAATGTACATTGAATAATAGCTTGGGCTAATGGCGGTAGTTTAATGCCTAATTTTTCTTCATTCATACCAAGTTTATATTTTCCAGGTGTACAATACACTTTATCGCATGCCGTAGAAAGAATGAAACCGCCCGCTACGGCATGTCCATTAATATGGGCCAAGGTTTTTCCGCTTCGATTTATAACTGATTCCAACATATATTCAAAACGTGTCATAAATTGAATAATTTCATCACGATTAAAACTATTGATGTGAAAGAGATCTAGTCCACTAGAAAAAAAACGACCATTACCAGTGATGATTAGATTTACATTGGAATTTAAATTAGCTATACATTTATTGAATTCATCAAAAAATGATGGATTAAGTACATTTGCAATAGAGTGATTCATTACCAATTCTGTATATGTGGAATATGTATTGATTTTCATAGTTTTATCCATTGTAAAATTTACGAACACTGCTTGGTATAAAACGGTTTACTAACGTAATTTTCTCAGCTGAAATATTGATATTTTAGCAAATTTATGCCCTCGTAGCTCAGCTGGATAGAGCAATTGACTTCTAATCAATAGGCCACAGGTTCGAATCCTGTCGAGGGTACAATTTTTTATAGTAAATTTAAGCATAAATTTATTCCTAGATTTGTCTTAATCAGCCTGTAACGTTCCCATAGATTTTATAATGGATTATGGATTCTTTCCACTGTTCTTTTGTTTGATATTAATTATACTTAATTAAATCTATGCGAAAGCTAAAAATTAAATTGTAGATTAATCTCATTTTCTTGAATTGAGGCATCAGTATTCTTTAGTAGCGGGGATGTAAAAATCCATGAATTAATTCCAGCAAGGATTGCTCCAGCCAATATATCTTCCCAGTAATGCTTTTTTGCATATACCCGACTATAACCGACGAATGAGGCTATAATATAGATTGGCCATGCTTTATTGAGGCCATATCTTTGATGGATGAATGTTGCCCCTGAAAATGCCGCGGATGTGTGTCCGGAAGGAAACGAATTATTATTAGTCCCATCAGGTCGTTCTTTATCAATAGTCTGTTTAAGGAAATGTGTAGTTAGTATAGTGGTAAATGATGATTTATAAAACTGACTTCGACCATCAATATCAGAATTTTTATAGGTTAGATATAATCCATAAAGTGGTGAAACAATTTGACCAATATCACCTGCGGTTCGAATTGGGTCAGATGAATCTCCAATAAATGGAAACACAAAGCTTAGACTTAACCATAAATAAATTATTTTCATCAAAAGGAATAATTAAAAGTTAGGCCTGTTAGATTAGTATTAATGATAGGCTTAATAGATAGATTAGATTTATTAGTTTCACTTACTTTTTTACGTCCATTATTGACTGCAATCTTACCTAGATAATATCCCATAGCAATAGATAGAGGGTGGTCACTTACCCAATGTACACCATTATTCATCATTTGAAATCCCAATAATGTCATGGCTGTATATCCTGCAGGTCGGATCCATTTTTTCTCAGAATAATTTTCAGCTATGACAGTAAGCGTAGCCATACATACAGCCATATGCCCAGAAGGGAATGCATCATAGTGAGAAACATGATTATGATATTCAATTTGATTTGGGAAAGGCGTCCATTTATCTTCGGGTATATTAATTATAGACCCATCATCAAGAACTTCTTGAGATGTATAATTTCTAAATGGACTTACTCGCCCAGTAATATGTTTAATTACCTGAGTTAAAAATCCGGTGGATGCCATGGCCTGTGCTACTTGGCTCCCTGTTTGCATGGCTCTATTATCATGTGTAAAATGTCCATATGTATAAAAACTGCTGGCAATCCCTAAGTGGAGTATTCCATCTCCAATAAAATATAATGAGGAGCCCAAATCTGTGGGGAAGCGTATGGGTTGGTCAAAAACCTTAAAGAATTCAGTTGTATTATCTTCACTAGTTAAATTGAATCTAGCCCCTATTTTTTGAGCTTCAACAATCAATGGTTCATCATAAGCAATCATAATCCCCGTTATTGCTGAGATGACTAACCATTCATTAACTTTTTCTTTTATAAATATTTGCTTTCCATACTTATATAAATCGCTTGGGAAGGATGAAATAAAAGTGAGTCCTTTAGGTTGAGCATACTCAAATCCATTTATAATTTGGATGTCTTTCCCCCATGTAAAAACTATGAAGAATATAATTATATTTTTTTTAATCATCTGCTTCAACATATTCTTTTGTACTTATTAAAATGTCTGGTAAACTATATTCTGTGAGTAAATCAACTACCCACCCTAATCCAAACGGAATATTACCTACATCTGTATAAACCTGATATTGTACCAATGTAAAGTTAGTATTTGGGTATGATGATAGTACCCATTGACCCCAGGTATCTTTGATATTATTTTCTTCCCAGTCTTCTAATTTCCAAGTAAGCCAACTAGACTTTGAAGATTCATATATTACTGTAGAGATTTGATATTGATATGTTATTCCCATAGGTAATTCGATAAAATATCTAAAATGAGTAGGCTGTTTTTTATTTAGGGATTCTACTTTGGCAACGTGGGGCATAAATTGCGGGTAATCTTCTAATTGTGATATGGCTTGAAAAACATTCTCCATACTTTCTTCAATTAAAATATATCCATGATAATGCTCACCAGGTCCATTTTTAGATTCAATGTGCTTTAGTATAATATCTCCATGTTGTAGGCTAGCATGCATTTGATCTGTGATGTTATATAACAGGATAGGAGGTATTTTTCCAAATAGGAAAGTGAATATAATTAAAACTTGTGAAAAGTATTGAATTTTTTTTGTCATGATAGTGAGGAAATTTAAGGAAGCTATACGTTTAGAAAAATATTTGATTGATAGACCTACCCTGAGTGAACTAATTAATTAAATAATATTAGTTTTTTGAAAAGTTATATGAATGTCAACTCTCTTTTTTATTTGTATAAATTGCACATAGGAGTCTTTTAAATTTCACATTCATAAATGAACAAAATCCTCGACATATTACAAATTAAAAAAAATGAACTGAAGCCTTCAGCCATTTTATTTTTCCATTCATTCTTTTTAGTGAGTGTAATCATTACTTCTAAAACAGTTCGAGATTCTTTTTTCCTGAGTCGCTTTGATAAAACTTCACTTCCATTTATGTATATCCTTACTGCATTAATTATGTGGAAAGGGGTTGGGTATATTAATAAAATACTCAAAGGTAAAAGTTTACTTCATCAGAATATTATTTTACATATTAGTTTTATAATTGGAACCATATTATTTGTATTTTTCAATGAAGGTATTTTTGTTCCAATTTTATATTTATGGGTAGAAATTGTTACGGCGCTCATGGGAATGAAGTTTTGGCAATTGGCTACAAATACATTCAATAGTCGACAAGGTAAACGTTTATTTGGATTAATAACAGCAGGTGGCTCATTGTCAGGTGTTATTACGGGTATGTCCATACCTACATTAATTTCTTATGGCAGTGATTCTCTAATAATCTTTTCCACCGCAGGAATTTTAGTATGTATGATACTTATCATTTATCTAAAAGACTACGTGAAATTATCCTCAAGAGGATTTAAACCAGAAGTAGAAATACCACCTTTTAAATTCTCAAAAATGGAACCATTTATTGCACATATTTTTTTTATAGTCATTATCCTCGCATCTTTATCTACTTTTGTTGATTATCAATTTAAAATTGAAATTGGAAATCAATTTTCTACAGAGCTTCAAATAATGACATTTTTCGGAAAATTTTATATGATTACTGGAATTATTTCAATTCTGATTCAATTATTTCTATCGGGAAGGATATTATCTCACTTTGGAGTATCTGCTGGAATAGGTTTGTATCCATTCTTTACAATAGTTGGAGCCCTAACATTTATATTCTTTTCACCATTCATTGTATTATCCTTTATAAAAGGTGTTGATCAAGTTATTAAGCCCACTATGCTAGGAACTACTATGGAGTTAATGTGGCTACCCATTTCGCCAAAGAAGAAAAAATTTACAAAGCCATTTTTTAATGCAACGGTAAAGTCTATCATTCAGGCATTATCAGCATTTTTAATAATTGGTGTCTCAACATTGAATTATGGTAGCGCTCCAGTATATTTCCTGATTATAGCGTTCTCAATTTTATTCATGATTTTAGTCACAAAAACTAAATCATACTACTATGAGGCTGTAGGTAATTCCATTGATAGCCGTCAATTAGATTCAAGCGAACTAAGTTTTAATTTTTCTTTACCTGCAATTCGAACTACTATTGAATCCCAATTGGAGAATAAAGATAAATTTTCATTATTATTTATTTTAGACACATTGAAAAATCAAGATATTTTACCATGGTTTGATAGAATTAATAGTTTGAAAACTTTTGAAGATGAAGATGTAAGAGATGCGATTCTTAATCATTTTGGTAAAAATAGTAAATTATTTTCAACAAAAGAACTACATCAAATTTCTGAATCGGATGAAAAATATGCACCTGCATCCATTAAATATTTGAAGGATAGAAATGACATTGATATGGATAGATTTTCTAAATTAGCTAATAGCCAAAATGAAGTGGTTCAACTTTCTACATTATGTAATTTGTATGAGCAAAAAAATAGTTCACTTAAACTAAATGAAATTCAAAGTAGAATATTAAGTTCAAGTTCACCCTCTCAAATATTACAATACGTTAGTGAGGCTTCAATCTATTCAGTTGATTTTTTAGAACAACTATTTAAATTAGAAATAGCTGAGATAAAGTTACTTTGTTTGAAAAATACTGAATTCTCAACTCATTCCCATCTAATGGAATCAATATTTAAATCATTAAGTGATCCACAGTTTAAAATTGATATTATTAATGAACTAATAAAAATTGATTTCGATAATTTGATTCCATTCATAGAAAAGTACATTGATAAAAATATTGATAGTTCCGAATCATTAACGGGCATTCCTCAATTATTAATAATGATTGAAAGTAAGGATATAAAACCACTTATCCAGAAGTTAGTTTTATCTAGTTCAGGCGATTTTTTAATTGAAATTTTAAATGCGATTTCAGATGCAAAAGAAAATTATTCAACTTTTATTGATCAGGATATCATTATTAATAGATCAAGAGAAATAGCAGGAATAATATTCCAGAATATTGCATTTACTTACAAGGACAATTTTATTGCTAAGGATGATTTCATAAATGATTATTTTAAATATAAAGAATCTAAGGAAGTAGAATCTCTTTTACGACTTGCCTGTATCTTGCTAAATGATGCACCTATCGATTCCTATGTGCATAGTATACAAAGCAAAGATATTCAAGTTCCGTTTATTATTGAAATGATTGAGCATAAACTTCCAAAATTAATATCGTCAGTATTAATACCAATCATTGAAATTGAATCAAGTACAGAAAAGTTTGATATTGGAAGTAAATTTTATAAATTAAATGCAGAATTAGAAAAGCAATGTATTGACTTATATAGTTCTAATGATGATTGGTTGCAAGCCATAACGTCGTATTTAATTGCAAAAGAAGGAAATGAAGATCATAATCCAGAAGATATAATTTGGGAGAAACTTACAACCAATAATATTGCTGGGGATATAATAGATACTAGAAGAATCAAGCAAACTCCTATTTTAGGAGAAATTAAAAATTATATTAAACTTCAAGAGGATACAGGCATGTTTACAGTACTTGAGAAAATTACTACATTGAAAAAAATTGATTTATTTTCAAATATCTCCAGTAAAGTTTTATATCACGTTAGCCAAATTACTGAAGAAGTTGAGTTTTTAAAAGGGGAAACTATCTTTAGTGAGGGAGACTTCGGAGATCATATGCTGGTAATTGCTAAAGGAAAAGTTCGTATTCATCGAGGTGGTAAAACTATTGTAGAAATTGGTGATGGAGCATTCTTTGGTGAGATGGCAATTTTAGACGGTGAGCCAAGGTCTGCAGACACTACGGCGATTGAGGACTGTATCCTTTTCAAAATTAACCAGCGTGACTTTTCTCAAGTGCTATCAACTCAAAATGATGTAATGATTGGGATCATAAAAATTTTAACGAAGCGATTAAGAGAAACTACGCAAAAAGTTTATGATAATTAATTAATAATTATTAATTTCATCAACTATTTCAGCTGTAATGATTTCAGAGTAATCAATTGATTTTAAATTTTCTTTTAATTGAGATAATTTTGATGCTCCAATTATTACTGTCGATACATTTTTATTTTTTAAACACCACTGAATTGCTAACTGTGATGGTTTGATGTTTATTTTTTTTGATAAATCTATTATTTTTTCAATTTTATTAAAATCAACTTCATTAATTGAATCAGCAAGCCATTCATAGCCTTTTACCTTAAATCTTGATTTTTGTGGAATGCTCTTATTATATTTTCCAGTTAATAAACCTGAGGCCAAAGGAGACCATATTGTAGAACCAATTTTATATTTTTTGAAAATATCTTTATATTCTTTTTCAAATCGATCTCTGCATAAAATATTATACTGAGGTTGCTCCATTAAAGGGCCTCGTAAATTATACTTTTTAGCACATGAGAATGCTTTATTGATTTCATTGGCACTCCATTCAGATGTGCCCCAATACATTATTTTTCCTTGATGTAGTAAATCATTCATGGCATATACAGTTTCAAGTATAGGAGTATCTGGATCAGGTCTATGACAGAAGAAAAGATCTAAATAATCAACTCTAAGCCTTTTTAAAGCAGCATTACACGCATCATGAATATGTTTTTTCGATAGTCCTCTTTGCGTAGGCATGTCTCCACCCCAAAATACTTTACTAGAAACTATATAACTATTTCTGTCCCATTTAAGTTTTTTTAATATATTTCCCATTAAAACTTCTGATTCTCCAGATGCATACGCCTCTGCATTATCAAAAAAATTAACACCCTGTTCATACGCATAAGACATGCAATCCATAGCACTTTTTTCATTTAGTTGATTTACAAAAGTAACCCACGACCCAAATGATAATTCACTTATTTTTAATCCTGAATTTCCAAGTTTTCTATATTCCATTTTTAGCCTTATTAATTATCATTATTTTTTTTCTAGCTTTGAATATGCCTTATTGAATTCATTTTGAAATGCTGAATAGTAATTATTTATTTCATAAAAATATTTAGCTATCTCATGGTCAATTACGTGCATATTTGCCTCTATGGTTTCATGTGCAGGATATTGAATCTCTAAACCCGCTTTAAAATTATTAATCTTCAACTTCAAATCTGGATTCATAGATAATACTTCTTTTAATACGAGAATTTCAAATAACCGTCGTCTATTTTTAGAAGAATTCAGTAAGATAGCATAATCATTACTATCAGAATCATTGTAGTTGATTAAGTCTTCTTCGTAAGAATTTGGACTAGTATTTACATTTTCAGTTATGGCAGATGGTCGAACAAACTCCTCAACGGAGGTAGAGCTATCACTAGTATATTTCAATAATAAACCATTTGTTTCATTTTTTAAGTAATCATCGTCATATTTATGTAAAAAACTTACTCCTCCACCTTTTTTAGAATCAAAATAAATAACTTTCTCAGGATTAACATAGGAAAAATAATTTTCTCTTTCGATGATATTATATAACATACGCCTAATTAAAACATCCTCACCTGGAATCCCACTATTTTGAATGTATAATCGAAGGCCAGCGTTAATATTATTAGCATTTTGATGACTTAGCTTAATCAAACCATCAATTTTTTGATGAGAAGTAATAAAATTTAAATCAAATATATCAGATTCTTTTAAGCGATAACTATTAGGAAACAATCTATTATCTATAGAATCAAACATTTTTGAATCTTTTGGGATTACTCGACTATATCTATTATTTTCTTCAGAAATAATATGAGGGGTAATAACTACAATAACTTCTTTCTTTGCATGTTGT
>Ga0115000_10003522_pt1 | contig 13089 bp, 9 predicted proteins | sample ArcticOcean_MG_C_6_FD_89690 | JGI IMG/M metagenome (GOLD analysis project Ga0115000, IMG submission 89690) | Marine microbial communities from western Arctic Ocean - ArcticOcean_MG_CB8_128 | ecosystem: Environmental > Aquatic > Marine > Oceanic | place: Arctic Ocean: Canada Basin | collected... | reverse complement strand
CATAGTGTTAGAGGATTGAGTTTTCGATATTTCGAGTGGGAAAACGTGACGTAGCAAACACTCAATAGCTGAGAACGTCAATTGCTCATAGAAGATATAGCGGTGCTGGCTGGGCTTAACGTTAATCTGGTTTTGTGTTTTCATGTAGGGGCCTCGCTTGCGGCGACTGCAGAAGTTGCCAAAACTCAACCCACACGGTCGCCGCAAACGACGGCCCTAAATCATGTCAAGATTGCTTGAATCAATTTAGGATTTACTCAGGTGCCGCAGAAAGTTTCGCAAACGACTTCTTCGGGTAGCGGTGCTTTTTCAAGGTCGGCGTATTCAGCTTGCTCCGAGTAGGGCTTAGTGAGCGCTTCAACTAGACAATGAAACGGAGCGTAGTCGCCGTTGTAGGCACTTTGGATGGCTTCTTCGACGCGGTGGTTACGTGGGATTAAAATTGGATTTGAGGCACGCATATTGGCCAGGCAATTCGCGGAATCGGCTTCGTTGCGCCATTTGGCAAACCATTGTTCGAAGGATTCTTTGTCTGAGAAAAGCGACGTTATCGTCTCAGGGCTATCTCCAGCTGCGACCTTGGTAAGGTGACGAAAGAAGAGCGTGAAATCGACTTTTTGGGAAGCTAGGAGATCTAGGGTTTCTTGAATGAGGGGCATTGGGGCTTCGGCTGGTAGGCCGATTTTTGCGCGAAATCGGATTACGTACTGACTGTTGAATTGTTCCGGGAATCGAGCAAGCGAGGTTTCGGCGATCTCGATCGCTTTGTCGGAGTCTTCGGATATGAGAGGAAGCAGCGTTTCGGCGAAACGGGTTAGGTTCCAGAGCCCGATGTCGGCTTGATTACCCCAGGCATAGCGCCCTCCGGTATCGATGGAGCTGAAGGTCTTTTGTGGATGAAAGGCGTCCATGAAGGCGCAGGGCCCATAGTCAATGGTTTCGCCGGAAATGGCAGTGTTGTCTGTATTCATCACTCCATGGATGAAGCCGAGAGACATCCAGTGGGCGATGAGGCTGGCTTGAGCAGTGATGGCTGAGTCGAGTAGGGCCGCGTACGGGTTTTCGTTTTCGGCAGCGTCTGGAAAGTGACGGGCGATCGTGTGATCGGCTAGGAATCGAAGGGCATCGTTGTCGTTACGGGCTAGGAAATATTGATAGGTTCCTACGCGAATGTGACTTGAGGCGACTCGCGCGAAAACTCCACCTGGGAGCGGGCCTTCTTGGCGCAGGACTTTCTCGCCAGTAGTGACTGCCGCTAGGGCTCGAGTTGTGGGAACGCCAAGGGCGGCCATGGCTTCGCTCACGATGTATTCACGAATAACGGGACCAAGGGCCGCTTTACCATCGCCGCCACGAGAGAATATCGTTCGTCCAGAACCTTTTAGTTGCAGGTCCTTGCGGGCTCCATTCGAGTCGACTATTTCGCCGAGTAAGATGGCGCGTCCGTCGCCGAGTTGCGCTGAAAAGCCACCGAATTGATGCCCCGCATAAGCTTGGGCGATGGGCTCGGATCCTTCGGCGATGGTGTTGCCAGCAAGCATTGAAACGCCGTCGGCAGACTCTAGCCATTCGGGGTTAATGGAGAGTGTTGCTGCTAGTTCGCGATTGATGCGAACGAGCTTCGGATCGGAAACCTGAACTGGCGCCTGCTTGGCGAAAAAGCGTTCAGGCAACTGAGCGTAGGTATTGTCGAAGGGAATATTCATGTATGGCGGCAGCGTAGAGCGGATCCTGTGGAGGCAGTCATCGTTGTCAAACGCGCCTCGGATGCTTCTGCATGCATGCGTGTCTGTGGGGATAGCCGGAGAATATAAATGGGCGAATGCCAAGGTCGACGTACCGCTGCAGCTTCGCGTAGACTTGATCCGGGTCGCCGCCGATTACGCTGAGCAGCCTGAGCGGGCTTTGCCGATGCCGGACCATACGTACGGTTCTATGTAATCATCGTTGGATTGATCTCTTAGCGCCATCATTTGGAGAATTAATCTACTTAAAGAAAAACTTGGCCATGAATCCGCCAATAAAGGCACCATCGTAATCTTCCCGGGATACCTCAGCGCCCGTATTATCGTCGATCGTTAGTGACCCGAAAAATTTCAAACCACCGTAGATGGAGAACTGCATGCCTGGGTTGGGCGAGTAGCGGGCTCCTGTGAAGAAAGAAACGTTCTTGTCCTCAGCGGCTCCTCCGGGAGCAATACCCTCATCATTAAGGCGGAACCGCAATGACTCGTAACGACCGCCGAATTGGATACGCCATTTTTTGTCAGGATCGTAGTTCATGAACACTCCCGGCCCCAAAGTTGCACCGAGCCCGCGACCGGTTTCGACCGACCAGCAATCGTTCAATTCCCAATTAATTAAAATAATGGGAAAGAAGTTCATGCTCTCTTCAATTGATGAAGAAGCACCGAGCCCAGGACCAATGGTCAATCGATCACTCACTTCATAGGAAGCGCCAAAGATGCCACCATAAGTCAATCCGTCAGAGAAGCTGGCATTGTCTTCGAAGGTGGAGCGTATTGATGGAACCGCAAACACCCTCCAGCCGTTATCAAGCTTGTATCTCAGCGGTACCCCGAAATCTAACATGTTTATATCACCCCATGGAGCTGCTCCGACTCCGGGTGAATTTGAAAAATCATATCCCCATACCGTGTAGCTGGTTGAGAAACCGTAAGAGTTTCCATCCGCCTGAAATCTGCTAAGGTCATACTGAACTGTAGCCTGATCGAGACCAAATTCGCCTTCATTGTCCAAGTCGCTATTCGACTGGTGTAAGTAGCCGCTGCTAACGCTGGATACCCAACCTTCGGGAGGGCCATCTTGGCCTTGAGATGCATGATAAAAATTCACCAATGCGACTAGGATCAGTATGTGTCGGTATTTCATTTTTAATTTCGAAAACTTGTCAGTTAAACGTAATTTACGAGTGAAATTATTTTTTGGATGACTGATAACCAATTTAATGTCTTTCGCTGCGATTCAAAACCTGTTCAAAAACGTTCATTGAAGCTTTTTAGACGGTTTTCTCGCCGAGAAAACGGTAGAATGGAATTCGAAGAATATGCACGTAACCAATGACGAAGACCTAAACGAATATATCAGAGAGCCGGTTTGCTGGGGGTGGTACGAGGCGTCCCGACTCGTATTCTCAATCTCTCAAAATACCTCGCTGGCGCAGAGCGACAGTTGACCGGCAGGTCAAGGGCTCGCCCGGGGGATACTTTAATTCCATGGCCTCCCATCGAGTGGGCGATTACATAAATCCTGTTTATATCGGCCGATGGTATAGTTTTGATTATGGCTTTTAATATTAGACAGGTCATCCCCGTCCCGAAGCTCGGTTGCCTGTGGGACGAGTACATCGCATGGGTGATATCTAAAAGGGACTAATCCATTAGTCTCACATTATACTGACGTGGTGTGGCTTCCATGTTCATACAGAGAAAAATAAAGACCCTCAAAGGACAAAGCGATGAACAGCACCAACTCCTCAAATCCGTTCGAACCCCCGCCGGGCCAATGGCAAGGCAGTCGTCTTGAACCTAGGAGCGCTAGAGCTGCCCAAGGACCAATGGAAGGCCTTGGTCAACGCCATCGAGGAGAGAGTCAACAACCAGTCCGAGCTGTCGTTTTCCGATTGCGCCGAAGAGGTCGACAGGTACGCCGACCATATAGTTCTAGAGCAAATGAAAGCCTACGGCTTCGACGAAATCCTTTCGAATATAGGTTTTTCCTCGAAGCAGATAGACTACGCCAAGCATCTGGTGCACGGAAGGGCCGTCCATCCCTCCAGCGAAAGGAAGCTTGCCCGTTGGATCAACGAAAACAGCGCCGTCAAGGAATTGATCCAAAGCGACGAACGCGTCTACGACAACGCCCTGCATCGAAGCGCCGCGCAATTGTTCGAGCATAGAAAAGAGATCGAGCAAGGCCTGATAAAAAAGGCCAACGATATATTCTCCCTGGACGAAAAGATTATATTGTACGATCTGACCAATACCTATTTCGAAGGCCGAAAGGCAGGCAGCGAAATCGCACAATCCAAGGGAAAGCGAATCAACTGCAAGCTGGCGACCCTAGCCCTGGTGGTAGACGCCGAAGGTTTTCCCAAGGGAAGCCGGATACTCGAAGGCAACATCTCCGAACCCGAGACCTTCGCCGAAATGCTCGAAAGCAAAGCTACGACCCCTGCCTCTGGGACCAGAGCGAAGAGAAGACGGTTTTGCTCAAAGACGGAAAAACCGAATTGAGCCTGAAGGTGGCGAAGTCCCCCAAGCTCTATAGCAAGACAATGGGTATGATCCATCTAGCGATTGTGGCGCTACCATTGATCTTTATGCGACACTCGGAAGAGGTATCGACGGCTAGGTGATAATTGATCCCCTTTGTTCAACCGCTTTTTGCGGCTCTTTTAGGAAACCAGGCTTGCCGCTGTGTAGGAAAAGTTAATGATCCGGCTATGAGATATGCCGTTTTCCCCCTGTTGGCGTTGGTTGTGCTTCTGAGCCTTTCGAATGCTGCTGAAAGCAAGCCTAACATCGTTCTGATCTATGTGGATGATCTTGGATACGGAGACCTCGGGTGCTACGGGTCTGATAAAAACGACACGCCTCATGTGGATCAGCTGGCTGCGGATGGTATGCGGTTTACCGATTATTATTCTGCGAGCCCAGTGTGCACGCCGTCGCGGGCAGCTCTGTTGACGGGTGGATATCCGGGGAGAGTGGGCTTTGATGCTTTCAGAGAGAGCCGTACGAGCTGGGTGCTGTTTCCTGGATTCGCGGAGGGCTTACATCCGGGAGAACTGTTGCTTTCGGAGTATTTGAAGTGGCATGGATACGCGACCAGCCATGTGGGGAAGTGGCACTTGGGAGATCAGTTGGAACACTTGCCCACCCGGCATGGATTCGATTCCTACTACGGGATTCCCTATAGCAATGATATGGCGATTATGCCTCGGCGTCCAAAGAGCCCGCCGTTGCCTTTGTTGCGGAACGAAGAAGTGATTGCGGAACAGCCCAAGCAGGCCCCCTTGATACAGAGTTATACCGAAGAAGCGGTCGCCTTTATCAGGGAAAACCAAGATCAGCCCTTTTTCCTATACTTTGCTCATATGCATGTTCACCTCCCTCATTATGTGATGGACCCGTTTCTAAAAGCTTCCCGCAATGGAATCTATGGCGCTGCGGTAGCGGCGGTCGATTGGAGCACTGGGGTCATTGTCACAGAGCTGAAGCGACTGGGCTTGGAAGAGAACACGATCGTCATTTTCACCTCCGATAACGGTAGCCGGGCGGATAAACATGGAGGGAGCAACGGCGCATTGCGCGGAACCAAGGGCCAAACATGGGAAGGCGGCATGCGCGTCCCCTGTATCGTGAAATGGCCAGGGCAAATCGAGTCGGGGTCGGTTTCCAGCGAGTTGGTAACGGCGATGGATTTCTACCCGACCTTTGCCTCTATCCTGAGACAGCCGCTGGGGAACGATCCAGTCCGCGACGGTCATGACCTTAGCTCGGTTTGGAAGGGCGAACCCGGAGCCCGTTCTCCCCACGATGCCTTTTTCTACTATTTGGTGGATGAGCTTCAGGCTGTCCGTGTAGGGGATTGGAAACTACGTTATTCTATTAAGGAGGGCAGGCATGCCGATACGTCTCGGCCCGAGCTTTATAATTTGGCGGAGGACTTGTCGGAGCAAAATAATGTAGCCAGTCAATATCCCAAGATCGTGCAGGATCTCATTCAGCGGATGGAGGGCATGGGCGACCGGATCGGCGATGGACTACGCGATAAACTAGGGGATGAGAGACGTCCTCATTCCATTACCGAAGACCCAAAGCCTTTGACGGAATTCGACGAAGATTATCCCTATATAGAACCTAGTTATCTCCTGGACCAGGCAGGCTGATTAAATATGGATCATTCAACTCATCGGCTACTCATTGAGGGAGATATGCGGCGTCTCGAAGCGTTGTTAGAGCAGACTGCCCGATCGGATGCAGAGCTGCAGCGCAAAATCCTAGGGAAAGGGGATTTGCAGCTTTTGGACCTGGCTTGTGGCGCGTGCCATGAAGCGAATACGTTGGCGAGAATTTTTGGCAGCAGCGAGAGAGAGGCTGGCCATAATCGAAAAATGCAGTTTTTCGGACTCGATGTCCGAGCCCGCGAGATAGCGGAGGCAGCCACCCGATTCACTGGCGATTTGCATTCCGAGTTTTCGTTTATAAATGGCGACGCCACCAAGTTAGATAGCTATAAGCAGCTCCCGGGCGCGTTCGACGTCATTTTCATGCGTCACCAGAATTTGGGGGATGGCAAGAGAACCTGGGAAGAAATATACCACAAAGCGCTGGAGAAACTTTCGCCAAACGGCCGGCTAATCATCACCAGCTATTTCGATGGTGAACATGAGGCGGCGCTTGATGTCATCGAAAATCAAGGCGGCGAACTCCTCGTTACTGAAGCCAATGAGACTTCCCGTAGGCTCGACATTCCCGGCAAATCGGTCGACCGACATTTGGCGATACTGAAGCGGAAAGGGTGAAGAGATGCGCATCGCGTGAATACTCAACGTTCACTTTCGGCCCTTTCACGAGGCGGAAAATCATATTTGACGGTTGACCACTTTCTACTCCCCTTTTTTTGATGAGCGGAGCTGTTTCAAGGGTAATGGATCAACTCTCTGTTCTTCGAGAATCAAAAGCCAAGTACTGAACCCATTGAGTTGTCTCTAGAGGTGTAGTTGATAATTGACTATCGACCCAGGATTGTACCGACCCGAAAAGGAGGAACTTTATTTCTTGCCCTGCTTTTTTTGCAACTCGCGAAATTCCTCTACTTGCTCGCTGGAAAGTCGCTGAAGCCCGCGCGAGCGATTGGTGGCTACAGGCATGTTTTTTCCGTCGAATAGGAAGACCTCTACCAGGGAAGAGAGCGCTCTGATTTCGGGGAATTCGCAGTCGAATTTAAAAGTCTGCTCAATGTTAGCATCAATCTCGCCTACACGCTTTAGTCGGACGAACGTGACGCGGTTGTTCTTCGAGCCTTTCTTGGCGCTTGCATCGAAGCTGAGCACCAAGGCCGCATAAGCGTTTTTAAGGTTTTTATTGGATACGATCGAGCACTGCCCGTAAACATTATCGACCCAGTTGTTCATGCCCGACTTCTGAAATTCATCGTCAATCTGGGTTTTCGTTAATTCGTCGAGCTCCGCCCATTCCTTATCGTTCCCGGTCCCTGGTAGCGACGCGCTTCCAGCAGCGCCAGTGGCTGTTTCGAATTCGTTGCCGGCTTCATACCGCATTTGCTCAGCGTTCATCTCGCTGGCCGCCATCATGGCGTGAAACTTATCGGAATTTGAACCGAGGCTATACTCGAAGCCGCGAATATCCGCATACGAGCTGCTAGTCACTACGACAGGCCTCATCGAGCAGTTAAGGTTCTTGCTCAGTCGAATGGCTTTACCTGAACCGTCCAGTCGAAGTTTTTTCCCATCAAAGCTTTTCAGCGGGAAGAAGTTGTCTTTTACCTCTGCGCTGATTTTGCCGCTCATGAAAAGAAACTGCTGATCGGATGAAGGCGAATCGGCGCTTTCCGCTTTCGCCATCAGAATCGTAAATGCTAACACGAGGAGTATCTTTGGACGCTTCATTTCGAGAAAATATATTAGTTGCATGAGCAGTCGAAAATTGGGTGCGACAGGGATATTAATTTAAAACGCTAGCCCTTCGAGTCAAGGTGGTTCTAGTCGAGCGGTCCGCGGGGTCCGCTAAACAGTCCCGAGCAGCCGTGGAAGTCGCATCTACTGCTGCGGTTCGTTGGGGCATCGAACTCTCTTTGCAGAGGCTACCATTTTAAAACGCACTCGTCCGCGCTACTTTGCATCCGTGACACGGCTCTCATTTTTGCCGAGTTCGTTCAATGGAGCGTTGACGCTTTCTTTCTCGGCTGGGGATGGAAAATGCCTATTCAAGTCGTCCATCATTTTTTGCAAGGGTTTGCGAATCATGTCGCGGAAGGCCTTATCCACCCGCTGGCGGCTCGCCATCGCCGGAGGAATCTCGCGCTGGCTGTATGTTCCTAGCGTATTCAATTCTCCGTACCTTGATAGCTTGGCTTGAATCGTCGCAACTAGATCGCCGAATCGATCTTGTTCGAATCGCGGAGCGAAGATTTCCAAAACCGGACCATCGCCCGGTCTTTCCCGTTCTCCCAAGAGATGTACCTCGATGGGTAGCTCGTAAAGGCGCAGCAGCTCTTGCATCACTTGCATGAAATCCTGCCGGCGAAGTTCCCTCATGTTCTCAGCAATGTCAGGCATACTTATATCGTAAATCGGGTCCACCAAGTTTTTGAATTCGACGAATAAAGTCTCCGATTCATCGAGAAAGATATAGCGCTCGGTATCCTGAGGACCCATGCTCACGCAGGCAGCAAGCATCAATGCCAAGAGCGGAGCAATCGAATGTTTTGTTGATCGTAGATTCATCTGACTCGGTTCAATTCGATGAAAACGCTAACGGCCGAATTCCGCCTAGGCAAGAAGGGAAAGGGATAGAAGGGATGGAAAAATATCTGGAGAGAGTTCGAAAAGGCATGATCGAAACAAGCGAACGGAGAGGTACGAGGAGGTAGAGTAGGTTCAGGTTAATTGAGTGCTTAGCGATACTGCATTGCCTTTCTTCCCATTCTCGATGGAGTATCTCCGTTAGCGAAATACGTCTATGAATCCCAATAGGATAGTTGCTATTCTGGTTGCACTGACCGCTTTGTTTACCGGCGTCGCGGCTGCGACCGGGGAAGAGAGCACAGCCGTTCTCGAACCCTTGCCTGACAAGGTAGTCGTTCTCACGTTCGACGATTCCGTTCGATCTCATTATACGGTAGCTCGTCCCATACTTCAGCGCTATGGTTTCGGCGCGACATTCTTTATCACCGAAGGTTTCACCTTTGCCTGGCCGGGAAATGCCATCGAGCTGGAAGCGCTTCCGATCTTCCAAAAGCATGGCATGCAATGGGCTCGACGTGGCGGATTTCCCGAGTACCCGCGAGGCGGCGAACGCGGATTTCCTTACGAGCCCGGTCTCGATCATCCTCTGCTTATTCCGTCGGCAGGAATCCCTCGGCCCGGTTATACATTCGAGGAGTTTGTCGAGACGCTGGAAGGTGCCCGAGACGGCGAGGCTGTCGTTCTCCAGTTTCATGGCGTACCGGAAGGAGAGCACCCCTGGGTTCACGTTTCTCGAGCAACCTTCGAGCGATTCATGGCTTACCTTGCCGAACACGATTTCCAAGTAACCGCTCTACGGGACCTGGCCCGATATGTTGATTGGAGAGTCGAACCGAGGGATACTATGAAAATAGTCGAAGCAAGAAAGGTGAAGCTGGCCGCCAGCGTAATACCGTAATTGTATCCATGAGAACTGACAAAGGGATTGGATCTTGGTATTGAATCTCTAGTCCTATTAAGGAGATTAAGAATCAAGCACCGACCCCTTTTGGCTTTTCGCGATTTTAGGATGTTGCTTTGAGGGCTTGAGGCGTAATAGCTTGTACTTGTGAAAATAACCCTCCAGCCCAACCATCCTGAGATGGGCCCGCGAACGAGCGGGGTTTAGCGCGGCTGCATTGGCGAAGAAACTGGGAGCAAAGGAGTAGTAGGTTTTTCAATGGGAAGAAGATGGTATTCTCACTCACAAAAGGGCGGAGAATCTAGCGCGCTCGACTCACACACCCTACGGATTTCTATTTCTGCCAGAGCCGCCTGATGATGTTTTACCTGTTCCTGATTTTCGAACGTTAGGTGACACTCCGGTACGTCGTCCAAGTCCAAATTTGCTGGATACGGTCTATGCAATGCAGCAACGACAGGGTTGGCTTAGAGACTACTTAATCGAAGAAGGGGAGTAAGGGAAGGACTTCGTTGGAAGTTTCAGTATTTACTCTGACCCGAAAGCGGTAGCACTAAATATGCGAGAGACGTTGGGACTCGAATCTGGTTGGGCTGGCGTGGCAAATACCTGGACAAATGCTTTGATGATCTTACGTGAGCGGATCGAGGTGTTTAGTAGTTCCTCGAGCGTTCCATTGTCTATAAAGCAGTCTGTTAGGAACTTTTTGTCATCTTCGGCGGCAGCGGCTCCAATGTTGTCACTGGTTCTGAATTTGAATTTGTCGGTCATTTGAAGGAAGAGTTGGATATTTTTGTAATAAAAAGCCCTACGTGGTCTAGTACGTAGGGCTTGGAATTGGTTTTGAAAGAGGTATGCACCTCTGAATGTCCCTACCGGACTACTGGCAGCTTTCGCAGACTTCCGGTTCTTCGGAGTTGGCGGCTTGGGAGGTGGCTACTACGCCTCGGAGGTCTTTCTTGGCTCCGACGGTGGCTTTCTCGATGTTCGAGGCGCCTAGGGTGCGGAGGTAGTAGGTGGTCTTGAGACCGTGCTTCCAGGCGTCGCGGTACATGTGAGACAGGGTCTTCATGTCGGGTGTCGCTAGGAAGAGATTGACCGATTGGCTTTGGTCGATCCATTTCTGGCGTCTTGCAGCTGCCAATACAAGCCAGCTGTAGTCGACTGCGAAGGCGGTCTTGTACTTGAGCTTGAGGCTTTCGGGAATCTGGTCGATTTCGTCGAGCTCGCCGTCGAAGTACTTCAGGTTATTGAGCATTTCCGTGTCCCAGAGGCCACGTTCCTTGAGGTCGCGAACGAGGTACTGATTAAGAATCGTGAATTCGCCGGATAGGTTGCTCTTAACGAAGAGGTTCTTGTACGAAGGCTCGATACAAGGAGAGGTGCCTGTGATGTTCGAGATCGTAGCGGTTGGCGCGATAGCCATGACGTTGGAATTACGCATGCCGTGCTTGGCAACCTTTTCGCGAATAGGTGTCCAGTCCATCTTGCCGCCGCGTGGTACGTCGATGACTTGACCGCGTTCTTTTTCGAGTAGGTCGAGCGTGTCTTGCGGGAGGAGTCCGCGATCCCACTTGGAGCCTTTGTAGCTTTGGTAGGTGCCGCGTTCGGCTGCGAGATCGCTAGAGGCCTCGATGGCGTAGTAGGCGATTGCTTCCATGGCTTCGTCGTTAAATTCGACGCCTTCTTGGGAAGCGAATGCGGTGTCACGTATATAGAGCGCGTTTTGCAGACCCATGACGCCGAGTCCGATTGGACGGTGGCGTTGGTTGGATCGTTTGGCGGCTTCGGTAGGGTAGAAGTTGATGTCAATCACGTTGTCGAGCGCTCGGATCGCAGTCTGGATCGTTTCGCGGAGCTTTTTGTGATCGATGTTTCCATCCTTATCGAGGTGCTGGTCGAGCACGATGCTACCGAGGTTGCAAACGGCCGTTTCGTCGTTGCTGGTATTGAGCGTGATCTCGGTGCAGAGATTCGAGGAGTGGATGACGCCGACGTGGTCCTGTGGGGAGCGCACGTTGCAAGGGTCCTTGAAGGTGATCCATGGGTGGCCAGTTTCAAAGATCATGCGGAGCATGTTCTTCCAGACTTCGATGGCGGGAACGGTCTTGGTCCACATTTCGCCTTTGGCAGCTTTGGCTTCGTAAGCGTTGTACTTTTCTTCGAACTCGGTTCCGTAGGTGTCGTGTAGGTCTGGCGCTTCGCTTGAGCGGAAGAAACTCCACTGGCCGCGTTCTTCCATACGCTTCATGAATAGATCGGGCACCCAGTTGGCCGTATTCATATCGTGGCAACGACGACGGTCGTCACCGGTGTTCTTACGAAGTTCGAGGAAATCGTAGAGATCATTGTGCCAGGTCTCCAAATACGTGCAGCCGGAGCCGCGACGTTTGCCGCCTTGGTTGACTGCGATGAGCAGATCGTTGTGCAGCTTGAGGAATGGGACGATGCCTTGGCTTTCGCCGTTAGTTCCGGAGATGTGGCTACCGGTGCCGCGTACTGCGGTCCAGCTGCCGCCGAGTCCGCCTGCCCACTTGGATAGGTAGGCGTTTTCCGCGATACCGCGCTGCATGATGCCTTCGATGGAGTCGTCGACGTAGTACAGGTAGCAAGAGGAGAGTTGCGAGTGGCAGGTGCCGGAGTTGAAAAGGGTGGGAGTCGACGAACAGAAGCGGCGGCTCTTGTAGAGTTTGTAGAGCGCTCGGACACGGGTTTCGCGTTCGGCTTCTTCGATAAAGAGTCCCATGGAGACGCGCATCCAGAAGAATTGGGGCGTTTCGATACGGCGGGAATTGGCGAGTCCGTTGGTTTTGTCGACGATCAGGTAGCGATCGTAAAGGGTTTGCACGCCGAGGTAGTCGAATTCCAGGTCGGCGGTGGGGTCGAGGACTTTGGATAGCTTGTCTATATCGTACTCACTGATCTTGGCGTTGAGGCGACCGATCTTGATGCCGTGGCGGATGTACTGCTTGAACTTTTTTTGATGGAAGCGTTTGAGCTCGCGAACGCCGTCTTTGACGATGCTCCAGCCGAGGACTTCTTCGTAAATGTAGGTGAGCTGGATGCGAGCGGCGAATCTAGCAAAGTCCGCGTCTTGCTCGATGAGGGTACGGGCGTTAAGTGTAACGGTTTTCTGGAGACCGTCTTCGCTGATCTCGTCGAAGATCGAACGGCGCAGCTCGGATTCGATTTCGTCTGCAGTGAGGCAGAGGTTGAGGCCGATCATAGCGAAGTCGATTCGCTTCTTTAGATCGACGCCGTCCCAGAAGAAAGTGGAACCATCGTCGTTTTTGACGACGACCATCGAGTTTTGCTCGGGAGTGTCTACCCCTAGTTGGGCTTCCGCTTCGCGTCTTGTACGGCGTTCGGCGCGGTAGAGAATAAAGTGTTCGGCCACCTTGAAGTGTCCTTGGCGCATGAGTTCTTCTTGAACCATGTCTTGCACTTCCTCGATTTGGACGAATGCGCCTCCAGAGGCTTCGAGGCGTTCGGTGATTCCGTTGGCTACGGCTACGGCCGGCTCGGAGTTTAATTCTAGAGTGAGGAAGGCCTTGCGGACGGCGATCTCGATCTTCTGCTGTTTCCAAGGCACGACTTGTCCGTTGCGACGGATGAGGCGTAGGGTTTTGAGGCCTGGGTTTTGGTCGGCCGCGAGCTTGCGCTGGCGATTCAT
>Ga0115000_10003521_pt1 | contig 13090 bp, 8 predicted proteins | sample ArcticOcean_MG_C_6_FD_89690 | JGI IMG/M metagenome (GOLD analysis project Ga0115000, IMG submission 89690) | Marine microbial communities from western Arctic Ocean - ArcticOcean_MG_CB8_128 | ecosystem: Environmental > Aquatic > Marine > Oceanic | place: Arctic Ocean: Canada Basin | collected... | reverse complement strand
ACTCAAATTGCTTGATGCGAAGGTACTGTTGCTCGGCGCGGGCGGGCTCGGTTCGCCTGCCGCGCTTTACTTGGCAGCCGCGGGTGTAGGAACGCTGGGCATCGTCGATATGGACGTGGTGGACGAGTCGAATTTGCAGCGTCAAATCCTTCACAATCTTGATCGGGTGGGTGACCGTAAGGTCGATTCGGCCAAGAAGACGCTTACCGCACTCAACCCTGATGTCAACGTTGTTACCTACGATATGCGGCTAGACGCCAGCAATATAGAAGAGGTCATTGCCGGCTACGACGTCATTGTTGACGGGGCCGATAACTTCCCAATTCGGTTCATGCTCAACGATGCATCAGTCAAATTGGGGATACCCGTAGTGCATGGATCGATCTTTCGATTTGAGGGTCAAATGACCGTGTTCGACCCCAAAAATGGTCCGACATACCGAGACATGATTCCCGAACCGCCTCCGGCCGAACTTGCCCCGAGTTGTGCCGAAGCAGGCGTGCTTGGTGTGTTGCCTGGAATAATTGGCTCAGTTCAGGCGCTCGAGGCCATCAAGATAATTCTTGGTTACGGCAATACCCTCGCTGGCCGATTGCTGACATTCGATGCCGCCGAGATGGAGTTCCGCCAATACAAGTTGCACGTGGATCCGACCAACGAGATCACCTACGAGAACCGTGACAGGATCGTAATCGCCGAACTCGATGGTCTTTGTGGCCCGGTCCCACTGGCAGCGCCCTAGCGCTCAGGTAAGGGGTGGTTCAACACAACGGTCGACTCCGCCGCTTCCGTTGCCGGATGCATCGGTGAAGTTACTGAGGAACCCGCTGCCGACATCGTCGGTGCTATACCACCGTTGGATTGCACGAGCGATGGCGGCAGCTTCTGCATTCTGAACATCTACACGGGACAACAGGGCTGCTTCGGAGCTATGGCTGAGCCACAAGAACTCGGTGATAATAGAGGGAATTTCTGGTGTGCGTCGATGTACTCCATAGAAATCGCTCCCGTCGCTTCCGGCTCGCGCTGAAACACCGGCCCGATACGACGCGTGCCAGGTGGTAGGGAATTGGCGAGCAGTAGTGATCATCTCTTGGTACATGATCCCACCGGCGCGGCGGGCGTCAGCGTTGTCGAGAGGGACAAAGATCTCCGTACCGGGACTTGAGGACACAGGGGGTAGGCCGCCGTTGTGGTGAATCGATACGAACAGATCGGGCTGCAAAGCGTTGGCAATCTCAGCACGGGTGATTATGGGCAGATAGTGATCAAGTTGACGGGTCAATACCACGGTAATTCCGGCCGCTTCAAGCAGGCGTTTTGCCTCTAGGGCTACGGCTAAATTGAGGTCTCGTTCTACTAGGCCGTTAGGGCCCACCGCCCCACTTTCACCGGCACCACCGTGTCCGGGGTCGAGAACGATCATGGCCTGTTGGATGTGTGTGCCACCCACAACGGTCGCTTCATTTTGGCAGGGTGTGGTGACTACGTAGGTGTTTCCGTTTATTGCTCGAATCGGGGTTACTACACCCGCAGGGGTAACGAGCACGCCAAGTTGCGAGGCGGTCGACCGGCACCCCAGTAGTGAGGTCGCCTCGCTGTCGTTGGTGTTGATGGCATATACGCAAATGTTGTGGGCCTGGTCCGATACAGAAAAGTTGTAGGAGAAGCCGTGGTTGTCGCCCGCTCCGAATGCTGCGTCGACGTCGACACGACGGGTCGCCGTCGGCCTCTCGGACACAACGTCACCGTCGATGGTGACGCGAATGGTCACGTGGCGGTCTGGGGTGTCGGGGTCAAATGACCAACCGCTGACGGCGACCGTTTCCGTCGTGGTGTTTAGTTTGACCACGTCAAGGTGACCTAGCGGCTCGCGCTCTGGGGTAGGGGCGAAGTCGCGGCAGCCAATGAGCACGTTGGTCCCGCTGGCATTGGAGTTAATTGCGTAGATGCATACGTTGTGGGTGCCCGGCGACAGCGCCACGCGTTTCGAGAAACCGTGGTTGCGGCCGACGCCAAAAGCGGCGTCGACATCAGGTCGGAGGGCATCGGCGGTTCCTACTCCTACGCCGATCCCATCAACGTACACATGGATCTTTAGCGGCACGTCCGGTTGATCGGGGTCATACATCCACCCGTTTACAGAGACGTAGTTTCCCAGAACGTAAGCGCCGTCATAGTGAAAAACGGGGATTCGGTCGACCGGTGGGGTTCCACCTTTGCAACCCAATGCGGACTCGTTCCCTCCGTCGGATGATTGCGCGAATAAGCAAACCCGAACGTTGCCAGTAGCAGGTACGGCCATGGCGAAGCCGTGGTTGTTACCCGAGTGATGGACAACGTTTACATCGGGCCGATTTGTGCCGGTAGGGAACAGTCCCTCGTCGGCGCCATTGAAGCTCACACGAACACTAGTTGCGATAGCCACGTTGCCAGGATCAAAGGCCCAGCCTCGTATGAATACCGAGCTGTCGGTCACTGTGAGAGAGTCGAAGTAGCCCATTGGAGCGGCGGCTGTGAGGATGCCCTGCGTAGCCGCTGTGCTAGCTGGAAGCAGAACTGAGACCATGGCAATTACTGCGGCAATAAGGGTGGTCCGGGTCCTGGTCATAAGCCACGTTATTGCATGGTGACGCCACCGAAGGGAATGGGTGGCATAGACTTCATTGCACGCGGGTGGAGGCCATGCGTACAAGAAATACGGTTATGAGCATGGTTAGTTTCTAAGGTGCATCAACACAATGTCGCGAATCCCCCACTTACCAAAACTGTTGCTCATCATGGTGCTATTAGCGCCTGCTGTTTCTTTAGTCGCGCCGGGAAACGTTACGACGGCCGCAGCCCAAGAACCGCTTGAGTTCGTCTTCGAGGGCGGTGGTTGGGGGCATGGCGTCGGAATGAGCCAGTACGGCGCCAAAGTCATGGCTGATGAAGGATTCACAGCCGCAGAAATTCTGGGCCACTACTACACCGACTCAACGGTCGAAACACTTACCATGCCGTCCACCGAGCCAGATGCCGAGATTGCACCATTGCGGATTTTGCTCGCCGACCGTAGCGGCTCGGCCACGCTGTCGTTAGAGAACGATAGTAGTACGCCAGACAATTATATAAAGATCGAATATGGCACTCCGTTTGTGTCCGAAACTGACGAACTTGGCCGTTCGGTTGTGTTCGAAAATGACGGATCGCCTGTCACGATTGATGCTATTGGTATGAACCTCACCATCAATGATGTTGCGTACGATGGATTGGGCGGCCAGGTCCTCACGGTCCACTTTCCAACGCCTATGAAGATCTCGGGCGTAGGAACCTTCCTCTGGGGCAAGATCGAGTTCTCTATCGCCAAGTCAGGAACGTTGCGCGTAATTGAATCCAACCTTGATATGGCGAAATACTTGTACGGAATTGCAGAGATCCCTAGCTCCTGGCCTGTCGCAGCACTCAATACTCAGGCGATAGCGGCCCGAACCTACGCTGTTAGCCGTCTTTCTTCGCGTCGTGCATCCTCAGGTTGGACCACGAACTTCGACCTTTATTCGTCTACCCAAGATCAGCATTACATCGGATGGGCCGGACAAGATCAGCCCATAGAAGCGGCGTGGGTAGCCGCTGTTGACAACACGGCAGCACAAATTGCCACCTATGAAGGCGAAGCCATCGAGGCTTACTATTCGTCATCAAGCGGTGGTTATACCGAGGATAGTGACTACGTATGGGTGGCTGATCTTGGCTATCTACGTGGAGTTTACGACCCTTACGACCTCACCCAGGAGAACCCAAACTCGACCTGGAACCGCACATATTCCCAAGACACGGTTAGCCGGTGGATGTCGGGCAAACCTGATACCGACGTGGGCACAGTCTTATCGATGACTTTTGTCGAAGACAATTTTGGCGTTTCGGGTAGAACCGATCGGGCCAAGCTTGTTGTCGTAGGCTCTGAACGCACTATCGAGGTCACCGGTGGTCGGGTTTTCTCGCGGTTCAATGCTGCTGCGGTAGGTGAAGGCAGCTACGTGTCAATGTTGCCCTCGACTTTGTTCACCATCAACGGCAGTGGTGATACGAGCCCGGATCCAGCCCCAACACCTACACCGACCCCGACCCCGGTGGTGCACATCCCCTCTGGCTCTAGCAACACCTACTCGCGGGCTGCATTAGATCCGCTCGAACCGGGTCCAGGTGAGGTGCGGGTGCGCGGTTGGTCTTTCGATCCCGATCTCCCTACATTTCCGCAGGTAGTGCACGTTTACGCGTTCTACGACGGCTCCGACACGCCAGTTGCGTTGGACACCCCAGTTGTCCTAGCGGCTAGCCCGCGCCCTGATGTGAACCGTGCCCTCAATGTTGGTGGTAATCACGGGTTCAATCGCCGTCTTGCAATTCGGCCCGGAACTCATAAAGTTTGTGTCTACAGCATCTCCGTGGATGGCACCGGGGCAACCGACGATCTCAACCGCCTCATAGGTTGTCGGACGGTAACCATCAGCGCTGAGGCGTTGCCAGCTGGCACCTACGACAGTATTTCTCGGACCGGCAATGAGGTAACGGTGTCCGGCTGGGCCTATGACCTAGACCAACCGAGCGCGAGTGTCGATATACAGGTTTATCTTGATGGCAGCTTCAGTCACAGTATTTCCGCGGCCGTACCGCGCACCGATCTCAACGATATTTTGGATGTGACCGGCAACCACGGGTTCGTGGACACGTTCACGGTGACCGACGGCTGGCACGACGTATGTCTTTACGTAGTCGGCATCGACCCAGGTGGACTGCCCGACGGTCAGACCACAGCGCTTGGTTGCAAATAGCGTCACAGCGATCGTCGGCGACACGGCGTTCGTTGTTGGCTACGCTGCCACAGTAAATTCCTGCGAGACTGAAGGAAGTATTTTGTGAAGGGTCTGATCTTGTCTGGCGGAGCGGGTACGAGGCTTCGTCCCATCACCCACACCCGCGCAAAACAACTTGTTCCAATAGCCAATAAGCCCATTCTCTTCTATGGGATAGAGGACATGGCTGCCGCTGGAATTACCGAAATTGGCATAATCATTGGTGACACTGGCGCCGAAATTCGCGCCGCGGTCGGCGACGGATCGCAATTTGGTATCACGGTGACCTACATCCCCCAAGACGCACCGCTGGGTTTGGCCCATTGTGTTGTTATCGCCCGCGATTTTCTCGGCGACGACGACTTTGTGATGTATCTAGGTGACAACATGCTTGAGCAAGGACTCACCGAGTTCGTGGCTGGATTTAGCGCTAGCCGCTCCGCCGCCGAAGCATCGGGATCGACGGTACCTACCGCCCAAATCCTTTTGGCCAAGGTGGATGACCCATCCTCGTTTGGGGTGGCGAAACTTAGCGATGACGGACAACAGGTAATTCAACTGATTGAAAAGCCTGCCAATCCGCCGTCGAACCTCGCGCTCGTTGGTGTCTACTTATTTGACAAGCGGGTGCATGATGCGGTCGCAGCCATTGAACCCTCGCCACGCGGCGAACTGGAAATCACCGATGCGATTCAATGGTTAGTCGACCAAGGCGATCTCGTCCGCCACGAAATATTAGATGGGTGGTGGATCGACACCGGCAAGAAAGATCCGCTGCTCGAATGTAATCGTCTGGTGCTCGAAACAATTGAGTCGTCCGTCAGCGGCGACGTTGACGCTGACTCGCGCCTCGAAGGCAGAGTGATTATCGAAGCCGGAGCCACGGTCAAATCGTCGTTAATTCGCGGCCCTGTAGTGATCGGTACCGGGACCGTTATCTCCGATGCCTACATCGGGCCCTACACGTCCATCGGTCCCGATTGCGAAGTTGTTTCCAGCGAGCTTGATCACAGCGTGGTGTTGTCCGGCAGTCGCATCGTGGGCATACCGCGAGTGGTCGACTCTTTAATTGGCCACAACGTGTCGATTCTGCACTCGGGCGAGCGACCCCAGGCAACACGGTTGATGTTGGGCGATGACTCTCGGGTCGACCTACCCTAAGATCGTGGCCAAAATAACCCCATCCTCAATTATCGACGGCATCGTCGTCATCGAACCCGACATCCACGGTGACGACCGAGGTTTCTTCGTCGAGACCTACCGACGTCAGTGGTTTCCTGGTGGGCGGGAAATGCTGCAAGGTAATCGTGGTGATCGCAAAGCTGGTGCAATCGTCGGATTGCATTACCACCTGCACCAAGCCGACTACTGGTACGTACCGTTCGGCGCCTGTCGAGTCGTTCTGCACGATTTGCGCCAAGGCTCGCCTACCGATGGTGCGACCGAGACGGTCGATCTGGGCACGCAAAGCGACGGGTCATTTAGCCATAACGGCGTGTATATCCCTCCGGGTATCGCCCACGGGTTTGCTGCCCTTTCGGACATGACGATCACTTATCTCGTGGACGGGTATTACAACCCGGCCGACGAAAATGGTGTGGCCTGGAACGATCCCGCCGTCGACGCCGACTGGGGCATTGTTGAACCCGTGCTCTCCGAACGCGATCAGCAAAATCCGCTCCGCAACAACATCGAACCCATGTGGCAACCCCACTACAGCCTCCGTACGGGCTAAGGACCATCATGAAGATCTTTCTCACCGGCGGAGCAGGCTTCATCGGCTCCAATCACGTCCGGTGGCTTCTGGCGAACTCTGACGATCACATCACCATCTTCGATGCCCTTACTTACGCGGGCAACTTGTCCAGTCTGGCGGCGGTCATCGATGACCCCCGTGTCTCGTTCGTGGAAGGCAACATTTGTGATCGCAACGCCGTCCGCAGTGCTATGGCCGGACACGATTATGTCGTGCACTTTGCCGCCGAAAGCCATGTCGATCGTTCGATCGTGAACCCCGACGAGTTTGTTACTACGAATGCGTTGGGCACGAACGTGATTTGCTCGATCGCTAACGAGGTCGGTGTGCAACGCGTGCTGCACATTTCCACCGACGAGGTCTATGGATCGATCGAAGTGGGCTCTTTCGTTGAGACCGACCGTCTCGAACCACGGTCGCCCTACTCGGCATCGAAGGCCGGAAGCGACCTAATTGCCCTGTCCTACGTGCAGACCTACGATCTCGACGTCGTTGTGACTCGCACATCGAACAACTACGGACCATTCCAGTTTCCTGAGAAAGTCATACCGCTGTTCGTTACGAACCTCCTTGAGGGCAAAAATGTGCCGCTGTACGGAGACGGAGGCAACATTCGGGATTGGTGCTACGTCGACGACAACAATGCTGCGGTCGATCTGGTGCTTCGCCATGGGGTGAAGGGCGAGATTTATAACATTGGGCCCGACAACGAGCTAACGAACCACGATCTCACCATGCGCATCTTGGCCCTATGTGGCAAGGACGAATCCTCCATCACCTACGTCGAAGATCGTCTCGGGCATGACCGGCGCTACTCGATCAATACCGAGAAGATTCGTGCCCTGGGGTGGACCCCGGTCGAGAGCTTCGAAACGGGACTCGAGTCAACGGTTGCCTGGTATGCCGACAACGAAGCCTGGTGGCGTCCACTGAAATACGCGTCATGACCGAGCGAGGCAAACGAACGGTTCTCATTACCGGAGCAGGCGGGCAGTTGGGTGTCGACCTCGGTGAGGCTTTTGCCGGTTATGACCTAACCCTTGCATCTCGATCAGATCTCGACATCGCTGATGCGGATGCCACGGTCGAAGCAATTATGGGGATCGCTCCCGACCTGGTTGTCAATGCCGCGGCCTATACGGACGTCGATGCATGTGAGGCCGAGATCGACCATGCCTTCGCCGTTAACCACATCGGAGTGCGCAATGTGGTGGGGGCCGCGGAAATCGTCGGGGCAACGGTCTTGCATGTGTCAACTGACTATGTCTTCGACGGCACGAAGGCCTCTCCGTACGTCGAAATGGATCCAACCACACCAGCTTCAATCTATGGGGCATCGAAAGCCGCCGGCGAGTCCGAATTGCGCGACGTCGACTGTGTCGTGCGCACGTCGTGGGTAAGTGGTGCCCACGGAAACAACATGGTCAAGACCATCCTGCGACTCGGTGACGCAGGCGGCGAACTTCGCTTTGTCGATGATCAAATTGGCAACCCCACCTTCACCGTCGACCTTGCTTTGGCCATACGCCGACTGGCCGACGAGTCTGCCTCGGGGGTCTTTCACGTTACGAACCAGGGCGCAGTTAGTTGGTACGAGTTTGCACGCGAAGTGCTTGACGCTGCCGGACATGATCCCACCCGAGTGTCGCCCGTGGCTACAGCAGATCTCCTACCCGCTCGCCCGGCGATGCGACCGGCCAACTCAGTCCTGGAAAACAAGGCACTGCTTGATAGCGGCTTCGAACTTCTTGACGACTTCCGAGTACCCCTGGCCGCGCTGGTTAACCAATTGCAGCCGAGTTAGATCACGAAATTCAACGGGTTAAATCGTTCGATGCTCTGGTTGACGAACGGGTCACGTAGCTCGTTGGGGAGTCCCCATCGCTGTGAAAACAACGCCTCGTTGGCTTCGGGGTGAAGCGAGCCACGGCTGGCGCTTTCGGGGTGAAACACTTCGACGCTCGGGAGATACACGCATTGGTAGCCCCGTTCGCCGATCCGGAGGCTGAGATCGACATCGTTGTAGGCCACCGATAGTTGCTCATCGAATCCGCCCACCTCGTCGAATACGGACCGGCGCAGCAAGGCGCATGCGGCAGTCACGGCAGCGACATCGCGTACGCAGTCGCGGTAAAGGCCCGCATCGCCGTATTGAATGTTGGAGGCGACATACCCGATCCCAATAACGACGCCTTCGTGTTGGGCCCGCCCGTCGGGATAGGAAAGACGGACACCGACTTGGCCGACTTCGGGTCGCATGGCCTGTTCGGCCATTTCGGTGAGCCACCCGTCGGCAGTGACTGTGGCGTCATTATTCATGAGCAGGAGCAAATCACCTGACGCGGCGCGGGCTCCGAGGTTCATTTGGGCCGAGTAGTTGAAAGGGTGTGGGTAGCGAACAACCTTGGTATTGATGGAGTCGCAGGCGACAAGTTCGTCGAAGTAGGCGAGGGTGGCTGGGTCATCGGTCTGATTGTCGACGATGACGAGTTCGTAGTCGATCTCCGTGTACTGGGCAATCGCCTCAACACAGGAACGAAGGAGATCAACCCGGTTGCGAGTGGGGATAATAATGCTGACTAGGGGAGCGGTCGTGAGCGGGTAGCGGGCTCGATAGTGGGTTCGCTGGGCCCCTTCAGATACCGCGGCGTCGTAGCCCCGCCGAGCGAGCGCTTCGGTAAGTGCTCGCTCACCCGCATCGTGGGCATAGGGTTTGGCCTCTGGGTCCTCCGCTGTCGAACCCGCCACCGACCGCCATGCATACAACGGACGGGCGATGTGACCAATGTTGCTCGTTCGCTCTGTGGCGCGTAGTAGGAGGTCGTAGTCCTGGGCGCCATCGAACCCAGTCCGCAACCCACCGACGTCGCGCAGGAGGTCATGACGGTAGACACAAAGGTGGTTGATGTAGTTGGCGCTGGTCAGCAGGTTCGGTGACCAGTCGGGCTTCGAAAATGGCAGACGGTGAATGCCATCAGGGAAGATGCGCTCCTCGTCGGTGTACACGATGTCGAGATGGGGTTGCTGATTAAGGAGTCGCACTACCCAGTACAAGGCATCAATTGCCAGCAGATCGTCGTGGTCGACGAAGGTGACAAAATCGCCGGTGGCGGTGGCCAGTGCAGCGGTAGATGCCGCAACGATTCCAGCATTTTTAGCTAGTCGGGTGACACAAATCTTGTCGTGGACTTCGTAGGAAGCCAGTGTGGCGAGGGTGTCCGGGTGACTGGACCCGTCATCCGCGATGCAAAGTTGCCAATGAGGGTAAACCTGGTCGAGCACGGATTCGATAGCCGCAACCAGAAACTGAGGGTCGGTGTTGAAGGTGGGCATGATGATCGAGACCATGGGCCGCGAGGCAAACCGACCAATTGCGTCCGCCATGCCAGTGGTGTCGTCGGGTTGATCGTGGATGCGACGGCGCATCTCGTAGCGGTCAAACAGCGATGTTAGCGAGATCATCTTGTCGGTTTGTGCGCGGGTAAGGACCGGCGACGGCATGAAGGCACGTTCGAAGTCCGACACTATTTGATGGTTGTTAAATGGGCCGATGGGAGCTTCTTGCATCGTGATGGTTGGCGAGGGTGGGCATCTTTCCCGCACTTCGGCTAGTAATGCATCGCGATGCGTTGGGTCGATGAGTAGTCGTTCGATCAGTGTCGCTGCGCTCTCGATGGTGGGGAAAGCAAGTCCATTTGGCAGGGATTGGTCGTCGTAGATTCCGATAGCAATCGGCACCACTGCTGACGCAACGAACTGGGGGAGTGCCATCATGAGTTGGCCCGATGACGTGGCCGACACGACGGCAATGCCACACCGACCAGCGGCAGAGGAGATTGTTGGCTCAACCGTCGTCTCGCGAGCAATGGCACGGGCGCTTGGCACGCAGTCTGCTCCAACGATCGTGATCGATACCCGATCACCAAACTGATCAAGAAGGTGGCGAACTTCAGCTTCGCTGGTGGCGGACGGGTCAGTTGCCCATCGCCCCCAGTGGAGAAGTTCTGTGGTGGTCATGGGTTAGAGTTTAGGGCCGATGGCACCGCGCCCTCGGTATGACTCGAACGCCAGAACTCGTAACAAATGGTCTCTCCCTCTCTCGAAGAACAACTTGCCGATCTCACGACGCAACTAAATGAGCGTGACCGGCACATCGCGGCCCAAAATCGCACGATTGACGAACTTGTCGATCGTTGCGAGGACGTGTTGACGACCAAGCGCCCTCCGCTGTTCCTATGGCTGACCGCCACGGCGCGTAAGGTTCTGCCCGCCTCTGTTTATCAACGAATTAGTGACGCGCTTCGAAGGTCACCTGGCCCATGAACGCACAAAAGATAGTCGTGGCGACCCCCGATCGTTTGGGTACCCGCATGGCAGGACCCGCGATTCGCGCCTGTCGAATTGCCCGGGCTCTGGCAAGTGCCGGCCATGATGTGTCCTTAGTTTCGACGTCGCCAACGTCGGAGGTCATCGCCCTCGACGGTGTTGATGTCCTAGTGGTCCCGCCACGAATCGAAGGTTTCGATGTTGCCGTCATTCAGGGGCGTATTCTCGTTGATCACCCCGAACTGGGGAAGTCATCCACACGCCTTGTCATGGATCTGTACGATCCGTTCCACCTCGAAGTCATGCACCTCGGTAACGAACACCAGTTCCTACGAAGCGACCATGTCGAAGGTGCCCTCCAGACCCTGTCCGATCAGATAGCCCGCGGCGATTTCTTCATGTGTGCGTCCGAACGTCAGCGCGACATGTGGTTGGGGTATCTGGCTGCTGGGGGCCGTATCAACCCAGCGATTCATGACCTCGACCCCACCTTCCGTTCGTTGATAGATGTCGTTCCGTTTGGTGTTGACGATGGCCTAGCGCAACGGGACGGGACGCCTCTTCGGGATGCGCACGGCTTTAGCTCCGACGATGTTGTCGTTGGCTGGACCGGGGGACTGCATCACTGGCTCGATCCAATGCTTGTGCTCGACGCCTTCGCTATTGCTTCAGTGCGATGCCCGCGCCTCAAGGCTGTATTCCTCGGCGGCGCACACCCGGGGACGGGCATGCTTTCGCCCCGAGCTCAGGCCATAGCTGATTTGGTTGACGAACGCGGGTTGGGTGAGGTAGTAAAGATGCACCGCGACTGGGTTCCCTATGACCAACGCGGTCCGGTCTTTGCCGAGCTGTCCATTGGGGCGGCTGCTCATCAAGCACACCTAGAAACCCATTTTTCATTCCGGACCCGGCTGCTTGATCACATGTGGGCTGGCGTCCCAACGGTAGGAACCACTGGCGATTCGCTTACCGACGAACTGGTGGCTCGTGGCGCTGCTGTAGCAGTCGAGCCGGGCGATGCGCAAGGCTTTGCTGACGTCTTGTGTGAGTTGGCCAACGATCCTGTTCGACTCGAAGCAATGCGTCAAGCGGCGTACGACGCGGCAGATGATCACCGGTGGGCCGACATGCTTACGCCGCTGGTCCGGTATGTATCGACTGCCACCGCAGCGCCTGACCTAACAGACCCCACGTTCTCACGATGGATCCGTCGTCGTCAGCCAGCGCATCGATCCAAGGTGATGCACTATGTCGAGCGGGCCCGTCGGCATATAGAATTAGATGGTGTTTCCGGCCTTATGCGAGGCCTTCGAGGCCTCGTGCGTCGAGCTATGCATCGGTAACTGATTCGTAGTCGAAGGTGGTACGGGAAAACCGACTAACGAAAGGCGCGACTATCTTAGTGCGCCGAAGAAAGTTAGACGGTTTGGCAAGTTAACAAGCGGTTGTCCCCGTCGGGTGAACCGGTTGGATCCAGCCCGATTACATACACGCATACCTCGTGTGGGCCAGCACCGATTGGCACGGACGTGGTGAATCCGTGGTCCCCATCGATGCTCAAAATCTGATTGACGTCAGGCCGCGGACGGTTTGCGTTTGATGATGCAGCGGGGCGTCCGTCGATATAGACGTGGATGTCCACGCTGCTGAGTGCGATATCCAGGTCATAAGCCCAACCATTGACGATCACCGAATTGCCGACTCTGGTGATGTTGTCAACGACGCCGCGTGGAGCGGCCTGAGCAGTGATGGTCACAGTCCGACAATTTATGAGGCGATTGAGGCCGTCGGTGGCTCCGGTGCCGTCTACGGAGATGCTGTACACACAGACTTTATGGGTTCCAGGGCGGATGGCGAGACGGCGATTGAACCCGTGGTCGCCACCAACGTTAAGGGCACGGTTCACATCGGGGCGTGGAGTAGCGGCCCGAACAACTGGGGTGTCCAAAGCAACCGGCGTGTCGGATCCGTCGTAGAACGCATAAACGTGCACTACCTGCGGAAATGTAGGGAGATCGGGGTCGAAAGACCAACCGCGTACCCGAACCTCACCTGGACCTGGTTCGAGTGGGTCCAAAGCCGCCCGCGAGTAGGTGTTGCTGGAGCCCGAAGGGATGTGCACCACCGGTGTGGGTGTGGGTGTGGGTGTGGGTGTGGGTGTGGGTGTCGGTGT
>Ga0115000_10003520_pt1 | contig 13091 bp, 7 predicted proteins | sample ArcticOcean_MG_C_6_FD_89690 | JGI IMG/M metagenome (GOLD analysis project Ga0115000, IMG submission 89690) | Marine microbial communities from western Arctic Ocean - ArcticOcean_MG_CB8_128 | ecosystem: Environmental > Aquatic > Marine > Oceanic | place: Arctic Ocean: Canada Basin | collected... | reverse complement strand
TCCACCTCCTTGACTTCCTCTTCGCGTTGTCGTCGCGATGATTACCACCACCACCCCGCGACGACGACGGGGAAAAGAAGTCGAACTCTTCTGACGAGGAGGAGGACGAAAAGCAACAACAACAACAACAACAAAGCGGAAGAAGAAGAAGAGAAAGAAGACGACAAAGAAGAAGAACTGAAGACGAGGAGAGCGATGATGACGAAAATGGTTCTCTCTCTCTCCTCGGGGAGTGTTGGTGTCGTCCTCGCAACAAAAACAGAGGAGGCGAATGCTTTGCAACTGGCACCTCTGGGAAGACCAAAACGAATTGGAAACGAGAAGCGAACGGATGTATCCATCGAAGATATCAAAGAAATATTAAAAAGAGATTTACAACCGGTGGAGAAAAACGCAGATGGGACGTTCAGAGGCGCGTATTTCGTCACCGGGAACGTGACGCCGGAGATTTTCGAGGACGACTGTCGCTTTATCGACCCGACGAATACGACAAAATCGCTGAGCAAATACGTGAACGCTTTGAAGATTTTATTCGATCCGGAGAACAGTTCGGTGGATTTGCTCAGCATAGAGGTGAAAGACGAGAATACTATAGTGGGTGTTTATGATTGCGAGGGGTATTTAAAGCTGCCGTGGCACCCGCGAGTGAAACCATACACCGGGACGGTCACGTGGAAGACGAGCAAAAACGGTTTGATCGAAAGCCAAACGCAAGAATGGAGTGGTGTATCCGCCGCCGGCGCCATCATGGAGAGTTTTACGCCGAGTTAATGCCCACGTAAGTGGTGATTTTTCGGGACGTGAATGGTCTCGCCGTGATAATAACACAACGTCGTCATAGATTTAGATATATAAATTTTACAATAGTTTACGGCACGGCGACTAATATGCTCCCGGTCATTTCCTCTACTCGCGTCTTGAACACTTCGATCGGTTTCCTCTCTTTTTCCAACGCCTTCCCTAAAATCGGCACGCCTTTTCCAATCAATTTCGGACACCACTTCCCTTCTACCTCTCCGCTCTCCATATCGAACGCCGTCTGATGCGCGGGACACACGATGCACGGCGCTTTCGACCCTTCTCTCTTCGGCTCTTCCAATCCAGCGCTCAATAAAGCCGTCTCCCCTTGCATCGAAATACCTAAATGCGGGCACTTGTTCGAGACGCAATACAACTCGTCCATGAAATATTGTAACAAGACTTTCTTACCGTTCACTTCAATCACTCGACGCTGTTTGTCGCTCTGTTTCAGTTCCGAGACGGTAACGCCAGTCGGGTAGTACTCTTTTTCGTTACCCTTTCCCGTAGTCTTTGTCGTGGTCTCGTTACCATTATTACTGTTGCTCCTACTGCTACCGTTGCTACTGCTACTCGTACTCGCGTCGTTGTTGTTGTTGTTCATGTTCGTGTTACTTTCCCCGGCGGTTCCTCCTCCTCCTCCTTTCTTATTCACGTTCCTCATCCTGGCCGTCCAGACGGTCTCCCCTAACCCTTGCTCCGCTCTTGTCATCGCCGTCTCTCTCTCTTTCGCCTCTTTCCATATCCGTTTCAATCGTTTCGCTCGTCCTCTCAGCTCTTCTCTCCACAATAAACTCCCCACAATCATCACGCACACGTCGCTGGCCGCCGCTAAGATTGGGTTTTCCAAACTCGACGATTGCTGCAAGATGTACACCAACTGCGCCGCCGCCACGGACGAGGAAATCGCGTACGTGGCTAACCGTGGACGACGGAGTGGGACCGATTTCCTCTCGGCTTCGATGATGAACTGAGGGACCCCTTCCGCGCCGACGACGGTTTCGTCTGTCGAAGACGACGGACGAAAGATGTTGAATTGATTGTTTTTTCCATTTCCATCGTCCCCGAACTCGTCCTCCTCCTCGTCGTCGTTTATCACGTCCTCCTCGTCGTTCCCTTTGCTCTTCCTCGCTAAAGTGTCGTTGTTGTTGTTATCATAAAGGTAGTTATTTTGGTATCTCCTTCTCCCTCTTCTTCTCCCTCGATGATGATGAATACTCGATGAATAGTTCGTCGAATAACTCGTCGGCGTGGAAGAAAAAGCGAACATCTTGCTTGTTTTTAATGACGATTGAGAGACGAAGGAAAAAAGCTTTAAAACGAGTGCGAGAGCACTTCTTTGTTGCGATGACTACTTTCAACAATCTAAACGCTTTCATTATTATTTACGCGGAGTATACTATGGCTAAGAACGCATTCTTTTCTAATGAGTTTTATGTGTTGTTTTATGTTCTCTATTATTGTTGTTCTTGTTGTTTCAATCGATCGACCAACGCGTCCGCGCTTGTTTCCGGTTTCGGAACGTTCAAGGAAGAAAGCGCGAGTAAAGTCGCCGAGGGAGAGTTCTTCACGTCCAATCCGTGGACGTATTTGCCACCCCATAATTTTTCCGCGAGTTCGCCTTGCGTGCTTTTTTCGATGTTTACTCGACCGACGGCGTCGTCGACTCGCATTGGGCAGATATCGTTCCCGCAACAGGCTCGCGTGATCGGGTACCAGTAGTTGTTTCCGTAGGTAAGACCGTCGCCTCGATTTTGCCTTTGGTAGGCTTTTAACAGAGCGCCTTCGAAACCAAGTTCAATTAATTCGTCGACGGTTCGTTTCAAGTGCTTGGCGTGTTCTTTTCGTGTCATTTCGTAGACTTCGTGGACGTCGTCTTCGGTCATCTTTTGGATTTTGCGTAAAAAGGGTTCCACGCCTTTCGGCCAATCGAAACCGACGAAATGGTCTTTGGCGTGGCATCGGTAGTCCATGGCGACGATCGGCGCCGTCTTCTCGCCGGCAGGTTGTGGACACGATAACGGGGTGTTACCGCAACACACCGCGTTGTACCCGATGCGGTAGACTTCGAATTTCTGTCCGCCTGGAAGTAACAAAGAATTCGTCGGGCCGAAACAGCCTTCGGAGTCGATGAGCGTGACGTCGCCTTCTTCGGTGACAAATACGTTTTGACCGTGTCTGTCTTGCTCGGAAAAGAGCAAATCAAACGTGGCAGCTTTGATGACTTCTTCGTGTTTAATGTTTTTGAACATCTCCACTGTGTCTTGCGCGACCGAGCTTCCGTAAACGGCTTCGATTGAGTAGCCTTTGGCGACCTCGTAAAATTGCGAGCGCACGTCAATTTTGTGGCCTTGGACCGCGTGTCCGTCCCACGGTAAAAAGGTTTTCACGGAACCAGTCCACGTTCGAGGGACGACGCCGGTTAAATTCGAATCTACGGTCAGTTTGTCGAGCGCGTTGAGAAATTTGTAGTTGCACTCGCCGTACGCGTGAATGCCGCCTTTAATCGGACACTGGGTGTTTTTCGATTGCGTCTCTTCGTTGCACATCAACGGATGCTTCGCGGCGGTTTCCGGGTGCTGCTTGTACCCACCGAAATTGCACCAGGACTTTATGATCACGTTGCCGTGTTCTTTCGTGTATCCTCTCACGACGGCTGCTCCGGAAGCGCCGGCAAACATCTTCACTTTCTTACCGTGCAAATTTTGATTCAATTCCAACCGCGACAAGACGACGTTACACCCGAAGCACTTTTTGCAGTGGATTTTTCCATCGCGCGTCGTCCCCGACGCAGTCTCCTTCGCTTTCGCCGCTTTCCCCGTATCCACGCCTTTCGGCGGCTCCTCCACCGAGCACATCTCGCACGTATCGCACGTGTCGTACGTCCCGTACGCCACCGTCCCTTCCGCTAATTCGCTTTCGTCCACCGGGACGAAAACGTCGTCGCCCTTTTTCCCCGTCGACGCTGCCTCAGCCGCCGACGCTTCCCGCGCGACCACCACCGCTAACTTCCTCTCCTTCTCTTTCCTCTCCTTCTCTAACAGCTCTAACTTTCTCCTCGTCTCTTCCTCGTTCCTTTCTTCTTTCGGGTTTCCGGCTCCCTCTTCCTTTTCCTCTGCCTCCTTCTCCTTCTTGAAATTCTCCAACGCCCTCAAAATCTCCTCTCTCTTCTTCTGCGGAATCTTTCGGAACAGTTTCAACGCCAAATCACCCTCTTCTTCTTCGTTCGCTGCTCCTGCTGCCACGTTTGGTGTTGTTGCTTTTCCAGCAATCACGTCGTTGTTTTTGTCGTCGTCGTTCCTCTCGACGACTTTTACTCGATGTTCCCATCGATCTTCCCACCCAGACTTCTCCTCCTTTTCCTCCGCACTTGTGCTCTGTGCTTCCACGTCTCGTCGAAACGATCGTTTCTCTTTGAACAGCTTGTGGTGTCGGTGCCACTTCGCGATGGTTTCCGCCGGGACGACTGGTTTCTTCTCCGCGAGAACGACCGGGACGAGTGCGATTTCGACATCAGAGAGGAGGAGGAAGAGAACGAAAGCGCAAAGACTTCCCCGAGAAAGGAAGAAGAAGAAGACGCGCATCATGACGAGAACACGGACGAAACGAAACGCGAGGATAGTTTTAGTACATCATCTATCGCGCTTTTGGGCGGTGCGCTTCTCTTCTTCTTTCTTTGTCTTCTTCTCGTGAACGACGTTATTGAGCGTTTTTTTGTGTAGTTTCTGTAGGGGAGACCAGAGTCCAAATGGAGCTCGACCTTTTACAACGCAGGCGAGGTATTTTACAAACACTATCTTAATATCTCAATTCTTCTTCATCATCGTTCTCTCTTCTAGCGAACTTTGGTTCTCATATCTTTCAATGTGCTTGCGATTTCACACATGCTCGGTCGATCTTTTGGCGTTCGTTTCCAGCACTTTTGAATCAGAAGTTTGGCTTCTTCCCAGTCGCCGACTTTCTCGCAGTCCAAGCGCTCGTCGTTACAGACGGCGAAGGCTATTTGTACCGGGTGTTGGACGTGAGACCAGGGAGTTTCGCCGGAGAGACATTCCCAGGATAAGATGGCGAGAGCGTATACGTCGATGCCGAATGTCGTCGTTGGGTTTGTGTCCAAGGAGCGGTCGAAGAGTTCCGGGGCCATGTACGCCGGCGTTCCGACGACGTTTTTATTGTTGTTGTTGTTGTTGTTGTGCTCTTTCGGGTCGGTGGTTCCTTTGGTGTTTTGTAAGAACGCGATGGATTGTTGCGTGGTGACCATGCCGGTGATTTGTGCGACTCGAGCGCATCCAACGTCGCATATTTTCGCACCCGATCCGTTCAATAATACGTTGTGTGACTTTAAATCGCCGTGCGTGATTTTCAATTCGTGCAAATACGCGCATCCCGCTGCGACGTCGGAGGCGACGCGGAGAAACTCCAATCGAGTCAGTCGCCGGTTTATCCTATTCTCGCGATCGTTTTCGTGTAAAACCTGGAACAGACTTTTTGACATGAGTTCCATGACGACGCAGAGTTGATGATCTTTATCGTCCGTACACGCGCCGTAAAATGTGACTATGTTCACATGCGATAATCTGCTGAGAAGAGATATTTCGCATTCAAACGCGGTTTTTTCTTTCCGCGATAACGTCGATTTACCCGCGTGTAACGTTTTCACAGCCACTGGAAAGCCTTTGTACGTACCTTCACACACGACGCCGTATGCGCCGCGTCCTATGGCGCGTCCGATCTTGACGTCAGCGAGTGTAATTTTGAACTCGTTCTTTCGCAATTCGTGCGCGCGCCATCCTTTTTTTTCCTTGCCGGCAGATTCTCCATCTCTGTCGCGACCTTGAGAAGCGAATAAACCAGTATCAAACATTCGAGCGAGCGATTGTACGTATCCGTTCATACTGTTGTACGTTTCAATTGATTGCGACGCGTACTTTAAATCCATGAGTTCCGATGAAAAAGATGTTCCTTCGTCTCCCCCGGCGCCTTCGTCCTTATTACAATCCAGCCTTTTTCGAGACGACGCGACATCGCATTCGAACTCCATGGTCATCGTTCCGTCGTTTTCGAAGATCGAAGTGTGCCTTGATTGAGGCCTTCGTAACGCGTGCACGGTGACTGTTTCGCTGACATTTGTGTGATGATGATGATGTGCTTTTGAAACTATGATGCCTTCGAGATCGATATCGACCGAAACATCCGTTTGACCGGGCAACAAGTGCGTGAGCTTACGAGAAATCTCGGGAGCGCAGCTTTCCAAATCTTTCGCTAAACGTTTCATGCACCGCCTCGAAATTTCCGTAATTATCGCAATCAAAACTAAACCGATAACAATCAATCCCGAAATTGAACCAAACGTACCGATATTAGATGGAAGCTTTGAACTTTTGGGCATTCGAGCGCCTCGATCGAGCGCTAGCGCTAAAGGCGAGAGCGGTACGACCTTTGAATTCTGAAAAGAGGCATCAAAAACGCTCGGCGATGAGTGCTCGAACGTATCAAATGCTTCTGTTGGTCCAGACATGCTAGTAACGTTACCATCGTCCGAAGGTGAATTAACTCCGTTCCCGCCGATTGGCTCGATGAGGATTCGAGGCGGAGGAGGAGGAGGTGAAAGAAACTGTCCGCAACACCAAGAGTACGACGTTTCTCCACATGCCGTTGTCTCGCTCGAGACTCTATCGCACCATTGACCATTATATGCTAAAGATACCAAATTCCCAGCTCGTTTTGTGGAGTTTTTGTTCGACAGCGCGCCTTCCTCGAACATCGCGGAACCCAAAAAACCAAACTCATACGTCCCCCCGTCGCCAGCTACTCCTCGAAAGAGCATTCTGTTCACCGCGCGAGCGGGCATACCGTTCGCGCCACCAGGATTGATCAATACCGCGCGATCATCGACTCGACCATCGGCGATGCCTTGTCCGTACGCGAAAACATAAGTGACTTGAAAAGATTTGTCCTCTTCCAACTTATTATTTCTCCAACGAATGGTCGCGGGAAAGGTGTACTCCTTATCTTCTTCTTCTTCTTCTTCTTTTGCGATACTCGAAGAGGCTTCCGAGTGGTCGACGAGAGTATCTGCTCCACTATTCGTCGATGCACCATCGCTTATTATCGACAACGGACCGACGCCGTACTCGACATCTACCGAGCACAGCCGAGATAATTTTTCAAAAGGGTCCTTACTCGCGACTGCGCTTTCGTCGCATAAACTAGACTCATCAGATACGGACGAGAAAGACGACGACGTCGTCGGTTCTCCCACAACTCCCGTTTGAGAAGACGTTGCGAGTAAGGCCGCACTCGCGACGGTGCAAAATGCTCTTCTCGTCTTCGCGCTCCGCATAATGCCGGGCGAAGTGAAATTTTTCTCTTCGCCTCGAAAAAATATCAAAAGCAATTTCCCCTAGTTGAGACAAACTCCTTTTTCCTCATCTCGCATTTTTATTCATCATCCGCCACCACTCTTTCCTCCTCTATTGCGTCTTCGAATACTTCTTCTTTAACGATACACTCACTCTCAGCTTTTGACGATGATGATGTCCCGAAACTGCTCTTCTTTAATATCCCCCGCGCAGGCGACTTCGGCAATCCCCCGCCCGCCTCCTTCGATATCGCCCACGGCGCGACGCCGTCCCCTCCGCTCATAGATTTGCCAACCATCCGTCCTAACAGACTCTTTCCTTCCCTCTCTTTCATTACACTCTTCTTCTTAGAAGATGATGTAAATGCATCTCCGGAACTCTTAAACGCTCGAAAATGATGCTCATTGGTCTTGCCTCTCGTGCTCCTCAGCGGTTGCTTAAACGCGTATCTATCGCTTTCGTATCTCTCGCTCTCCGTGTTCAGTTTCACCCACACGTTCTCGTCTTGGTCCACTTTCACCTCGTGCGTTCTTTGCCTCCGCGCGACCGTCTTGCGTTCTTTCGTGAACACGTCGAAGTACACGCGTTCCCCGCCTTTGCCGACGTCGATTTTATAATGGTGCCACGGGCACACAATCACGCACGACGAAGTTGAAGACAAAGAACTACAGTTGCTCGCGCTCCCAAAACTGTTGCCGCGCATCACATCGTCCTCGATGTCCGCGTGCAACAAAGGCGCGCCCATGTGGTAACACGTCGCGTCGAAGCATAAAAATTGTTGTTGTTGTTGTTGGACGTCATCGTCGTCGTCGTTTTCATCGTCACACTTCTTGGTCTGCTTCTTCGACAGCGAGAAGGGGTTCACCATCAAAACGACGAATCGATTCTCGATTTCCAATTGCATTCGATGATTTGTGTCCCGCACGAACGGGTGGACTGTCGTACCGGCAAAGTGCCAATGAGTATCGTGTTTATCGTTCGGAACAACAACGACAGAATCTTCTTTTCCTTCTTCCATTTTTTTGCCGTTGTTCTTCGTGTGGTGGTGTTATCGATTCATATTCACGCGGGTACTATTATAGTAGGGGAATTCCAAAACTCGTCATTCCAACCCCCCGAAATGTTCTCGCGCGGTGCTCACGCGACGACGAATAACAACAATAAAAGAGCGCATAAAGCGAGATTGCGAAAGTTCTTCGTTTTTGTAGCATCCGCTCTTTTGCTGCTTTCGTTGGCGAAGGTGTTTTTGCGGGCCAAAGACGACGACGATGTTGATGTCGCGCAAAAGCAGCAGATGCAACAGATGCAGATGCGGGGAAAGAGAAGAAGAACAAGAAGAAGCGGAGAAGAAGAACAAGAAGAACAAGAACAAGAACAAGAAGAACAAGAAGAGAGTGTGGTGATGGATGCATCGAACAACGCGAGCGGGAGAAGGAGAGACGACGACGACGGAGAAGAAGAAGAAGAAGAAGAAGCTCCTTCCTTTCATCCACCACCAACAACAACAACAACAACAACAACAACAACAACAACAACAACAGCGCCATCATCGCCTGTGTCTCCTCCAGCAGCAACATTTGCTGTTTCATCAAAAAAGGACCGACGTTTCGTTGGCGACATTAAAGTCCACGCCTCCCTGGTCTCGCTCGTCGAGCGGAGAGCGACGCCGAGGAAGAAACAACTGATTTTGACAACCTTTGACGAACGGTCGTACGTGTTCGCGTTACATCACGCGTTGAACGTGGAGAGGGTGTTACGGGAGAGCGAGTTTAGCGATAGTATTAGTAGTCGTAGAGGAGAAGGAGGAGAAGAAGAGGAAGAAGAAGAAGAAGATATTGGCGGATGGGTCGCGTTGACGTATAAGGAGGAGACGTGCGTTGAGTTTGAACGGTTGTGGAAGTTGGCGCACGAGCACAATTATCGCGACGAAGACGTGGAACGAGGGAAGGAGAGACGGACGTTGAAGAGTGAGATTGGGTGCGTTTGGGATTCTCGGTTTAGCGGTCCAGACGGGACGGTATGGACGGCGTTGAATAATATTCACGAGAATTTGGTGAGAGCGGTGACGGAACACGGACACTTGTTGTGGATGGCAAGGTGGGATTTGATGGCAAGGATTGCGTTAAGAGGCGTTCAAGTGATTGGTTCCGATGCTGACGTGGTCTTTACGACGAACCCGTTCCCGTTTTTGACTGAAGGCGCGTTGGGAAAGTTTACTGTGATGATTGCGGAGGAAAGTCACGAGAGCGGCCACGCGCAGTGCGGGATGTCATTTTTAAACGGCCAGAAAATGAGAGCGGATGGACCGAGCGTGAAGTTGATCGCGGACGTGCCTTTTATTTTAAGACGCGTGATTGACGCGGCGAAAGACTTTCCGGATTTTAGGAGGAATTACCTGTACAGGAAGATCACGAGAGAGAAAGATATCGGCCACGGGGTGACCATCTTCTTCGATCAACATTTGTTCAAGGATTCTATAATCACGTACGCGAGAGGACATCGGTCGTTTACGTTTTTCTTTGGCGATGGAATCAACAACTGGGGTAACACGAAAGATTTCATGGATGCTGGGTTAGGAAGAGATCGTCAGCACAGTCACGGAACCGGCGGGTATAAATGGAAACGAGAGGTGATGAGCGAGGCGAGCGGGTACGACGAAATGCAACTCGAACGGTTCGGTATTTACTCTGACGACGAGCAAAAGCATCACATTTTATGGACGCCGCTGACAAATAAACCATTAGGTAAGGAATCGATCGAAGAGTTTAGTTCGTCTAATGTTGGTGAAGGTCCGGATGACTTTAAGAAGATGGTGTCGTATTTGAAGTCTTGGAAAGAGAAGAAGGAGAGAAACGAGCTCACGCAAGACGACGAGAAGAGAAAAGCGGAAGACGCGATTGGCGCCTTGGAACGATTGACGGTTGGCGCAACCGACGAAGAGATTGCAGAAGGCCCGTTCTTAGGTAGCAAAGGATACAATCCGTTGCCTCCAATGGATAATTTCGTGCCGAATGGTAATTTGCTCGCGCGATCGTACATCCTCGAGTTAGAACGCGAAATCCGAGAATCGCCACTTCCGAAACGGCACCCAAAAGGCAGAAAACCTTCGAATGACGAAGAAGTAGAGGAATATGATCAAGAATTGTTCGCTTTCTTACCGCAGTGGCTCGTGCAAACGTGGCGTGTGGGTGCTCTCGGCACTTTTGTGGACCCGTCTAGATTACGGGACGCGAAGAAGGACGCGAGAGCGGTGGCGTTCCACGCGACCAACGCTTGGGATAAAGTAGGGACGTTAAAATCGATTGGATTATGGGACGAGCGCGTGGATGTTGCTTTACGAGAAAACACCGCGCGTCACAAATTGGCACACAGGCAACGCGTCAAAGCGGTCGCGTACGTACCCGAAATCGACTCGCAACCGCAAACCTTTTTACAATTTGACGTCAAAGAAGATTTCGTCCTCGCTGGCTTTTACGGTTTAGCGATGGTGGCGAAGAAAAGCGGTCGAGAAATGGTGGCGCCTCGACCACCGTGCGCATCCAAATGGATTCGATATTTCACCGATCAGAGAAGATGGTTGGAGAAACCGTACAAGTTCCGCAAGTGCACGCACCCGTTTTGCGACGAGTGGAAAATCGTCCCGGTGTTGCGCAAGAATTTCAACGAACATGAGGAACGCGAGGAAATGGATTTATCGAAGAAATATAGGTGCGAAATTCAAGGCGAGTCGATTATTGACGAAGACCCAGATCGGAATAAGAACAAAAGATTAGCCTGGGGGAACGCGTGTAAACATAGTCGCGACAATCTGAAAGGTTTAGCGCCTTCAGATTTGGATTTTTACATGAAAGTCTTCCCGGACGTAAAACCAAACGGCGGTGCGAAAAGTTTCGAATTGCAAATCCCATCCTCAGCGGTGAAAGATGAGAAATCAGGTATTTACTCGCTGACGGCGCAAGAGCTTTCTGATATGATTCGAACTGCGGACGAGAACGCAGACGTGTGGTACCTTTCGAAACCTATAGCGCCTGATTTTACGAGAAACGCGACGACGACTGTGGACAACGACGCGAACACGATGATGCGATTCGATGCTTTGCATTATTGCACCGTTTAGATGATGTTGAAAGATTTACTATTATTGATTGTTATGTATTTAGGAAGTAGTATTTTAGTCAGAATTAAAATCTGTCTGGTCGGTCTATATGTACAAAAAAATGATTCGTGTCGCGTCGTCGATGAATGTACGATAAATCATACATTTCTCTCGCGCATTCGCGCACCGCCTTCCTCTTCTTATTTCTCTCTATACGTTCGCTTCTTCTCTTATAAATATCAATTATAATCATCCAAAAGGCAGGAGAACAGAATAGAGTTCCAAAATATGTGACTTGAACATATTTACATCTTGTCGCTAACCTTGGCGCACAACAAAGCCATGCCGCCGCAAAACGCCGCGTTCACGACCAACTGTTCCGGCTTAAAATCGTCCTTTTGCATGGCCATGATCGGTAACGCGGTGCCCCACGCGATGGCGGCGCCTTGCATTTGTTGCTTCGTCGCGACTTTTCTCGACATCAACATCGTGATGCCGTTACCGACCAACGCTTGGCCCATCCACGCTTGATACTTCGGGGCGGCTTCAACCGCGCCCTTCTTGTAGTAGAAATCGTTCGCGAATTCCGGGGCGAGGAGCATTTGCGCGCCGTAGTTGCACTGTTTTAATAAAATCGTCGTTCCATCAAAATCATCGCCGCGTCATCACGGAAAGAGAGAGAGAGAGAGAGGGTACAAAAAATGTCAGCACACGTCTCCCAAAGGGGTCGACAAAACGCAAAAAAAAGAATAAATTCTCTCTCTCATAAAAACCAATCACGATCGGAAATGCGCGTCCTTTCCGCTGCTCTCAAATCGATTTTCTCGAACTTTATCCATAAACGATCGAAAACGAAAGAGTTCTTCGCGTATGTATTATTTTAGTTGTTGGTCAGAGAGAGAGTTGGAGAGCGGTTTGTTGGGGGAATTTGTTTTTAATCCATCGCGAACAAATGAATGTGAACCCGATCGATGATGATGACGAGAGAATCCACAAACACAAAACTCTTTCGCACAAAAACTGCTCTGCGAAAACGAAAACGAAAGTAAAGCAGGAATAAAACGCACCATGCCGACGCCGGCGAGAGTCATGGTCGTTTCTGGAGATGGTAAAGATGGCATTTTTATTAGAGTAGTATATCTTTCGTCTGTGAATTTGTGAACAACAAATTAGGTTTAATTGGGTGTAAAAAAAGATGCGCGAGAGACCTCCATCCATGACGTGAGATTTTAGATATTTTCCGAGGCACCCGAGGAAAGAAGGAGGAGGAGGAAAAGAACTCAAAAAACGCTTTTTCCTTCTTTTTCACTTTTTGGCGAACGTCTTTTTTGTGTTGGGCAGAAGAGCAGTTCTGGTACTTTTTGCGTCCGTCCGAAAAAAAGGGCGCTTTGCTCTCTCTCTCTCTCAAATCTTGAGAAGGACCGATGGAACGCGTGATTGCCGCGAAGCTTCTCTTTGTGTTGTTGTGTGTTCTCGAGCTTCTGGCAGGGAGAAAAAAACACCCACAAATCATCGCACAAAATGAAAACATACACACTCATATGAATAAGTGATAGTACGCACAGACAGACACACGTTACGTGCGCTTAGCGTTGCGAAAAAATGACTTCGCGTTCTTCTTCTCCCCCCCGCTCGTTCCTTTTCTCCCTCTTCTTTTTCTTCCGCGTCTTCTTTCTTCTCGACCGACTTTTCGGTTTTGGATCGGTGGTTTCGGGAGGAGGAGGAATAGGAATGCACGAGGAAACCGAAACTATCACGACGACGACGAAGAATCAAAGAAAAGGGGAAGAAGAAGAAGAGGGAGAAGAATCGAGACGAGGTGAGATGCGAAGTCG
>Ga0115000_10003519_pt1 | contig 13092 bp, 10 predicted proteins | sample ArcticOcean_MG_C_6_FD_89690 | JGI IMG/M metagenome (GOLD analysis project Ga0115000, IMG submission 89690) | Marine microbial communities from western Arctic Ocean - ArcticOcean_MG_CB8_128 | ecosystem: Environmental > Aquatic > Marine > Oceanic | place: Arctic Ocean: Canada Basin | collected... | reverse complement strand
TTTATTTGGCAGAACCGGGATCCCTCCCCGAAGCAGGGTCATGTCTGGCTTGCATAGCAGTGCCAAAAGGTGACCTAACTCTGGATGCCTGACTTTTTTCTAGGTGAGAAGTTAAGGTTTAGCCACAAGGTTTTTTATAGGAACCTTTAATCATACGGTAGGCAAGTCGGTTTCCTTCATGTACCATAGGATACCCTACATGAAGGTCGCATTCTGGACAAGCTAATACAGGAAGACACGATTTTCTGCCGCTTGATTTAAGAACTGCCAAAGATTTCGGTTGTAGTACCTTGTCCAGATAGAGTCGAATCAGTTGGCCAGACCCTTCCTTTCGATAGCGCACAATAAATGTGCCGCATTTTCCGCAGGCAATATCTAGATGTCTACTAGCCATTCTTTTTTTAGGGTTTTGATTTGTTGAGTCGCTTGTTCGCTCCCCTACAACTTTTGAAAAAATAATACCGAATCTATCTGTTCGAGTAAAAAACTTGGCTATCTCTCGAACAGAAGGGTCTTGTTAAAAACAGCTAACAGCAAGCTCCGTTAGCGGGAATACCTTCTTGCGCCGGTGCAACACTACAATCAAATGGACCGTAATGAGTTGTGAAGTCCCCTGTGATTTTGAAGTGGTTACCGAATCGAGATTCACTAAGCATTTTGTAGGTGTTTCCACATACAGGAACAGGAATGCCGGTCTGAAAATAATGATGGTCGTCAAGAGTGAATCCATGAGGGAATTCGGAAATCGTACCATTGTAGTAAGCGACATGACCAAAATTTTCACAGATATCTTCAAAGTCGGATTTGAATGTTCGCACGGTCATGGAATAGAAATCAATCATACCTGCTTTTCGTTGGATATCTTCATTATTTAAGGTGATGGGTGTTTTCGAGACGGCTCGGTAATCGAAACAACCGACTTTAGCAAGCATGCGTCGAAAGTCTTCTATATACAGGGCACCTCCAAGACATTCCCCCAGTAAAATTGGGTCTGTGGTGAGTGATTTTGGAACGCGCCGACCAGTGAAGACATCAGATAGATAAAGCTCTCCGCCGGGTTTTAGTACTCTGAAAATTTCTCGGAAAACACTTTCCTTATCAGGCGAAAGATTCACAACGCAGTTGGAGATGATAACATCAACAGAGTTATCTTCAAGGTTGGCAGTAGCGAGATCTTCAATCCAACCTTTACGAAAATCCACATTAGGTTTCTCTAAGTTGAATTTGCTAGTGTGATAAGCAACATGTTTTCTTGCTATCGCCAGTTGTTCGTCTGTCATATCTATGCCGATGACCAATCCATCTGGACCAACCACTTGCGCGAGAAGATAGCAATCACGTCCTGACCCACAACCCAGATCTACCACGGTTTTTCCGTAAAGTGCGGGCGGGAACGTAGAAGCACATCCGTAGAAACGGGATTGTACTTCCTCATGTATATTTTTTAAATAGGGCCTGAGGTATGCGGGCATTGAGTCTGCGGAACAACAGGCACTGGTTTGTAGGTCGTTTTTAGTTTTAAGAATTTTACCGTAGTATTCTTGAACGTCTTCACGAATTTCGGTGCTGGTCTTCACATTAAATCTCCTGAGCGTTGAAAAAAGTGGCGAAATGTTCCCCCCTCCACTCCTTATAAGTCGAGCCGGTTTCCTACATCAACTTTCAACATATTATTCTATATAAAGTATTTTATATATAAATATATTATATTTTGTCGAGATCCTGAGTATTTCCTTACAGTATTTCGGAAAGCATTAACATCGGCTTAATGATTAAGGACAGGCTATTAAAAAATTGAGTTATAAGATTTTGTTTGCTAGCTTGAACTGATTTTTATTTTCTAATTTTTAGGTGTTGAAGTGGATACTGTGCTCTGGATGACCTCTAAAATTTTTTGGCGGCTGGCTTCACCAGATATTAGTTTGTTGTTGGTTCTATCGGTGGGAGTTTGTTTGTTATATTTTGGTCGGGAAAAGCTTGGAAGAAGACTGGTTGCAGTTGCAACTACCATAATTATACTTTTTTCCTTGTTTCCGATTTCCAGTATGTTGTTGATTCCCCTTGAGAATAGGTTTCCTATTCCTGAACCTCTTCCCGAAGATATAAACGGAGTGATTGTTTTGGGAGGAGCGGAAAGCCCTAAACTCACTCAAGTGAGAGGACAAGCTAGTCTTGGAGATTCTGCAGAACGCTTGACAACTTTTGTGAGTCTTGCCCGTAGGTTTTCTGATGCAAAATTTGTTTATGCAGGTGGGCAAGGCGCTATAGGTGCGCAGGAGTATAAAGCGGCTTTTACAGCCAGGCTATTCTTTGAACAGATGGGCCTTGATCCGGATAGGGTCATGTTTGATTCTCAATCCAGAAACACATTGGAGAATGCAGAAAATACCTTTAAACTTGTGAATCCTCAAAAAGGAGAAAAATGGGTGCTGATTACTTCAGCCTGGCATATGCCCAGATCAGTGGGTATATTTAGAAAATTGGGATGGGAGGTAATCCCTTATCCAGTTGATTTTAAAACAACTGGAAAGTTGGAACTGACCTTGCGGATTCCCCCGAAGCTTTCTTCAACCTCTGCGGTTTCAAATGTGCTCTATGAATGGATAGGGCTCACTTATTATAGGTTGTTAGGGCGAACCTCAGAGTTGTTTCCAGGGCCCGCATAAAGTAAGACACTGTAAAGAAAATATTTGTATTCCGATATGGAGGGCTGATGGGAATTCAGGATATTTTAATAAATGAGGTGGCATCTCCACCTGTTGTATATCATAAGCTTAAGGATGCCATTCGAGACCCTGAAAGCACATTTCAGAACTTTGCAGATGTTATTCGGACAGATTCTGGCTTGGCCAGCAGGATTTTGAGGATAGTAAGTAGTTCTTTTTACGGATTATCCACGTCTGTTGATTCTGTCACCCATGTGCTCAATATTTTTGGTGTTGACCAATTGGGAGACCTTGCTCCTGCTACGGTTGTTATGAGCAAGTTTAAGAAGGTTCTCTGAGACTTGATCAATCTTGATATGTTCTGGAAGCTCAATATTGCCTGTGGTTTGATGGTCAAAGAGATTGCTGATTTATTTGATGGGGTTACTTCATGATATTGGTAGTTTGGTCATGTATAAGGAGGCTTCGGCAATATCAAGGACTTGTTTGAACCGAGCCGATTACGAAGGCAGACACCTTTATCAGATAGAACAGGAGGAACTGGGGTTTAGTCATGCCCAGGTAGGTGGAGAGCTATTAAAAAAAGGTGGAGACTTTCTGAGCCTGTGGTAGAAGGCGTAAACTACCATCATAATCCTTTTGAGGCTCCCAAGTTTCCTAAGTTTGTTTCCATAGTTGATGTTGCGGATATTCTTGTCTATGAAATGGGCTTGATTTTTTGTTTCGGTGCAATAAATATTCCCTTTTTCAAACCCGGATTTTGAAAGGAAGTTTTGGATGATTTTGGTAATGACCTTGTAGTGATGACAACCAGAATTTTTTTATTGATCAGTCTGTGTTAAAGGGCTTATTATAACTGAAAGTGTTATTAAAATTCTAATTTAAGTGCTTTTTCTCATTAGGTCAAGAGCCATGTGGGTTTTATTTTTTCTAGAGGCGGAGGGTGAAACTTCTAATTAAAATATGCCTTTTTTAATATTTTTGCACCTTTTAAATCAGTTGTATTGGGAATGTTTGAGGCTTAATTCAAATCACTTTCTTCAATAATCTGTTCGTCCAACCCGCGTTCGAGAATTTCATCGGCGATATCCCCGAAACCTCCTGATTCATAATCATCCACATTTTGTTCGTCGAAATCATCAAAATGAACGGAGAATTCATTAATGCACCATTCACGAATGGGGGTGCTGAATTTTAAAACTTTTTGAACGGCTTCTAGTTTTTCCATTTTATTAATTGGAGTAGAATTAATTTAAAGAGTTAAGGTGTTTGATATTTAGTGAAATAGGTAGTAAGGCAATTGTCTGGGGAAACGCGGCTTTCGGCTTTCTGGCGATTTCCATGCCATCTCTTAACTGAAGAACTTCTTTAAGAGACAATGGTTGCGCTTTGGGGACGCTGTAAGAAAATGAATTTATTAATTTAGGTGAATTTCTCATATTTTGAAAATGAAGGTTACATGCTATTTAGATGCAAAAAATCATTTAAGGGATTAAATAATTAACGTTTACAATTTCCATTTTTTACCCTGTCGTTAATGGCTGAGACAAAGCAAATATAGGGTTTTCCGCTTCCCACCCGCCATTTTTTCTGCGTATGGCCTACGGCCCAAACGTGAACTTCGCGCCCAGTTGCTAAATTTTCGCGTATAGCGGCTTTACGAGGTATGTTGGATATACTTCGGAACCCCTTTCAACCGATGATCAGGCTTTTCCCCTCGACCCTGTACCATTCGACCTCTTCAATATCATCAAGGAATTTGACTCCCTTAATTATGTTATTTTTGAAAGAAGAAGATTGGGCGAGACTCGTAAAATTGAGCGCCATAATAAGAGCAAGCAATGAGAAAATTATTTTATTAATAACAGGAATATAAAATTATTGAATTTTAATTTGTAAATGCTTCCTTATGCATTGCAGTATCTCAGGAATTGTAACCTTTCGCATCTGAAAAATCGGTATCGGTGGTATCTGTAAGGCTAAGGTCAGCCCCTGTCAAATTTGAATTTTTAAAGTGAGCATCTCCGAGCTTGGAACCGGTAAGGTTTGATCCTGTTAGATCTGCCTGGGTAAAGTCTGCATGTTCGAGATCAGAGCGCTGAAGGTTGACATTTTTCATATTGGCTTTTTGGCAGTTTGCCTTGCCTAATTTTCCTCCCGAGATATTAGCCCCTTCCAGGTTCACTTCCGTCAGGTCTGTTTTTTGTAAATTTGCACCTATTAGGAAAGTGGACTTCAAGTTGGCTTTTTGCAAAATCGCCTCAGTGAGGTTTGCGCGGCTCAGGTCACAGCCTTGCAAATTAGATTCTGTGAGATCGGCTCCTGTTAGGTTGGCACCGCTCAGGTCGGCTTTTGACAGATCGACTTGGGCTAACTTTGCTTTGTTCATTTTTGCACCACATAGCTTCGCGCCTGGTAATTTTGCTTGATTGAGTTTGATTCTTTCCATGTTGGCACCGATCAATTTTACTTCTGTCAGGATGGCACCAGTTAAATCGGCGATACTCAAATCGGCTTCAGACAGGTCGGATCCCTTTAAATTGGTTCTGCGTAGAATAGCTCCATTTAATTTGGCGCGACATAAATTGGAGTTCAGAAATTTTGCATCGGTAAGGTCAGCTCCCGTAATGTCTGCGCGAGGTAAGCGAGTATTTTCGAAGGTGCCACCAGCAAGTTTGGCACCCTTGATTTGAGCCCGGTTCAGATTCGCATTTTTAAAATTGGCTTCAAAAAATACGGCCATACTCAGGCGGGAATCGGTAAAATCTACTGACTCCAGGTTGGCTCCATTGAAACGGCCACGACTTAGATTGGACTCGACGATGGTGGCGTGGTTCATGTCAGCACGAGAGAAATCTGAATTGCTGAGATCGGCCTCGTTCAAGTTGCATTTTGAGAGATTGGCTTCGAGAAATATAGATTTTCTTAAGTTGGCACTGTCGAGGTTTGAGCCGGAAAGATTGCTACCAAGAAACTTTGCCCCTTGCATATTGGCTAAGGTGAAATTAGCATTTGTAGCCGTTGTTTCCAGACAGCTTACATTCTCCATTTCAGCATTGCTTAAATTCGCTTCGCTCAGATTAACTTGATCCATGTTCGAGTTCGACAGGGTGCTATCTGATAAATTAGTTGTTTTCAGGTTGGTATTTTTTAAGCTGATACCCATAAAGTTGATTTCAGATAAGTCCAGGCCCGATAAATCTTTACCTTCAAAAATTTCTTTGGGATCGTCTACTTCTTCCAGTTCTTCTTCAGGGACAGAAAGTTCAGAAGTTTCTGGAGGCTCGGAAGCTTCAGGTGATTCTTCTTCTGTCACTTCTTCTGATTCATCTTCTACCTCTTCTTCTGCTTCTTCAGACTCTTCTGTTGCTTCTTCATCGTCATCGATGAACTCGTCTTCTTCCTCAACGAGGGTTGCAGCATATTTTTCTATAGCAGCTTCAACTTCTTCACGCGTAAAATCTACCATTTAATCGTTCCTGGGAAATTGGGTCAACGCTCAGGCGCGTATAGAGAAACAAGATCCTGATAATAATATAGAACTAAAGAAAGTATATCAGGTCGGGCCGGAACGCAAGCTCGAACCGCTCGAAACTATTAATCTTTTTTTGACGGAAAATAGGGAGGGTCAGCAGACTCGGGTTTGAACCCAAATAACTGTAAAATAGCAGGTATAATGAAAGAAAATATTTTGGGGGATAGTTTGGGTATTAACGATCAGCGACCGGTTTTGGTTTATGACAGCGCATGCGGGTTTTGCACGTTCTGGGTTCACCGCTGGCAGCACATTACCGAAGACCAAGTGGTCTACAAGCCCTCTCAGGAAGTGGCTTCCCAATATCCTCAGATCGCCCCGGAGAAATTTGATTCAGCGATATACCTGATATATCCCGATGGCACCTACGATTCTGGGGCAAAAGGGGTTTTTAAGGCTCTTGCTACCTCCGTGCACAAACTGCCGCTATTGGCCTATAAAAAGATACCGGGATTTGCTCCAATATCGGAATGGACATACCGTCAGGTGGCAAATAATCGAGCGTTTTTCAGTTTTCTCACCCGATGTGTTTGGGGGACCACCGTGGGTCGCCCGACCTGGCACCTGGCAAGGCGTTTTTTCATCATTATATTGGGACTGGTCTATTTCATCGCTTTCTCCTCTTTAGGTAGTCAAATTGAGGGTCTGATTGGCAAGGAAGGCATTCTTCCAGTACAAAGTTTTCTCCAGCAAGTGGAGTCACAGATGGGGGTAGAACGGGTTTGGAAACTACCCACCCTGTTCTGGCTGGAAGCGGGGGACAGATTTTTAAAATTTATCTGCCTGGCTGGAGCCGCAATATCTCTCCTTGTAATGGCAGGCATAGCCCCGGCACTAGGACTTTTCATATTATGGCTGTTTTACCTTTCCCTGTTTAATGTGGGCCAGCAGTTTCTCGGGTTTCAATGGGACACTCTGTTATTGGAAACAGGGTTTTTGGCTATTTTCCTGGCACCTCTAAAATGGCGACCCAAATTAGCGAGTGAGCCACCACCATCACCATGGGTGCTTTTGCTTTTCAAGTTTCTGCTTTTCCGGGTCATGTTCACATCTGGATGGGTGAAACTGGCCAGTGGCGACCCAACATGGAAAGATCTTTCCGCACTCTTATATCATTATGAAACACAACCTCTACCAACATGGATAGGTTGGTATGTGCACCAACTACCGCAGGGATTTCAGGAGTATTCGGTCATCGCCGTTTTCATAATCCAGTTGGGCATGCCGTTTTTGGTTTTTGGACCGGGAAGAATCCGTTATATGGCAGCTTCTGTTTTAATGTTTTTTCAGTTGCTGATTCTAGTAACAGGAAACTATTGTTTCTTTAATATTCTAACGATTGCCTTTTGCATTTTACTTTTCGATGATGCGCAAATCAGAAAATGCATCCCGAAAAAATGGCAAATGACGGAAATCCGAAGCCGCATACCCAAATGGAAGAAGTGGTTCGTAGAGGGAATGGGGCAGGGGATGGTGGTGATAAGCATCCTTTTATATATCATTCCTCTTTTTGTCAGTCCGGTGAGTTATCCATCTGTTTTTATTTCGACGGTGAACACCATTCGTCCGTTTCACATCGTCAATCGGTATGGTCTATTCGCGGTGATGACTACTTCGCGTCCAGAAATTTTTATAAAAGGCAGTAACGATGGTCAGGAATGGAAAACTTATGAGTTCAAATGGAAACCGGGAAAGTTGAGTAACCCTCCGACATTTGTTGCTCCACATCAGCCGCGATTGGACTGGCAGATGTGGTTCGCTGCACTCAGTAATTATGAAAGGAATCCATGGCTGATCCAGTTTATGACGCGTCTCCTACAAGGCTCCCAACCCGTGCTGGATTTATTAGCAAGTAACCCGTTCCCCGAAAACCCTCCGAAATACATCCAGGCTGTGGTCTACGATTACTGGTTCACCGATACAGAAACCAAAGAAAAAACGGGCAACTGGTGGCAACGCGAATACAAAGAACCCTACACCCCTGTCTTGCAACTTCCCTGACCCTGATTGAATTCTTTTAATTACTTTTTCGCTTTTTTCGCACAATCAAAACTAAAGGTCTTCTCGTTTCCTGCCGAAACTTACTTTGAAAGCAGGAAATATTGTTGAGTTGAAAGGAAGAAATACACATGCTGAGCGAACATCATCGGGAAACCTCTTTAAAGTCGGCTTTTGGTCCCGTTGAAAAATGGATCAAAAAATTTTTTCAATTTAAATCTGCAACTCCGGATAAAACCACTGATAGAAGAGGTTTCTACCGACTCCCGCACGATAAAATTCAACCGCTCGACCTTTGCCTGACCATGCAGGACGAGCAGGTTTTTTGCACTACAATCGAAGACCTGAGTGCAAGTGGGTTTAGTTGCAGGCTCATCGAGTCGGGTACCATCTGGTGCGGCGAACCCATGTCAGCATTATTCATTCTACCCTTAGACGAGCCTGTCATAATCCGCACAGAAGTGTTTCTTATGTCAATAGTAGGCAGTGAAAATACTAGACTTTTCCGTTTCCGCTATTACGATGAGATGAGTGATGATGATCGGGAATTGATTCATCGATATATTGTCCAGAAGCAGTTTGAGATAATTCAGAATAAAGACCGCGAGAACTGGCACGAAGAGAATGAAGAAGGTTTTTCAACCGAAAATTAAAGCTTCAACAAAGTTTTCAGGGTCAAATGCCTGAAGGTCTTCAGCCTTTTCCCCCACGCCAATGAAATGAATCGGCAGTTTTAATGCGCCGGATAAATTCAGCAACACCCCGCCTTTTGCGGTGCCATCCAGCTTCGTCATTACAAATCCATCTAGATCCACTGCTTCGTGAAAAAGTTCTGCCTGTGAAATACTGTTTTGCCCGATAGTCGCATCGAGAACCAGTAAAGTTTCATGAGGCGCACCGGGTAACACTTTACCTATAACTCGTTTTATTTTTTTGAGTTCTTCCATCAGGTTCTGGTTGGTCTGCAACCGTCCAGCTGTGTCAATGAGCACCACATCCATATCCCGTGCTACGGCGGCCTGAACAGCATCATAGGCGACCGCTGAAGGGTCGGCACCGCTTTTCTGGCTGATGCAGTTTATGTCTGCACGTTCGGCCCACACTTGTAATTGATCGATGGCGGCGGCGCGAAATGTGTCTCCTGCGGCCAGCAAAACTTTTTTACCTTCTAGCTTCCATCTTTGCGCCAGCTTGCCTATGGTCGTGGTTTTTCCTGAGCCATTGATACCCACCATCAGAATAACCAGTGGTTTGTTTTTTGTGAACGTTATCGGATTGATATTCTGTGAAAGGACTTCTATCATTCGTCCTTTCAACTGCTGCAAAACTTCGTCATTGCTGCGGATGCGATTTTGCACCACATCTTTTTTCAAATCTTCCAGAATGAAGGCGGTGGTTTCCATCCCGACATCGGCGATGAGGAGAGTCTCTTCCAGTTCTTCCAGCAATTTTGGGCCTACTTTTGCCTTGCCCTGGATGATATTTTCTAATCCACCAGCAAGGCTGGAACGCGTTTTCTGCAGTCCAGATTTAAGCCGGGCAAAAAATCCGGATTTAGGTTCTTCCTCCGGTTGCTCCGTTTTTTCCATAGTTCCCCCTGATTGTTCGCGTCAAATTGAGGTTGGTATCTTTTCAAGTTGACCCTAACTTGTCAAGATGAAACGGGGAAAGGGATTACTGAACAAAATTCCATGTTAGAAAGGTGGGGGAAATAACCCGATAACACCCCAAAAGCCTTTATAGGTAAAGTTTTATTTGATTTCGACCGTTATGAGTTTTAGACTCTTTTTGACAGAGAATCCGTCCTTTCCGGTTCCGGAAAAAAGAGCATTCAAGCTACTGTATCCATCTAATGAGTCCAGCGTAATGCTGGCGCAGAGGAAATATATGAAAGTTGCCGTTTGTAATTCAGTTGGAATCGATGCTGATGGCTATGCCATGATTCATTCGCCAAGCCGTTGGACCAATAGTACCAAAGACCTTAACATATTTACCTACTATCCATGGCAACTCGCTTATTGCTCTTCTATCTTAAAAAGGGATACGGACCACGAGGTCAAATTTTTTGATGGCTGTCTAAATAAACTAGATCACGATGCATTTGTCGAGAAGGTTTCCGAATTTGCTCCTGATTATTTAATTATGGATTGTGCCACACGTACTATTGATGCAGATAGTCGATTTGGTATCGAAATTAAACGTCGGTTTGGCACCAAGCTTATATTTTGCGGTCCTCATCCGACAACGTTTCCAGAAGAAGTCAGCGAATATGCCGATTTTGTGATCTTGCGTGAATACGAAATGGTTGTTCTCGATATTTTGCAGGGAAAAGATCATCAGGACATCATGGGTTTGTGGCCGAACACCAACATTCGTCCACCACTGGATGTTAACAACTTGCCTTTGCCCGAGGACGATGATGTGTCGCGCCTCGACTATGGAATGCCAGGGGAGCCTTCTAGCGAATATTTAGAAATTCAGGCTTACGCTTCACGCGGATGCCCATTGTCTTGCACCTTTTGCGTGTGTGGAAATATTTCTTATCAACGCCCCAACTGGCGTCCGAGAAATCCTGAAAATGTGATTTACGAACTACAAACGCTACGAGAAAAATATCCACAGTTGGAAGGAATTTTCTTTGATGAAGAAGTTCATAACGGTAGTAAGAAATATATCCTCGAATTGACCAAAGCTATTCGCGAAAATGGGCTTGATGATTTGAAATACGATGTCATGTGTGGTCAATGGCCGATGGATGAAGAAGTGCTCGACAACATGAAGGGCGCGGGCTATTACATGGTGCGGCTCGGAATTGAAACAGCTGGGGAACACGCTGCCAAGGGCATGGAACTGCAAAGAAAATTTAATGTCCCGAAATTAAAACAATTGATGGAGCACGGAACGAATATAGGCTTGAAGTTCTACGGAACATTCACTTTCGGTGGAGAAGGATCGACCGACGACTGCGACAAGAGAACTCTCGACTTGATTCGTGAATTGCTGGATCGCGAATTATTATGGCGATTCCAACTTTCCATAAGCACACCACAACCAGGAACTCCTTTTTTCAATCACATGAAGGAACAGGGGCACCTTAAAGATTTAGATTGGAAACATTTTGATGGCGGCAACCATGTAGTGGTCAATCGACCTGAGTACCCTGCCGATAAAATCATGGCCAATTTCCGCGAGGCAGAAAAACTTTATGAGGTTGGTTTCAATCAACGCTATAAAGCGACGGCGCAGGATAATTTTAAATCTGTTGAACTCAATCATGATGGTGAAATTATTTTGTTTCGCAGCTCACGAATGAAACAGATTCATGATGTGGTCAATTCGCTTTACAAACAGTTCAATAAACCGGTAACGGTTCTTGCGCAACCGGCGGTTGAACCTGAATTGCGGAAAAATCCGAATATTAGCGAAGTCTTGCTATACGGCGACACTCATTTCAATCAAAAAACATTCCCGGATAGCATGGTGGGGAAATTGCGGAAGAAATCTTATTCATTAGGCGTAATTCCTTTCAATAATATTTCCGGCAATGGGTACTCAGAAATTAAAGCCATTGCCAAACAATCAGGGATAGAAAAACTGGTCGCCGTTAATATCGAAGGGAAAGTTTTTGATCTAGAAAACCCTGGCGATTTCGGACGCGCCCATATTCCCGGCTGAATAATGGAAAAACAATCCAAAAAAATTCTAGTTATTAGATCAGCCACCCGTATACTCGATAAGACCCTTGTTTCATTGCAAGAAGAGTTTCCCGGATGTCATATAACGGTCCTTCTACCTCAATCAGTCAAAGAATCTATGGAGCAAGACCAAAAAGTTAATGAGGTATTGACTATTCCCAACCAGCGCCGGATGGACGTCTCTAGTTACGGAAAAAAAAACATTCGTAGATTGCAGGAAATGAATTTCGATCTTGCTATTTCTCTCTACAACATCGATCACGGATTGGGTTATTCCAATATTGATCTTTTCGCTTTAGCGGCTAAAGCAAAAAGCGTGCGTGGTTATAATTCCCGAGGGACTTTTGTTGAAGTTACTCGTTCCACAGCTACGAAAAAAGCCTTCATGGAAAAAACATCCTTTTTCTGGCTAGGCATCAACTATGTTGCAACTTCTATTCTATTTATCATCATCACTCTGGCGTTGATAGGTGAATGGTTATTTCGTCTGCCATTTAGAAAAAAACACGCTTCTGCGAAAACTGTCTTTGCACCATCGCCCTCTGTCCGTAAGCCAGTAAAGGTTCGGGTTTAATTATATGGATATCCTTGTCGCCAATTCGGTAGGGGTGGATCGCGATGGATACCATATGGTGCATGTTCCATCGCGCTGGTCTTTGGGCGTAAAAAACTTCACCAATTGCGGTTATTACCCCTGGCAGTTGGCTTATACTTCTTCCCTTTTAAAAAGAGATACCTCTCATAATATAAAATTTCTCGATGGCGTATTGCGTGGATGGGATGTTGAAACGTACCTGAAACATGCAGGGAAGCCGGACTGGCTGATCATGGAAAGCTCGACGCGAACGATTCGCGAGGACTTGCGCTTTGCCAAAGCACTTAAGGAAAATTTTGGAACCCGGCTTGTTTTTACCGGTCAACACCCCATGGCACACCCTGAAGAAGTTTTGAAAATTGCCGACCATGTATGTATTGGGGAATATGAATTTGCCGTTCTCGATTTAGTTCAAGGAAAGAACCCACAACAAATTGCCGGTATCCATCCTAATAACCGAGGCGAACTGATAGACATAAACCGATTGCCTTTCCCGGAAGATGATGATGTCAGCCGCATCGATTATCATGAGCCGAACTGCCGATATAAACAAATTCAAATGTACGGATCAAGAGGCTGCCCGCGCCGTTGTAATTTTTGCGC
>Ga0115000_10003518_pt1 | contig 13094 bp, 17 predicted proteins | sample ArcticOcean_MG_C_6_FD_89690 | JGI IMG/M metagenome (GOLD analysis project Ga0115000, IMG submission 89690) | Marine microbial communities from western Arctic Ocean - ArcticOcean_MG_CB8_128 | ecosystem: Environmental > Aquatic > Marine > Oceanic | place: Arctic Ocean: Canada Basin | collected... | reverse complement strand
TTTAAATTGAACTTAAAAGACTATTTTATAATATATTATAAAATGATCACTGAAAATATGTGTGAAATCAAATGCAAATGGACTAATAACAAAGGAGAACCATGTTCTTGGAAAGCATTGTCTAATAAAAAATGTTGTAAAAGACATTCGCAATGGGAAGATATTTCCCCTGATAATACTGATTTAAAAAAATGTTCTGGTTGTAGAAATTTATTTATCACCAAAAAACTTAGTAAAACATGTGATAAATGTAAAAAAAACGCTATCAAAAAACGACAAGACTTTAAAGATAAAAAAAAAAATAGTAACAAATGCGTTGGTTTTAAGTTAAACACCACTATACCATGTAAGCATTTTGCGTTAGACAACGATGATTATTGTGGAGAACATCAAAAATTAAAAAAATATAATATGTTATCAAAAAACAATAAGGTATGTGTGAATTGGATTAGAGGATGTTTCAACGTGTTGGATGAAAACGATAAATCTTCTTGTAAAAATTGTAAAAAAAAACAAAATGAAAAGGATAGAAAGAGATATAAATTAAAACAAGATAACGCACTTTTGCACAATTCCAATAATAATGAATTAATGTGTGTATCATGCAATTCAATATGTAAAACAGCCACAAATAACAAATGTCAAAAGTGTTATACGATATATAAAATGGGGCAAAAAAAAAGAAATCCAAAGGACCCCTATAAGAAACACTTGTGGGAATGTAAAAGTTCATCAAAAAAAAGAGATTTATTGTGGGAATTGACGGATGATAGAGCTTTTGAATTATTTAAAGGCTCTTGTCACTATTGTGGACATTGTGGAACACAAAATGGAATTGATAGAAAAAATAATAATTTAGGATATATTACCGATAATGTGGTAAGTTGTTGCGAAACATGCAATAGAATGAAATATACATTGGATTATGACGACTTCTTTAAAATTATCAATATTATAGCCTTGAGGTGTAGGTTCCATTCGGATCATACGGCTAAATTCAATAATTCGCCGAATACAATATTTAAATGTGCAAAATTCCAACACACGTACGAAACATACATAAACAATAGTTGTAAAAATAGAAACTTAATTATGGGTTTAACCAAAGAACAATTTTATTGTTTTAAACAAATGTCATGTTATTATTGTGGGTATTTCGGAGGAGATAACACATGTGGTATTGACAGGTTAAATTCGACTTTAGATTATTCCATGCTCAATTGTGTCCCCTGTTGCACTACATGTAATTTTGTAAAAAAAGAATTACCCCTTGATAAATTTAAGACACATATCAAGAAATTATATATGTTCAATTTTGAAAATGGCAAATATAATTGTCCATAAAAGATACATGATGCAAACATTTACTATATAAACTATTTTGTAATCAACTGACAATCCGCTTCAAATTGTTCCCATATTTTATTATAATTATCAATAAATCTTTTTCTAATAATTGTCATTTCAGGAGTTTCTTTGAAAGAAAGTTTAGCCCCTTTTTTCTCAGCATACAATTTCCAAGTAAACATTTTTACATATATTTCTGCCATATGAATATAATTATTATTTGTTGAAGACATCAAATACAATAATTCCTCATCTGTCAAATTTTCATAACCAATATTTTTTTTCACTTTCTCTCCATCCAAAGTAAATTTGAAAATTTTATATTTTTTATTATATTCTCCACAAACAGGAACTAAATTCCAGTTATCATTAATTCCTCTTTCTTCAGTATATTTAAAATACCCATTAATTTCATACATATGGTCACCCACTCCATTTGCTGATTGACCACTAACAAAACACGTTTTATTATCCGGAATCTCGAAAATTTCACATTTCATTTCAAAATCTTCCTTTGTAAACTCAGGATTTGGGTTTTTTTTTAAATGAATTTCCGATAATGCTTTAACTATGTAATAATTTTGGTCTGACCAGCGTTGTTTACCTTTTTGGATGGCTTTCGATAACATCCTTGATATAATAATATAATTAAATATATCCAATTAATTATATTAATTTTCTTTCGCACCTTGTAAAAGATGGTGGGTGCATGAGTGGTAGCAACCTGTCGTCGCTGTATGCCATCATTGTATCTCCAAGAGTTGTGGGATATACGTTAGGATAACATAATCAAATATTTATATATTATATATGCCAAAAATGATAATACTAACTGCTGAAAATATTATAGAAGGTGCGATTGGAACTATTACAATGATTATAACTGCAAATATTATTAAAAAATATTTTAATCCACATTTATTAATTACCGGGGGAATATCATTTTTGATGGGATGGATTATGCGCAAAATCGCAATTAACATAATAAATCACGACTATTATAAACTACCCGAAGGCATCAGTGTACATGTTTAAGATAAATATACTTAAAAAAAATTTATGTTATTTTATATATAATGCAAATTTTTGTAAAGACTTTAACAGGAAAGACTATCACACTCGATGTGGAACCATCTGATACTATTGAAAATGTTAAGTCTAAAATCCAAGATAAAGAAGGAATCCCACCAGACCAACAACGCCTTATTTTTGCAGGAAAACAACTTGAAGATGGACGAACACTTAATGATTATAATATACAAAAAGAGGCAACTTTGCATTTGGTTTTAAGATTGCGATAAAATGTATGGTTTATCCAAACAAACGATTCATATTATTAACTTCTATCATGTTTTCACTTTTCATAAATAGCAAATGAACCAAATCATCATTTCTCAGGCGAATACTATATACCCCACTGGTATTTTTACGTCCGACTCTTCCGATTGCTTGGATTGCCTTTTCTTGTGTTAAGTTTACCAAATCTTTTCCGATGTAACCATGACAAAATTGATAATTTGTACCATAAATGTAATCGGTAGATGCAATAATCAAGTAAAGTTGTTGTTTCTGGGCTAATTCTTTCATAATTGCAATATAATCCCTGTACATTTTGTCCTTGCCTTTATAAACAGCAGAGGAATACTCATTTGTAAATACCCCAATTCCCATCATTAACAATACTTTCCAAATGGCATCAATGTTAAGCAACATAATTTTTTCAACAATATTTTCTTCTATATCAGAACTAAAAGCAGTTTTTCCTACTTCTAGTTTATCATATTTTTCAAGATGTTCATGTGTATTTGGTACAAACTCATTGTCTAATTCTAATTTAATAAGCATTGATTTTAAGCCATTTATTTGCTGCATTACTTCTTTTTCTTTCTTATATTGGTCATCATTACCTTCTCTGGAATCTTTTTTATTCTTACTCACTCGAGATGTTTCTTTACCTTTACGATTATCGCCAGAAGACACTTCGTCTTCATTTTTTACTAATTCTCTTTCTAATTCGTCGATTTTTGCCCCAATTATATCATTTTTACTGATAATTTCATGCATAAAATCTAAAATACCGCTGGGAATTTTAGATGTTTTCAAACAATATTGGGCAATTTTTTTCACATTATCAACCATATAAATGGTTGGACCATCAGTTAATGAATAGGAGTCTTCAGTTGTTATTTTAATACAAGATTCATATAATGGTTTTCGGATTTCTTTGAAATGATTGTATACTTCTTCATAATTGTTTTTTAAAGAACCCATTAATTTGATATAATATTGTTTAATGCTAATGGAACTGATTTCAGAAATCTCCTCAAAATAATTCTCTATTTTATATCTATCCCTAATCTCGATATGTTTATTGACGTATATGATAAATGAACTTATTTCTCTTAAATCGAAATGCCTAAGAATCGTTTGAAATTTTTTGATATGGTTTAATGATTTTTTTAATTCGTCAAATGTTTTGTATACAAAATGAGGCAACACGACACATCCTTTTGAATCTAAAATAGGTATAGTTTTTGTACAATCATGGCTAGTTATGTTGACAATATTTGTGGAATTAAATTTAGAAATATAGCTTTGAATACATGGATGAATATCTTCCTTTAAAGGCAGTGTTGCAGAAGATAAAATTACATTGGGGATTTCATTTTTTTGCCAATTGTCTTGTAAAATCTGATGATATTCATGTTCATTGTAATCCAGTGTTATAGTTGGTTCATCCCAATACCAAATTAATTCCTCTGGTTTGTTGAAAGCTAACATGTATCTCATGGCCGGCAAATATGAACGAATATCAGATATCATAATCTGTACGTCATCTCCGACACTATTGTCAACGCGGAAAATACCACCAGTTCTGCGATTTTTAACATAATCTTTTGCGGCAAAATAATGTAATCTAATTCCTCCAGGGTCAGAACAACCAAATGCTACTGCAATTTTAATATTCATTGAAATACACGATTTCGCTAGCTGTAGACCAATATGTTTGGCCGCACAAACAAATAAAATACGTCTCTTGGGCGTGGAATTATGCTTAGAAACTAAACCTATCGGTGTAATTGTTTTACCAGTACCTGTTGGGGCTTGATACAATATTAATTTCGGCTCATTGGATTTGCAATTGGTAAATATTTGTTTTTGATGTTCGTACAATTTAATATCTTTGTATTTATGCAATTCCTTGTTTTCCTCAATAAATTTAAAAGCATATTTAACAAACTTTTTCTTTTTCATTTTATTTTTAAATTTTGAAAGAACCAATTGCGATAAATTAATTATTTCTGGATTCATATTTCTAATATTATATTTCATTATTTGACTTATTGTATAATATATCAAGTATGATTTTGATATCTTTTCATCGTTCTTTGTTTTTGAATTTACGATTTTCAAATACTTTGATAATAATGAAAGTAACACAAATTCAATGATTTTATCATGCATTTCGTCTATTTTTTTATCAACATTCGCAATTCTAATCAACTCTCGTTTTTTTAAAGATTTTATTTTTTTCTTATTTTTCGTTTGTGAAATATCCAAACTATATTTACTGGTTAACTTTAATACTACTTTTTTGAAATATTTTTCAAAGAAATATGAATGATGCATGTCGATATTTTCAGTAACTTTAATAAAATTCATCAAACTTTGAGTATCATTGAAAGATATATTAACATCGCTGAATCCATCTTGAATCATTTGAAGAATTCTTTCTTCTTCCTTTGACACAGGCCTTTCTAATGCATTCCATTCTTCGCTTGTTAATTTCTTTTGTGTTAAGTCCATTCTAATTGTTTGCATATATCAGTTTATTTCGTTTAAAATCAATTTTTTAACATTAAATTGAATTGACATAAATTTATATTTTTATGTACATAAAAATGACTTTGATATTTAGCATTGAAGGAAATATAGGTTCTGGAAAATCAACATTTGTAAAAATGTTAAATGAAAACATTCTTAGAATTAACGGAAAAGATATGGTATTCATTCAAGAACCCGTTGATGTGTGGAATTCTATCAAAGATGATAACGGAATAACAATATTAGAAAAATTCTATGCTAATCAAGAAAAATACGCATTTCCTTTTCAAATGATGGCGTATATTTCACGTTTGCATATTTTAAAAGATGCCATCAAAAAACACCCACATTCAATTATTATTACAGAAAGGTCTATATTCACCGATAGAGAAATATTTGCCAAAATGCTATATGATGATAATAAAATAGAAAAAATTAATTATCATATTTACTTAAAATGGTTTGATGAATTTATAAAAGATGTTCCTTTAACGGGTCTTATATATATCAAAACGACTCCTGAAAAAAGTTTAGAAAGAGTAAATATAAGAGCTAGAGAAGGTGAAAACATTCCAATGGAATATCTCCAAAAATGTCACAATTATCATGAAAATTGGATAAATAATATTAATTTACCAGTAAAAATTTTAAATGGTAATATCGAATTTATAAATGAAATACCTCTTGAATGGTATAATGACATTGTTAATTTTATTGCTTCTTTTATTCAATCACAAAATATGAACATTCCGCTTGATACGCATTATTGTTAAAATAAAATATTATATGATAATATAAATGAAATGTTCTGCTAAATGATGAATTATACTGGATACTTACATATTATTGCCTTAGCTATTGCAATTTATGGAACAATGCATCAAATTGACGCAGTAAAACAAAATACTCCATATTCCCCTTATCTTTCCATAGCTTTGACCGCCATGTTACTTTTAAGAGTACCTAATCAAATTTGTGTTGCAACAAAAGAATCTCATGGATGGTATTCTGTTATTGGAACAATTGTTGGTGCTGCAAGTTTTGGATATTTAGCATATGTTGAATATAAAGCTGCAAATGCTAAAAAAAAAAATTAATCTATATCTGATAAAAGTAATTGATTTTGTAATATAGTCTGTGGCTTATATTTTAAAATATCCAATTCTTCGCCTTCTGTTGGAAACTCTTCATTGCTATAAACATCTTGTAAAAGCAACCATTCAAAAATTCCACCAGTATAAACAAATACTGAAGAAAAACCATATTTTAATAATTGTTCATATTTTTTAAAAATACTTTCATCATTAGAATTTTTACCATATATTATAATATGAATTTTCTTGTATCTATATTTATTTATAGCAGCTTCTTCCTGATGAATTTTTAAAGTACCTGGAATTAAACATGATTGTTCTGTTACACCCATTGTATTTATCAATATATAGTTCTTTTTTTTATGTTGAACAATATATTGCATGTCCTCAAATCCTATCTTTCTAGCCGATGTTTGATTTCCCATAAAGTTATAATAATTTATAAATTTATCTTTATTATTTACTTTATCTTATCTTATTTTAATTGAGAGTTTTACTTCATCTTTTGACAATACACCTTCCAACCCTCCTTTGCAATGCACTCTGCTCCCCGCATTGAACAACCCCATGAAGACCCTGAATGACAATCGGCTATCACCTCATCGTCATTTTCAATAATTTCCAAATTTGAATGATTCCAAAACATGTAACCTTTGTCTTCTGGTGGTGAGTAATCTCTAACCCATTCCCAAAGATTATTTTTTGTAATTGCATCACATATGTTTTTTGTAGTTCCAGCGAGCATATGCTGAGGCCAGTTAGCAAGAGATGTTGGGTAAATTTCTTGCGTTTCTTGTGAGTTAGACATTATATTGGTATATGTCTTTATTATATTGATATAATAAAATCAATTTAAATCAATAAGTAATTTAATAAATAATTCAATCAAATTTCAATACAATTTTAACTTCTTCCTTTCGAATACTTTTAGTGGCAGAACATGATAGTTCTTGCCTTTTCTTCCTAGTTTTCACCTTTTTTTTATTTTCTCTTTTCTTTGATGTAGAATTTCTTTTAGCTTGATCTGCTTCAATTTCATCCAAATGTTCTTTAATATAATCGAGTATCTTATTCTCTAATGCCCATTTAAAAAAATTCAATTGACCAATAGTTGTTTGAATATGCTTATCTTTTTGATATGGTATTACTATTCTATCCCACCTGCAAAAGGGGTCAAATCTCTTTTTAGAATACGCTTTCAACTTTAATTTATAATCAATGTATACTTTAAATCGCCTCGTTTTACCATTTTTATCCGTTAAATCATAGCCAATAAATTTTTGTTTGGCATAATTTGTAACAAACCAATCTATTAATCTCAATGATTCTCGAGCATTTCCATTAATTATTGACAAAATCTTATTTAAATTATTATCCTGATTGTAAAATTTAAGTAAATTATTTAATAAAAGATTATTTTGCGTAGTATACTGATTACTCATATACATAATTCCATCGCACATCTTTAAATACTTATTGGGTGTCACTTTTAATATTACTATCTAAAGGTCTCAAATACTCATCTTGGACTTTTAAATCATTTAAATAATTATTCGAAGACATAAAAGGATTGATGCTGGTTTGAATTAATAATTCTCTTTCACTCATTCTTTCACTATTTATTTCTCGAGTATTTTTATCTCTCATATCCATTCTATCACTAATTATATTAGGCTTATCTTCTTTTTGACATTCATCTTCTTTTTGACATTCATCTCCTTTTTGACATTCATCTTCTTTTTTTCTATAAGATTTTTTCATTAAATCGCCTTTTCCCCATTTCCAATAAATATATTTATTTGACATATATTTTAATTAATTATTATAATCTTAGTATTTCTCTTTAAAATATTAAGATATATATAACACATTTGGAGAGAAAGTGCAAAAATAAATACCTTTTAAATATTATTTTTTCTTGCGTTTTCTCCTTTTCTTTTTAGTTTTTCTTTTTCGCGTTTTACGCTTTTTTATGTTTACGCTTTCTATATCTACGTGTTTTCCTTTTTCCACCATCAGGCCTTTTTTCTTCGTTTTGTTCTATTTCCTGAATTTGTCCTTGTTGTTGATTTTCTTCAGCATAGTCTAAGAAGATGTCGGGGCCGATTGAGGACACATTCTCGCCGGGATACACAATGGTGGCTATGATTAGCGGCGTCGCCAGCATCTGGATAAAGGTTTAAAATTAGTTGGTTTTCGATGTCGAGACCGGTATGGTGCACGTGATTTCTTTCGAGAGACATCCGATACCAGACAACGCGGTCGAGTCCCAGCTAATTTTAATGCGATAGGTCTTTCCGATTGTTGTCGGAACGATACTGCCGCTCGCATTTATAATTGGGATATTCATTATACATTAACAAATATTATTTTTTAAACTAAACCTTTTTTATTAGCTTAAATTGCTTTGTGAATAGAAATTTATCATTATTTATGCATCTTCTCTCCAGATTACATTTTAAACAACAAATAACAACATTGTTTTTATCATGTCCTATTGAATTATCCAATCTATCGAGTGTCCATTGTCGCATCTCTCTTTTGTTTTCGTACATTATTAAAGTTTTTTCTTTACAATAATAACATTTTAATTTTGAAATAACTAATTTTTCATATACTTCTTCTTCTTTTATAAAGTTTTCTTCAGAATATTTGTTTTTTTTAATATCTTGTTGTTTATAACTCTGTATTTTTTTGCGAACAGCCTTTTTAACAGCATCACAACCTTCAAACGACTCATTCAAAAAAACTTGATTCACAATTGATATATGGTTTTTTTTATCCAATAAATAATCCTTATTGTCCCAATTTGTTATATTCCTTTTCTCCTTTTTTTTTAATAAATATACTTTTCTATTCATATAATATATGAATAAAAATTCTCAAAATATAGTTAATTTATCAAAGAAAGATATACATCCCGTAGAACATAAAAATCTTTATTTGGCTTCTTAACATTTATTTTCATATTTGTTATTATTATACCATTTTTCTTAATCAAATTCAAATATTATATGTTTCTTCAAGGATATATGCCAAATATTGATTTAATAGCAAATTTATTAAGTTGGTACGGAGGATATGGTATTTGGGACCATCTCCTCCGTCACCAACAACACTTGTAGGATTTTATAATCAAACAATTATATATCATTATTGGGTGTTAGTTTTATTATATCTAAAGAAACCAAAAAAACAAATAGTATAATTATAGGTCGTTAGCATTTGTTATGATACTAATGACATATTTATTACCTTCGCAACTATTATCTTGGATTATGGATAAAATAGATATAATGCTAAAAAACAAATCCTTTCAATACTCTCATATAACATCCTTTGTAAATTGGTATTATTTTAACAATTGGAATCATAATGGCAGAAATTCACATTCTTTACTTTTTAGAGAAACCTTTGCAAAAGTTAGCTAAATTTATCATTAACTTACCAAAAATAATATAGAATCATTGGTTTATATTTATATAATGACCGACGAATGCCAAGAACTCAAAAACATAAAATATCAAACAATGCTTTTAAATGGTAATAATTCGAAAATAGATTCAAATAAACAAAATACCGCTAATCTTGAAGATTTCCTTGAAAAAGAAAATGCATCAAATAAAAAACAGACTTGGAGTAAACTTGGCAGGTCAACCAAATTAAAAAAAATAGAATTATTTGTTAATGAATTTTCAGAAGAACACAAATTATCCATTAAAGAAAAAATGCAACTTTCAAAATATTTAATTTCATGTTTACATAAAAAAAAACTTCAGAGAGTTAAAGATGTTGTATACGATGTTAAAAATGAGAAAATTAAAGCCATTCCCGGTTTGAAATTTAACAAAATTAAGAAAAAATTTACATTGAGAAATTTAGATAAAAAAAAATCCACATTAAAAGGATTACCGCCAAAAAGGAAAAATAAGAAAAATAAGAAAAATAAAATTGACATCCATTTAAAAGAAGATATATAAAGTATTATACATGAACGCCGACCAACTGCCTCCTTTGATAGATATTATAAATTCCATATCTGTTCCATCTGTCGTAAATGAAACGGATATTGATGAACTCAGGGAGTGCATTTGCTTGATTATTGATGAGTTTATTACTGGAAACATTGAAGAATATCGTTTTAAAGATTTCAATCACCGCGTTTATGAATATACATATGGAATACTCTCGGAATTATACAATAATATAGAAGATATGATAGATATACCACTTTCAGAATTAATCGATGAAGGCATTTATAGTTATTTCGAATTTTATGGTATCAAAAGGTCTGAAACAACAAAAGTAACAATACCCAAAAAATCTTCAAAAACCTTAAATGCATGGTTGAAAAGAAAAATAATATTTTCAAATATTATCGAAAATATTAAGAAAAAAGATACACATGAACAGGGTACAAAAGCATGGTATGAATTTAGATGGTTGCATATTACCGCCAGCAGTGCTTGGAAAACATTGGAAAGTGAAGCCGCGAGAAATCAAATAATATTTTCAAAATGTAAACCAATCAGCTCCTCAAAAGGCATGAGCGTAAATATTACATCGGCAATGCATCATGGCCATAAATTTGAGCCACTTTCAATATTATTGTATGAACAGAAATTTAACACTAAGGTGGGCGAATTTGGCTGCATTGAAAGCGACAAATACCCTCATTTAGCGGCTTCGCCTGATGGCATTAATATTAAAAATAGTAATGACAGATATGGTCGCCTATTGGAAATTAAAAATCCCACTTCTAGAGAAATATGTGGCATTCCAAAAAAAGAATATTGGGTGCAAATGCAAATGCAAATGGAAGTATTAAATTTACCAGAATGCGATTTCTTGGAAACGGCTTTTAAAGAATATGAGTCAGAATTATCTTTTAAGGAAGATGGCGCATTCGACAAAAGTCAAAATGGCGAGAAAAAAGGCGTTATTTTATGTTTCAATGATGGGAAAAAACCAGTATATGAATATACACCATTGAATATTAATAATTTTGAAGCATACGAAGAATGGCGCGATGAAATAATTGATACGCATTCGAATTTAACATGGATAAAAGACACATATTGGAGAATGGAGAAATGGTCTTGTGTTCTAGTAAGACAAAATGAACCTTGGTTTAATGCAGTAAAATATAAATTCAAAGAATTATGGGATATTATTTTGAAGGAAAGAGAAAGTGGATTTGAACACCGCAAACCCAAAAAACGCCCCAAGAAAACAAAAACCATTCAAATAACTACCCCACCATTAAAACCCAAACCACATAAGTTACTACATTTGCCAAAATTACAACATACTATCAATATTAACACTCAAACATTTGAAAACACTACTGATGATTTTTAGAAATACCGCAAAAATAATTTACTCTCCGACAATTTTCAACTGGGGGAGGCGGCAATGACAATTCATCTTTGCATTGTTTTTTTTCATATAAACCGCCGCACATATCTGGTGGGGTTGTTAACCCATTGCAAGATGTAGTCCAACATTTTTTATTATTTGTTTTTTGCTTATAAGAACCTATAGCAAATGTAGGATATAATTTATGCGCTTCTTCCATATTCAGACAAGATATTTGCGGATTATTTTTCATCTTATAATCAGGATGCAATAATGCTGTTTTTAAACTTTGCGGAAAAAGCCCAAATTCATTTTTTAAACTTTTGGGAAATTTACCATCCGTTATATTTGTAAAACCTTCAGTTTTTCTATTTAAAACAATCCATACTCCTAAAACCCCTAATGAAAATAATACAATTTTCAAGCAATATTCATTTGCCATATATAATTAATCAAATATTATTTTATCTTATATATATAACTACCATGTCAACCAGAAGAAGCAATAGAAGAAGAAGTGAGAAATTAAGGTCATATGCACTCAGTTGCATAGGTAAAAAGGCTAGCGATGCAGACCGGAATGATGATTTGGTATCTTTAGCATGTATAGGCGTTGAAGGAGAAGAAGTTAAATCTACGAGCGAAACAAAGGAGACGAAGGAGACAAAAGAGACGAAGGAGGAGAAGGAGGAAAAGAAGGAGGAAAAGAAGGAGGAGAAGGAGGAAAAGAAGGAGAAGGAGGAGAAGGAGGAGACGAAGGAGACGAAAGAGGAGAAGGAGGAGACGAAAGAGGAGGAAGCGGAGCGGGGAGTAAATATTAATTCACAGCAAAATAAATTCAAAAAGACAAAAAAATCACCTGCTCGGAGAGCGCAAGAAAGAAAAAAGGCTAGGCGGAAACGTAGGAATGGTCGTAGAGGCGGAAGAAAAACAAAGAAAATAAAACGCAAAATGAATAAAAAAACCAGAAAAAAACTATATCGCATTCAAACAAAAAAAAGAAAAAAGAAAACCCGTAGAAAATAATTTTATAAGTATTCAAAATTATATTTATAAAATCACCATTTAAAATTTAAACAATATACAAAAATATCAATGAATACGGAAGATTATGTTATTAAAAGAAATGGCGAAAAACAAATCATATCATTTGATAAGATTTTAACAAGAGTTAAAAAGCTTGGTAGCGATGATTTACATGTTAATTACACAAACCTTGTTCAAAAAATCATTGACAGATTATATGACAATATACCAACAACACAAATAGATGAACTTACTGCCCAACAATGCGCGTCTCTCATAACAACACATGGAGATTACGGAGAATTAGCCAGCAGAATTTTAGCTTCTAATCATCATAAAAATACTCCATACGACTTTTATACTTCAATGGAAAAATTATACAATTTCAAAGATGTTAACAATGAACGACATCCTCTTGTGTCTGACGAATTTTGGCAAGTTGTC
>Ga0115000_10003517_pt1 | contig 13097 bp, 5 predicted proteins | sample ArcticOcean_MG_C_6_FD_89690 | JGI IMG/M metagenome (GOLD analysis project Ga0115000, IMG submission 89690) | Marine microbial communities from western Arctic Ocean - ArcticOcean_MG_CB8_128 | ecosystem: Environmental > Aquatic > Marine > Oceanic | place: Arctic Ocean: Canada Basin | collected... | reverse complement strand
ATAAGAATAGACCCTCTCGTTTATGGTGGACCTACAGACCCTAGAAGATTCGAAGGTATTTACGATGGTCCTACAGACCCTGGAAGATTCGAAGGTATTTACGATGGTCCTACAGACCCTAATAATTTTGTCTTCAACGGGCCTATGGCAAGTCCTTTTACTGGCAGTGCTTTTTCTGATGATTTAATTTATAGAAACCCAGCGGGAACTTATAGGTCCTACTCTCCGGGCAATGCGGGTACTCTAGGTGGGGGTAAAGGTATGCCAGTAGAGATAGTCCCCGAAACTCCTTCTAATGGATATGATATGCCTGCTATGGATCGAAGACCTCAGCTTCCAGTAGGGCCAAGAAATTTTCCTTTCTTTGGACCACAAATTCCTCCAGTCAGGGACTTTGACAATTTGCCTTTTCACGATAGAATAAGAGAATCTCCTCTTCCTCCAGCAGCTGGAGAGAGTAGTTTTATAGATAGGATGAAAGAAAAGTTCTTAAAACCTTACCCTTCAGGTGATCTTGATTACCTAATTCCTAGCCTTGGGGGGATAGCAGGCCCTATGTCTGGAGGCCCTTCATCTAATTCTGAGCCATCTGAAAGAAGGAGCAGTTTTATGGATAAGATGAAAGAAAATTTTTTAAGACTTTCACCTTATATTCTTGATCAAGTTGGGCCATTTAGTGGTCCTGGAGGAGGGGTAGCAGGCCCTATGTCTGGAGGCCCTTCATCTAAAAAACAGTTAGATAGTTTTAAAGTTCAGAGATCTGAACAAAGAGCAGATGAACTACATGATGCTAAGCTCTATGACATGATGATGAAGAGAAATAAGGCTGACTAAAAGAAAGTAATCTTATGAATGAACAACAGATTATAGAGTACCTTAAAAGGGTAGCAGCCGATCGAAAGATAGACCCCGGTATATTTGAAAAACTTGTTTTTAGAGAAAGCTCTTTTGACACTAGTAAAATCTCTGAAGACAACGCAAGAGGGTTAGGTCAGATCCTTCCTTCTACCTTTTTACAGCCCGGAATAGGGGTTGAGGGATTTTCTCCTTCGTATAATAAATTAGAAAAAGCTTATAATACAGATAGAGCCAATAAAGAAGAAAAAGATCGAGGGCCAGAATCTTTTTGGGAGAGTTTGTCCAAAGAAGAAAAAAATAATTGGATTAACTCTATAATACCAAATATGCATAATGAAAAAACTAATTTAGATTTTTCAGGGAACTACTTACAGGCATTATTAAAGAGGTATGATGGCGACTACGACTTGGCTGTTGCTGCTTATAACGCAGGCTTCGGTGCAGTCTCTAAAATTGGCGGAGTGCCTAACAATCAAGAGACTATTGATTATCTAAACTTTATTTTAGGCTATACTAAAGATTTTGGAACAACAGAAAAACCACCTTATATTAAGACAGATAAAGGTAAAGATACTCTAGCAGGCGTTTTTAACTTTAGTCAAATTGAAAATGGATTTCCTCCTTTACCTAGACCTATGGAAGTTGCTCAATTAAATACTCCTTCCACACAAGATCCTTATGATGCTGCTTTGCAAGCTTTAATAGCGCAAAGATTAGAGGAAGGAAATAGTGGTGCAGTCGTGCCTGCACTTGGGGGTGACATTAATACTAGTAGTATTTCTGTTGTACCTGCGCCGATGGGTATTGACGCTAACGCGTTAAGTGCAATAAAGGCAGGACAAATACAAAGACAAGCTATTCAGAATCCAGGAGTAGTAATAAAAGGATATAATAAAGGAAATAGTATGGTACAACCTGACATCTCTACCTATCTTGATATACTAAGTAGAAGAGGGCCTACCGACAGAAATCTCAGCGATATGAATGTAGGTGAAATACTAGATAATGTTGAAGCAATGCGTAATCCTCCTGGAGGAACTGCTGATGATACTGTTCCAGCTATGCTAACCCCTGGAGAAGCAGTTATACCCGCAGAGGCTGCTCAAATACCCGCTAATAATGCTATTATATCAAGAATGATAGAGCAAGGCAGAAGTATTCAAAGAGAAGATGAACGACGAGAGTCTGGAAGAAAAGACTACAGGCTTAAAAATACTATGGCAGCTACTGGGCCTATCTCCCAGTATGAAAAACTAAGACAAGATGAAGCAGTAAGGTTAGGTTATAATCCTACTCGTAATTTTGTTGATCAAATGAAAAAAACATTAAGTTCAAGTATTCAAAACGTCCCTGGACCCCATGTTGTAGAACCTCTTTCTTCTGTGGGAGATAGGTTTAATAATTTAACCGGTGCAGTTACTGAAAACTTTAATAAGTTTATAAATTTTAAACCATTATTAGAAAGAAGAGAAGACGCAGAAGTAGTAGCACGTAATAAAATGTTAGACTCTTTTATTACAAAGCAACCCCCTGCAGTTGGCCCTTTACCCGATAGTACTTATGATGAAGAGATTACTAAACGTTTAAGTGAAAAAGTAATTACTAAACGTTTAAGTGAAAAAGTAATTACTTCTCCAGATGGAAAAGTTGTTACAGACGGTATACATACAGTAGAAATGTCAGATAATGATTTTTTAAATGAAGGCCAAGATAAAGGAAAAATAGTAATAGCTGGCCCTGACGGAAATAAAACTGATGGTACAGATATATTTAAAACTATAGAAGAAACCTTTGGTTTTAACAAACAAGACGTTATGAGAGCTATGTTGTATTATGCTGGAGGTAGATTATCAGGTGGTAGCCACGGCGGTTCAATGAGATTTGCTGGTAAGCAGGTACTTGATGATGTTAAACTTAGGCAAACACTGGGGTCAAGAGCTTCAGGAAACAGACAACAAGTAATGAACAGTCTTAGAAGTCTCTTCGGAAAAGGGTCTGACTTCTACACCCCTGAACAAAGAAAGAAAATTCAAGCTGCTTTAGCTGCAGGAGATGAAATACTTGCCAGGACTCTTATGGCAGATCAAAGCCAAATGAGTGAATGGGCTGGGTTAGTAGACTTTAGTAAAGCTGCAGACCAAGTCCGTAAAGTTGGTACAAGATACTTACAGGATTCTTGGCCTCTAATGGACGGTACAGGCAGAAGAGTCACTATGATAAACGGGGAAATGACTCCGTTTGAGGTCGGAAAAGAATGGGAAGACACTTCTCAAGATATTATTACTAACAATCCTGATTGGGCTGCTGATTACTTTAAAGCCCTATCAAAAGAAGAAAATAAAAACTTAAGCAAAAAGTTTGGGGGTGGAGAAGAACTATCTGAAAGCTCAATCAATCAAGCTGTGGTAAAAGCAGGTAAGTATCTTAACAGATCTAATGAAGATATGGTACATATACTAGATGATCTTTTAAAGTTAAATCCTGAGATGATACCAGAGGGTATTGGCTTAGAGTCTATGTTTAAACTATTAGCACTCGGTGGTTCTCAACAGGCCGAAATAAAAAAGATAGAAAACATGGGGCAAAAAGATATAGATAAGTTTATATCTGATTTAGGTGGCATTAAAAGTGCCAACATGGCAGTACAAGAAATAGAACAGTACCTCACACAAAGTGGTGCTAGCTTGTATACTAGTCTAGATCAAGCTAAGTTGACCCCAGGGTTTTCTGAACTCAGCGGATCCCCTGAGAAAGATAAACAACGAAGAAATATTCTTAACGCACCTAATGATTATGTTAGGACTATTCTATTAGGGCAATACATAGCTAAATAAGAAAGAGTAGGTACTCGTATGCGAGATTTTAGTTTCTTAATACCTGACGCAGAAAAGAAAGAACCTGCTGCAACACTCCCCGGTAGCGATATTATATTAGGGGATAAAACTTTTTCTGTGAGAGACGGTGATACTCTCACCACTGAAAACGGTATCAGTACTAGATTAGAAAATATAGACACCCCTGAAGTTGCTAGGTTTGGAGAACAAGGGGAGTTTCAAGTAGGGCAGTACGGAGCTAGAGCCTCGCAGAAAGCGGTAAGAGATGTTATAACAGGTAGAAATTTTGACCAAGAAAATTTGACTGGTAAAAAAGGTTTCTTCGGTAGAAACCTAGGTGACCCTCAGAGCGCAGACGGACAAACCCTTTCAAATTATCTCCACGAAGAAAGAGTAGTAAGCGTTAATCGTTTTATGAAAAAAGAACAGCAAGCCCTAAGAAATATCGGGGCTTTCTCTGATAGTTTTAGAGACAAAGGTAGTAATATCTCTGCAGGGGATAAAGCCAGGGCGATAGTTGAAAGCGTTGTTAGACCAGAAGACTTTTTAAGGTCCGTTTATGGGACTGCAGATCAACTATTTCACGGGTCTAATTTACAAAAAGATTATTACGTTGCTGAGATAAATAAAATTAAGAGTGCACTAGAGAAAGAAAAAGACGAAACAAAAAGAGCAGAGCTAGAGCAAGAACTGCTTGCTAATAGAGAAGCATTAACTATTTCGGTTAACAGTGAACCCTCTGCCTATAGTATAGATAAAAAATTCAACGAGCTAGATCAAGGTAAACCTAAATTCTGGGGAGAAATGTGGAACGCTGGAGAAAAAAGTTTATATCTCCTAGAGAATACAGCTGCAGGTGTTACTCAATGGGGCGGAGACCTAGTTAATTCTAACACAATAGAGACTTGGGGAGAAGAGTGGGTAGCTGAAAACGAAAATAGATTGTTAGAAGCAGGCTACACCACAGGGCTATGGGATATCAGAAATCCTTTAGATGTAGGGAGGTTCGTGTCATCTTCTATAATCCAATACGGTCCTCAGCTTGGGGTGATTGGAGCAGCTTCCGCAGGAGGTTTTGCTGTGGGTGGACCCGTTGGCTCTCTCGTTGCAGGTACTGCTACAACATTCATGATGGCTGTTTCTTCTGTCTACCAGGGACAACCCGAAGGAGAGAAAGACCCTCTCATAGCTGCAGGTATTGCTATGCCTATAGCGTTAGTAGATAGGTTTGGTTTCTCTAAATTAACTGCAGGATCTAATGCTTTTACTAAAGATGGTAGAAGAGAGTTACTAGAAAAATTTGTTAAGCGAGAAGAAGATAGACTAAATATGGGCCCTCAATTACCTGATGGTGTTAGGCCTACAACTGATGAGATTAGAAAAACAGCTAGTGAAAACCTAGACAAAGCTACTATGGAAGAGTTGTTTAAGGCTAGTGATACATTAGAAATACTAGCAAAGAAACAGATACTTGCTAAAAGAACTATAACTGACTTTATTAAAGAAGCGGGTAAAAGAGGCAGTATAGAAGGTGCAACAGAATCTATTCAAGAAGCCATACAAGAAATAGGGCTTGCCGCTACTACCTCTACAGAATTAGATTACACTAATCTTATGTATACTATGATAGAGGCCGGGGCAATAGGTTCTGTTGTTGGTGGTGGGTATAGTATACCTGGGATATTAAGTAGGAATGATCGTATCAACTCCTCAGTAGCTCAAATGACCCCTGAGAGCGCAGAAAGAAGACAAGTAGTATCTCTTATTGAAGAGAATATGAGGGAAAGAAACAACGGAGTAAAGCTCAGTCCATTGCAAGTAGTTAAAGACGTTAAAGAGGGTAAAGGTCTTTGGCAAGGTAAAGAAAAATTATCTTCTAGTAATAACTTAGAGAAGCTATCTAATAGATACCAAGACTCTAAGGGTGCGGGATACTGGAGAGACTTCCTTAACTTAACTGGAGGGAAGAAACCTCACAAGAGAGCTTTGCAAGCCTTCAGAAACTTTTTAGATAATAACTATAGAAAAACAGATGGCAGTGATAATATTAATATACAAACTCTTGGCGGTCTAATTGGCGGGCTAAGAATATTTAGCGGTCTAAGTGTTACTCAAGAACAAGGGGTCTCTTTTTCTTCTATGTTTAAGGGGATGCCTAGCGAGTCTGATATTAAAGAAATAGTAGGGGCTAACTCAGAGCTGAGCTCCCTATATACTTACCTCAATCAGGATCCAGCTACATTACCTGCCAACGTAGATAAAGTTAAACTACAAGCTTTAAAAGATTCTCTTGTTAGTATAGAAGAAGATATAATTACTTACTTAGAAACAACAGGCACTGAAAATGAAATAGGAATAACTACTACTATAGATGGGAAGAAACAGTTAATACCTGGATTTCTTACAACACCTAATAACTTATTGCCTAGCTCTATAGATAAAAACTTTTCTGACTTATTAAGAGGAGTTGAATTAGAAGACGGTGTGTCACTACCTACAGATAAGCGTACTAGTAAAAGAACACCTATAAAGTTAACTGAGAAACAAATAGTAGGGCTTGTAGATAGAGCTAAAGACTCTCGGCTTAATTCTGAAGATAGAAAATTATTGAGAGAAGCAGGGGTTTTTGGTAACCCTAAGTTTGCTAAGTATAGAAGCAGTAATGTCTATAATGATACTCTACAAACCGTGGACTCTATTACCAGAGAAATAGGTATTGCAAGTAGATTCGGTAAGAACGGAGAGGTAGCTGCAAGACTATTAGAACAAGCCCATGCTGCCGGGGAGATAACTGAAGACGAAATGTTACAGTTTGCTAACCTCACTGAAAGCTATATTCAAATGGTTAAGGGGGAGTTTAGACCTATTAAAAACAGAAGAATGAAGTGGGCACAAGAAAATATTTTGTTTGCTTCTACCTTAACTTATATGGACACTAACTTCTTTGCTAACGTAGCGGAAATGAGTTATGGTTTAATAGGTTTAAACGCTAAACAAATGAGAACTTATCTTAAAGACGCTGCGGCTATCTTTGTTAGAGGAATAGGGCTAGACATTAAAGAAGGCACTAGTCGTATTGCAGGTAAATCTTATAAAACTAAAAGACAACTAGCTGTTACTGATATTAGGGTAAGACGTCAGGTAGAAGCAGGGATTCTCAGGCCTAAAAGCGATATTGCCCACTTAGAAGGGGCTAACTTAAATTCTGATTTTTATAAAAAAGCTTCAGCATTACTTTATAAATTAAATTTAGTAGAGAACCAGACTTTAGGTATGAGAGCAGCTCGAGCAGGCCCGGCTTGGAATGAAATGCTTAAGATGCTTACTATAATTAAACAAGATCAGGACCTAGGCATGGGTACTACTGAAGCTGGCAGATACTCTAGAGACAGACTTAATTACTATGGTATTAACGTTGAAGGGCTTATAGCTAGGCTAGACAAGATAGCAGGTAAAACAGAAGAAGATATTCTAGACGGAATAGGAATGGACCCGGCTGATGCTCAGTTTATTAAAGAACAGTATATCATAGGGGTTACTAACTTTACAGATGAATTCTCTGTCAGACCAGAGCCAGGTTCTTCTCCTAAAATATTAGAAGACCCTCATCTAGCCCTGTTTACTCAGTTTAAAAGATTTATATCCCATTTCACTGCACAAGTAATTCCCAGGGCTTGGAATGGTTATATCAGAAGTGGCAACCCTGCAATGAGTAGGAGTGTTTTTAATTCTATTTTAACTGCTTATATGCTAGCTATGTTATCTATGATGGTAAAAGACTATATAGTATACGGTGAAAAAGCCCCTTGGTTAGAAGACGATGACGAAGAAGGTAGATTTACTAGAACCTCTAACTGGAGAGCAGCAGAGTACACTGGTTGGATGGGAACCCCTGCTATGGCATTAGAGGCTATAGCAGAAATGAGTGCTAACGCTAGCAAGATGAGCCCTCTAGAAAATCTATACGATGCAGTAATAAGTCAATCTCCTGCTATAAATACAGTAGATAGTGAAGTAAGAAAAATAAGTGGCGGGGCGGACATAGCGGAAAGAATAGCTAAGAGAACTCCCTTCTTAGGTGACATAAGAATAACTAGAGAAAAAGAAATAGAATTCCTTAAAAAACTAACGGAGAATTAATACTATGTTCGTAAAAGCAGGCAGTACCCTTCAAAGAAAAGCACCATTAGCTCCTCCCGTTACGAGTACTGATGGTATGGTAGAAGATTTAGCTACAGCTATTGATCCTGTAGGCTTGCTAAATAAGACTATGGCAACTACAGCAACTACCGATAGAACCTCTGCGGTAGAACCTTTAATAAGTGAGCAAGTCCCTGGGCAAACTTTTACTGGATTGCAATCTGGTGTTGCTGGAGGTCAGAGAACTCAGTACCCTGTTCCCCCATCAACTGTAGAAGAATTAAGGCAAAGAGATATTGAAACTAGTAACATTGCTCTTGATGTTGAAACAAGACTTCCTGACTTTAGAAGAGACCCTAATGCCCCTACTGAATTAGCTGGGTCGCGTCAAAGAATTACTGACACTCTAAATCAATTTGCACCTTCTATTCCTGAGTTACAGGCATTAGAGATAAAAGAAGCAGATGATACTGCACCTCTAACACCATCTGAGTTACAAGAAAGCGCAAGATCTCAAACAGACGCTAAGATAAGAGCTTTCACTAACACTAAAAGACTAGACGGTATGGCAGAGTTAACAGAAGACTTTGACAATTCAATCAGGATTAATTCGGATGGAAGTTTTCCAAGCACCCCTTTTTTAAAGAGACATAGTGAGGGCGACGAAATAGTCTACGAAAAAATGGAAAAAGAATTTGGACTAAATGATGTTAACGTAAATAACTTTGGCAGTGTTGCTACAGTAGCTGCTATGGAATTATCTAAAGGTATAGCTACATTTAAATATCACGGCGGAATGAATGAAGAAGGTAATGAACACTTAGGTTCTAAAGCAGATGAATTCGAAGAGGGAGTTGCTCTAGAAAATGACATGAGAGCAGTTAACGCTAAAGATTCTTCTCTAAACCCTGAAGAGAGAATTGCTAAATCCTTAAAACTATTACATAAAGCTTTTAGAAGACCTGATTCTCAACCTATTCTTAGAAGTATGCTAGGAGGTGTTCGCTCTACTATGTCTTCTCTATTAAATAATGGGCAAGATGTAGGGGTTAAAGGTAACTACGGTGCAGCTGCTTTCCTAGAGTATATGACTGAAAAAGGTATGATTAGTTGGGGGGTTAACAAACAAGGCAGAGTAGTGCCTATTAATACCTCAGATAACGTATTAAATACTTTTGGTAACGATATACTACTCAAAGCTTACTTGGCTAACTTAAGAGACCCTAATATAAACTACCCTAATGCACAACGAACTCCATTTAATAAAAATAAATTTGCAAGTGAAAAAAGAAATATTAGTATAGCCAAAAACGGTAAGTCATTAGAAGGTAATGACAAAATAGCAGAACAATACTTGACAGATAGAAGTAATGTAGGAATACAAATAAATCCTTTGGGCTATGAGATGATGACTAAAATGGTTTTTGATATGAAAAGAGCCATAGATAAAAGTCAAACAGGAATGAACGGAGGAATACCTCACCCTATGGCTGAGACCTTAGGAGAAGTAGGGCCTAAATCTTTTAAGAAATATTTAAGAAGAGCTAAACGGGCTAGACAAGATGAAAGATTACACCTGCATCAGGAAATTCTATTTAAAACTCTTTTTGAAGACCCTGAAAATACTTTTGCTCAACAAGCTCAAAGACAAATAGACATTAATTGGGCCGGTATACAAAGAGATTTAGAAGAAAAAATTAGACCTATCTTTGCTGATGGAGAAACTAGATTCATTAATCACGTACAGTCTCAAGCTACTAACAGAGTCTTTGCTGCAGTAAGAGATCTACAGTATATGAATGGAAAAGGCGTTATAAGAATGGCACTTTCTTTTGCTAACGTAGACCCTATCACTGTAACTTCAGCTGATTTAGAAGTACCTAGTAATAATATTGAGAATAGTAAAGTAATGCGTTTAGCTAAATCTGCTTTAAGTACTGATGGTACTAGTGGAGTTAATTTAGGCTATACTGTTAAACAAAAGTTAGATGCTCTACCAGAAAAAGATATGCAGCTATTAGATTATCATTATGCTTTAGGGTTAGTGTTAGGTAAAATGAATGGGATAAAATTCTCAGACCCTGTAGCGGCAGTTAGGCATGGATTAACTAATTTTAAAACAGCCGTAGGATTATCTAAGGAAATAGTTGGATGGCAAGAGGGTCAAGCTAAATTAAGTGGAATGACAAACGAACAGCTACAACAGCAGCCTGATTCTTTTGAAGGACTATCTACTGAACTGCAAGGGCTAATTAATGGTCACAAGGGTGAGTGGATGTATCCTGTTAGTGTGTTATCTCAAGCTATTAAACTAGAAAATATTAAACAAGGAATTCCAGGAAGTAGCTTAGTTAAATTTGATTACACAATGGAAATGGATGCTACCCAATCTAATGCAGCTAATATGTCTTTAATCATGGGAGATACAGAAATAGCCTTAACTTTAGGTTTGCTAGAAGGAGTAGACACTAGAGAGTTTGGGGATCTAAGAGATAAAATATGGAAGAATATACAAAATGATGTTGAAAATGCTTTAACAGGGCCTGAAGATAGACCAGGAAAAGAAGCCTATAAAAATTTCTTTAATAAAATAAATAACTTAGAGGGAGCTAACCCTGCTAAGTTATACGCTAGGGGTTTAGTAGTTGCTGGTTTGTACGGTAAAACTTCTAGAAAAATGTATAGTGAAGCAAGAGAAATGTTTGATCAAATCAATGCTTTAGATGAAGACATTATGAAAGATTTAGAGAGTGAGTATGGGGGCAACACTAAACAAATGGAAGAAGATTTAGCTGAAATTTTTACTAGCTCTATGAAAGCTTCTATGGGTTCTTTGTATAAGTATCAAAACTTTATGAAGGGTACTGGCACTATAATCTCTATGATTAATGGTTCTACGGATATAGAGGGATTTTTAGGGCCTATAACTCTGGCTAAAGATAATCTCCTTCCAATGCATGATGTTAGTAGAGAAATCAAAGAAAGATTGTTAGCAGAAAGCGACCCGGAAAGAATGAATATAGGCCAGGTAGACTATGAGCTAGGTCGTTATGTAAAAGTAAACGACTCAGGTGTCTCTTCCGCTAATAATATTAAGAAAAGATCTTTCGAACTAGCCAAAGAACTTGGTATAGTTAATGATAACCCAGGAGAGTTAGGTAGTCAAGTTACTAATGCTATACCTGTAGACTTAGTACAATCAGCTGATGCTTATATGATGTTTGTAGCAGCTTTAATGGCTTCAAAACCTGACGGTAAACCTTTAAATCAATTAGGTATTCACGACGCTAGTATAACTACTGCAGGCTCTACTCTCAAATTTAAAAATGCTTATGATAACATAGCCTACCACATGGCAGCTCAAAGAGCCCCAGAAGTTATGAGCTCTGTTATTAGTAGTATGGGGAATCAATTAGAATCTTTAAGAGAAAAACACTTAGGGGATTATAACGCTGCTGTTATAGCAGGAGAAGAACCTCCTTTAGTTAGTTTATCTACGGTTAAAACTGCTTCTTCTAAGGGAGAATTAAGTGGGTTTTCCGGTGTCACTGCCTACTTAGATAAAATAAATGCTAGAATAAATGATAATAGCTTTTACAGCCCTAGAGAATTAGCTAGGCCTCAAGTAGCAAATCAAGTTGAACAACAAACAAAATACAATAAAGTTATTATAGAAGAAGCTAAAAAATTAGGCTACGAACCTCCTAACTCTAATGATCCTAATTCAGATTTTATAAGAGCAACTATGAGAGTTGACGGGAAAGAATTCGCAGGACTTTTAACTCTTATAGAAGAAAGTTTAGGCTTGTCTGCTACTAGTCAATGGAAAAGTAATCTAGGGAATAGAGATGATTATATAAATAGAGTCAGCGCTACAGGTAGAAAGTATAAAGCTACACCTAACTCTTCTTATTCTGCAATGCTTAAAGCAATGATAACTAGTCAAAGGACAGATGGAATGGGTCGCAAAGTGAAAGCAGACTCTGAAAATAAAAAACTTAGAGAGTTAATGAGTAGAGTTAAAAAATGGAATAACAATTTAGTGTATTAAAAATTAAAAACCCCAAGGATCAATTAAGATTCTTGGGGTTTTTTATTTCAAAGACTTTTATTAAACTTATCTGCAAGGCTTCTCATCTTACTAGCTTCCTTCATAGCATCTTCTTCAGTCATACCGTCTTGTTGTAAGTCTGCTACGTTCCTTTGATATACTGCTTCCATTGCCGCTTTGTTTAAACCGGGGGTGAAGGCTAAAGCAGGGTCTAGATTAAGGTCTTCACAGACTTCTAAATCATTTATATCCATTCCCATTTTAGCTGCCGTGTTATAGTTTTTTCTTTCTGCCATGATTAATATCCTTCTGGTAATATCCCTCGGTTAGCCATAAGGATTCTTATTTCCTGTCGGGCCTTCTCGGGATCTTGTTGTTCTGCTATAAAGCACTCGTTTATTTCTGGCGTATAAGCCAGAGTCTGGGGGAGAGCTAGTGTATTACAGTATATATCGTCGGTAACCGTCTTCATACCCTGTAAGTATCTCCAGTTATAGTTTTTGTTTTTCATGTTACACCTCACGCGAAAAAGTAAGTAGAGTCAGAGACTAACTCAATCTCTAGATCACCGTTATCAGGCACTACTACATCACACTGCTCTGATTTAGACAAGATGTTTTCTTTTATCTGTTCAAACACATTATCTTTCTCATACATTTCCCTGAACACGTCTCGTGTTATCTGGGATAACTCCTTGATATCATTAGGATGAGTGGAAAAGGAGTCATGTACTGCGCCGAAGGCTTTATTCCACTTACTAATTACTATAGCCATGTGAGCTGCATCTTGTGAGTGAATGTAGTTAGGTGATATGCCTGCTGCGAACGCTCGTTTATCTGCGTGTTCAGTAGATACCTGGGCTACGTGTCTGATGCGACCTGGCTGGCTCTTCTGACCACCTTCTACTCCTCTTAACGTGGATAAACATTTCTCTGATCTTGTTAAGAAAGACTCGTACCTTATAGGGAAGCCTGAAGGGGCTGACCAGCTAATATAATTACTGCCGTTACCTCTTTCAAGAACGCTAGTTCTTCTGGTCATATCATTAGAGATCTCATTAAGTTGTTTAAGTAGTTCTAGATTATCTGGTTCTTCTCTGAGTTGTGCTCTCATCTTCTTCGCCTTTTCATAATCCTTTCTTCTTTGGTTGAGGGAGACTACATCTCCGTTCTTATCATATACTGTGAACATACCTAGCTCGTAGGCAGCTAGGT
>Ga0115000_10003516_pt1 | contig 13098 bp, 15 predicted proteins | sample ArcticOcean_MG_C_6_FD_89690 | JGI IMG/M metagenome (GOLD analysis project Ga0115000, IMG submission 89690) | Marine microbial communities from western Arctic Ocean - ArcticOcean_MG_CB8_128 | ecosystem: Environmental > Aquatic > Marine > Oceanic | place: Arctic Ocean: Canada Basin | collected... | reverse complement strand
TAAATTTGCGATGACTATGAAATATTAAGGTGACAATCCGAATTTCACCCACCCCACCACTGGCACCAGCCTCCCCACCTACCCCAAAAGCCTAGAAGTATTTACTGAAAGTGTACGCAACGCCCCAGTTCGTCCCGGGCCTGCCGCTGCTCGCTCTGGGGGCGTCTGCACCGCAGTGCTATCGCCAAAAAATCTGGAGCACCCCCCCCCCTTCGATTTTGCACGTGCATTAATTACCCTCCCAGGCTGGGACCCATCCTCAGGCAAATCAAAGAAAGTAAATCACACCCCGTCGACCCCTCATTGTATATCGGCGTGTCTTATTTCGTAACGATACAATATGTATTAGTGACCTCGCATCACAGTCGAACGGGTTGATATGATATTTCGTCGAGACTTAACTCGGGGACGCTCGTATCGGATACACGTCGCTCAGACCTTCACACCACACCACAATTACCTCCAGAGATTCGTAGGTAATAATATCGCACATCTGAACACACTCGTTCGTGATCACCATTCATCATCCGTGTCTCTTCGATATTTATTTGCTTTGTGAGCGCGAGCGCGTCTCCACACATATAATAATAAATATTTTACGCGATGTGGTGGCCCAAGACATGCACGTGTTATGTAGATTTCATATCTTCGTAGGTGATATCGCACAATCGCACATCCGAACACACTCGTTCGTGATCACCATTCATCATCCGTGTCTCTTCGATATTTATTTGCTTTGTGAGCGCGAGCGCGTCTCAACACACACATATTATACACGATGTGGTGGCCCAAGACATGTACGTGTTATGTTGACTTCATAGCTTCGTAGGTGATATCGCACAATCGCACATCTGAACACACTCGTTCGTGATCACCGTTCGTCATCCGTGTCTCTTCGATAATTAATTATTTTGTGTCGCGTGTGTGTGTGTGTTTGCATTGTGTGTCTAGAGAGTGTTTATATGCAAAACGATGTTTCGTTAAAAATGATGAACATTTTTCTTTGAATGAAGGTACATAAAAAACACATAACAATGGAATTGAACACAATTCCATTTAAAATGAGCGATGACGACGTACTCAATACTTACCATGATATTGCAAATATAGTTCATATGAATACACCCTCGAATGACAAATTTCCAAATCGCGCGTATTACAAAAGAGTTATTTATTATCCGGATCCTCTTGTAACGATTGTAAGTGTGAATTCGCAAGTCCCGTTCAGTATTTTTGATCGTATTCTGTGCGCATTCTGTGGATATCAACAGAAGATGATCAAAATTGAATCCAAAGAAAACGCGGAGAAAGAATTTGCGTCTCTTCAAGACCATCATATCATGCACAAACATACGATACGGTCGGCTACGGGTAATAACATCATCGAATGTGATGATATTACGCATTGGTTCTACTTGAATAAATTCAAATAAACGAACGCGCTGGTGGGAGGCGCTTCAGCCCCTGACGCGCGTGACCCCCAAGCTCCCTAACCTAACCCTAGCCTAGCTCCCAATTAATCCCCTTAGCCCCCATATGTTTGAGGATGCGACCTCCTTCAACCCAAAAAATGCCAGTTGGTATAATGGGACAACTTTCATATAAAGAGATCTCTGTAGAAATATCTAAATATGTTCAAATCTCAATAAAATAATTTATAATGGTCGAATACATATGCGAGTTTTGTGATTACAAGACGAAATCATCTGGTGCTTTGAAAAAACACAAAGCATACATTCATGATATAGACGTCGTATGGCATTATTGTGATCAAGAAGGTTGCGACTTTAAGTGTAAATCATCTGGTGCTTTGAAAAAACACAAAGCAAACATTCATGATATAGACGTCGTATGGCATTATTGTGATCAAGAAGGTTGCGACTTTAAGTGTAAATGTGCGGGTCATTTGAAAGAACACAAAGCAAACATTCATGATATAGACGTTGTATGGTATCATTGTGATCAAGAAGGTTGCGACTTTAAGTGTAAATTATCTGGTAATTTGAAAAAACACAAAGCACACACTCATGATATAGACGTCGTATGGCATTATTGTGATCATTGCGATTATAAGTGTAAAGCAGCGGGTCATAATTTAAGGAGACACAAAGCATACACTCATGATATTGGCGATCATCGATGTGAATTTTGTATACGTAATCGTAATTCTTCCATAGAATATATTGATCAACATAAAAACAAATCTAACATATGCCGCGACTGTTTCAAGAAAGCAACGGGTAAAACGTCGCGTATTGAAATAAAATGGTCGGATTATCTGGATGAACATCTCGGAACAGTTGGTCTTTTATCTAGTGATAAATCTTTGAGGAGTCAAGGAGGTTGTTCTAAATACAGACCAGATAAGATATATATCGATAAAAGAATCGTTGAAATAGGTGAATGCGATGAACACCAACATAATGGAAGTAATTACATATGTGATGAACGTCGTCTGTCCGAGATATATGAAGAAGATGGAATTCAAGGAAAGTTTATGTATGTACTGCGTTGGAACCCAGATTCATATTTTCCAAATGATTCAAGTAAGAAAATAAGAAAAGAGCGTTTTGAAATTTACGTTGCTTTAGCGAAAAAGTTACGCTCAATGGACCATCTCGATAAGATACATATCTATTACTTGTTCTATTCTCTTGATAATGAGAATATTACGCAAAACATTCCATATACTCATATTCATTCGATGGAAGATGTTGTAATTTTGTCGTAATGTTCAGTTCCTTCTTCGATATTTGAGATAGTTTATAAAAATTGGTATCCAAATAACCGCTCAATCTGAACTCATTTTCATAAAATTCGACGGGGTCTTTCTTGGTTGGGCTTGCAGTTTTCACTGAAAACCCTCATTTTATTGAATGGACAAGGTATCTTCATCTTGGTTTTTTAAAAACATATGTTATGTATTCGTCGTTTGGTATTTTGTCGAACACAGAAAATGAATTCTTTACATTTATCATTTTGTGTTTATCGTGAAATTTTACTTTTTCTAATAAATTGTTATTCGTGCAAATATGAATCTTCAAATAAACTACAACTTCCTCCGATTTTGGAACTATTTCGATCTTTTTCGATGATCGATAACTTTTGAGAAACGAATACGTATTCCTATCAAAATAGTGCCGTATAAGTTCTCGATTTCCGTTTTGTAAAACAAAATTATCTGTAAGCATACACATCGAGTCTACATCTCTAGTTTCGAATATCCGTTTGACCAAACTATAGACTGGGCCGTTTATTAATATATCTTTTTGACTTAAATCGAATTTTAAAATGTTTTCGTGTGTCAGACTTTTATGAATTCGGTATCGTGCAAATAATAACTCTCTAATGGTATCCTCAATTTCTACATTGAATGATATTTGATTATTTACTATTCTTGTGTGATAAATAATTTTGTCGACATCAAATTCTGATTTCAATCCAACCATTTTAGTGTCGCGTAAAATATAATCCATTTTATCGGTATCAATTCCATTTACTTTGTTAGAAACAATCTGAAACCTCCAGTCATTTTTGTGGAATTCAGAAGGATCGATGACATTCGCGATGAACTCAATTTCGTTTTTATCATAATCAAAATTTAGTTCTTTTATAATTTGTTTCAAAATAACAATTGAACGACCTTCGTGCGTCGACCAATCGTCATTCTCTTCAATGATTCCATCTTCAACTAATTTTGGTATTATTTTGTAATCAAAATTATGGCTGCCCGCCAAATGGCCAATATCGTGACAAAGCGCACCGACCGATATGAGTTCAATTGTTTTATCGTCGATTTTGCGAAACGTTTTCAGATGTTTTAATAATTTTAGAGTCAAATGATAACACCCAATTTGATGTATTTTACGTGAATGCGTTGCCGACGGGAAAACACGAAATGCGTTCCCAGTTTGTGCAATAAAATTACAGCGCTCAAAATATTTATGGTCAATAATTTTTTGAATTTTTGTAGAAATGTGAATTTCAGAATGAACAGAGTCGTGTATTGTCGTCATTTGTATTTTGTATCTTTATTGCTTTATACTACAAAAATAGGATATCATTTTTTACTAAAAATGATGAATATTTGACTCAAAAACAAGGAACATGGACATAACAAAAAATGAAAATGCAAAAAAAAACAATGCTTGAAGTAGTTAAAAATAATGCTCGTGCAAAAATATTGCATCGTGCCCACGAAAAATCACTATTCTATCGCGGAGTACGGAATGAATCGAAACTGAAATTAAAATATGAAATAGAGTCAAAAAATGCGAGTCGCAACACGAAGAAAGCTTTTAAGGTTGTTAAACCTGGAATTGATGGTAAACTTCCAGACGATGTAGTTGGATATATATCAAAATGGATTTGAAGGAGCCGATAAACAATAAGTGATGGCATCTTCGTATCTATCAATCGAATGTAATTCGTAGAAATCGAACATTTCTTTCATTGATTTTGAATTTTGGGAATAAAGCGTAACCCTATTTGATGATAAATTCTCTACTGTTCCTATACTAGGAACGATATCATCATTTATTGCGTAGTCAAAATGTTCTATGTTTTTTATATCATTGTAATACGTGAAGAAATCGCTATCGGCTACTTTGGGCATTCCAAAAGTAAACACACCAAAATTATGTTCTGGATAAATTCTTGCAAAGTGTTGCGAAAGAAGAAGACTCATAGATGCCCCCCTTGAATGGCCACAAAAAACAATATTGTCATACGTGTGCATGTTATCGAGAATTCTCGTGTATATTTCACTTGATAATATGATATCAAATTCTCGTACAAAACCTGTATGAAATTTACCGACGAATAATGTACTTGAAATCGGAAATAAATTAAAATTGTTCAACCATTCTTTTTTTGACACGGTTCCTCTATGTGTTATGTATAAAGTGTCTTCGAAATGGGTTAATTCTATCGATTCAGTTGAATCATATATTTCTTTTGATAGTTGAACCGCCTTTAATACCTTTAATACCAGGTGATTTGTTCCCGAATAATGTTGTTTGAACAATGAACTGACAGCGAATTGACAAAATATTCCTATGCAAAATCTCATTATTCTAGAACATGTTAAATATTTAAATATATTCTATAAATTAAATGATATCAAAGTACGATTCCAAATTTCCACTTGAAGTTTCAAAGACTCTCGAAAATACAGATACCGATATTGAACTACAAGCGGGACTCAAAGCAAAGTTAAAGAGTCATCAATTGAACCTTTTAAAATACTTCAATCCAACGACCCCAGTTCCGGGTTTAGTTTTATATCATGGTGTTGGTTCAGGAAAAACCATTTCATCTATAGCAATATCAAAGTCATTTGCTGAAACAAACGATGTGTTTGTATTTGTTCCTGGTTCCCAACTAGCGTCTAATTATAAAGTAGAAATGCATAAGACACTTTTAGATGATGATTTTACTCGCCTCGAAAAGAAGTATAAGTTCATTCGGTATAATGGACTTACTAAAACTAAACTTGAGGTTTATACAAATTCCGAAATACTAAACGACAAATTGGTTATTGTTGATGAGGCTCACAATGTCGTACGAATGATATCAAATTACTTGAATGATGAATCAAATAAAATTCACGTCCGGGGAAAGGGACTTTACGATTTGTTTACGAAAAGTAAGAATTCACGTTTTTTATTCTTATCTGCAACACCAATTCTGAACACAACAAAGGAAATAGCAGTGATGTTGAATTTGTTGGCTGGGAAGGAAAAAACGATACAATGCAATTTAAAAAAATCAGCACAAACTACAAAACAGATCGAAGAAACAATTCGGAATTTTCAATTTGTAGATTATGTCAATGTGAGTAAACTACGTATCACCGTTTCAAAAACTCCATTTGGATTCTTTAAATCATCAGACGCAAACCTCAAATTTGGAAACAACGCTCAGCTGGATGATACCATGTGGGTTCGTGAATTTAGAAATTTTATGGAGGAAAATCGCTATGAAATCGATATCGATACGATTAAAATTAGCGACAATGAATTATTGCCATCTAACGTGGATTTTGAGAAAACATTTGTAAACAAAGATTTCACGTTACATAATACAGACTTGTTATCTAGACGGATATCTGGTTTGATTTCTAGTGACAGCGTGAAAATCATGAAGTCACTCGACGGTCCGTTTGCGAAGCCTAAAACTTACACTCAACGAGGATATCCAAAAACCATAGTTAACCCAGTTACAAAACTTGGTATGTCGATTGACCAATTTAGGCAATATTTGGCCGAACGATCAAAAGAGAGACAGGATGACGCAAACAGAAGCAGAAAATCATCGCGTCTCGCAGATGTTTTGAGCGATTCGGGCTCGATGCGTGCTAGATCGGGTTCAATATGTAATTTTTCATTTCCGATCAAAATTATTACTAACAACACTTTTACAACAGAGACTAAACGATCGGTCATTGTTGAAAATATGCGATCTGAATTTAACGAATATTTGCACGGACTTGATGATAATGTAATCGATACAGAATTCAATAGATTATCGCCAAAATATCATTCAATTCTCAATCACATAATGTCAAATCGTGGTACGAGCGTGGTTTATAGCCATCTCGTACATCGTGAGGGTATCACTTCAATGTTCGAGATGATGATACGCAAGGGGTTCAAAAAGTTTGACATTTATGATGATGATGACAAATTATTTGGCAGTGCGCCTAAATTTGCGTTGTACGGGGAAAATAAAGATCATGATGAAAACATACGAAATATATTCAATAACAACTTTTCAGAATTGTCTGGAGATTTAAAAAAACGATTTGAAGGAAAATCAAATTTAAAAGGAGAAATTCTGAAAACTTTATTCATAACATCATCTGGTGCAGAAGGAATAACATTAAAAAATGTTAGAAATTTACATATTGTTGAACATCACTGGTCTGAAATCAGAATCGATCAAGTCATCGGGCGTGTGTCGCGTTTTAATTCACACGCTGCATTACCGGAAGAAGAACGAATCGTAGAAGTACATAAATATGTTACAACGTTTGATGGTCTCGAAAATAAGTTTTCGGATTCAACTGAAGTATTAGAAGATCTTAAAAAATTAAAGGGTCATGATAGAGGAAAAACTACAGACGAACATATTCTCGACGTCGCATACAAAAAAAAGAAAGTGGCCGATCAAATGTTGACATTAATACGCAATTCATCTATCGATTGTTCATTGAATTACTCCAATACAAGTCAATGTCGACTTGAGTACATGCACGTAAAAAATCCCATACAGTTTGTTCCGAATTTTAAAGAGAATCTAAATCTAAATCTAAAATTATTAAGTAGTAAGAATAAAGATTATGATACAGAAGAAAAAGAAGAAATAACACTGAAACCAGAAATTAAAATCCCAAAGCGTAAGTGGATTCCAGTTAAATTTCATGGAAAAACTGTTTTCATCAATAAGAAATCATTCGAAGCATACAAAAAGACTGGAGAAACCTACGAATCGTGTAAGTTTATCTTGAATATCAAGGATAAAATTTTCAAGATATTGCTTGACTAAAGTGTATAATGTGTATGACCCGTTTACAATAATGACTTACGATTTCTTCCTTTTCTTCCGAAGCGAATCTATTACATCCATTTTCCATTTTTCGGTATCGAGTTTAACATTCTGGAACAGTCCGAGGTTTGGTGGCGCTGTTTTCAACTTTGTTTTGTTTTTAATAAGATTTTTTAAGTTATTTTCGGATTCTTTCTGTGTGTCGCGATATTTATCGACATATTCGAACAGCTGCTTGAGTGTTTCCATTGATAGTTGATTGATTCGAACGAATAAACCATTGTCATTTTCCGTGAAATTGACATTTGCGTTCGACAAAATTCCGTGCAAGTGGTCATGCTCCATATCGGACATGTGGTCTATTTCGTCTAGCATTGACTCAATTTTACCAACATTTAGATAGTTGTTCACATCCGAAATCGCCTTCATTTATCTTATCTTATTTATATATCTTTATATGAATATATGAATATATGAAAATATAAATTTATAGATGAAAAAAATGATGTGAATTTTTCTCTACATATTAAAATAAGACAGATAATAAAAAGTAAAAAATTAGAAATGAGTTCCATCGTCGACAACATCAAACGTAACAAACGTTCGAATAAACGTAATTTAGATCACTGGATTAATTGGTGTATTCGAAACTGTGAAGCAAATAATCAAAAAATTCGAAAAAACCTATACCAGATTCTGACTGAATTGAAAATTCCCAAGCTATATCATGTTTCTTTATTGAATACAATATATCGCCATGATTTTGATGCGACAATTTTCATTAATAAAATTCATTCGAAATCAAATGGAAATTTTGATATTTTCAATGACAAACTAATCCATGACTCTGTTCGTGTTTGTCTATCTGTGTTTCATGAAATGAACATGCTACCCGACTCATTTCAACCGTTCCAAAAAGTTGGATTGTGTGTTTTAACACAATTTGTGTTAATATCTGGTCGAAAGGACCTTCAAGAATTCGGTGTAGTTGATAATTTGATAAAAAAGTGGAAAAAAACGACAGTTAAAAAAAATGGCATTCCGATTGTTGAAGTTCCGATTGTATCTATAAATTTTGCTGAAGGAAAAAGTGATGAAATCAAAATAGTCAACGAAAACGTGCTAGATAATTGGGATGATTAGATTTTAATATTTAAGATTTTAAGATTTTTTTTAAGATTTATATTTCGACGCGCTACCAAAATTTGCATCGAAATCCATATTTTCGTTTCTGATCTGGATTTCAACTGGGAACTCAGAGTCTTGAACGTAGCACGACACGTGAAAACTTTGATAACCATTTGTTTTTGGATTTGTGATGTAGTCTTTCATGTTGATTACTATATAATTTTGTGTGACAAATGAAACGAATTTGAATATATCATAATAACCCGTATCACCACGTACGATGATTCGAATTGCGAGAATGTCATTCATTGTTGTCAGCTTTCGTCTCCGTCCGGTCTTCGAGAATATCGAAGACGGTGACTTAATTCTTGAATAAACTTTAAAATCGTCCTTTTTAAAATATTTGAAAATATCATCACAGATTTTTTGCTTAACGTAAAACATTTCATTATGGTTCGCGTCTAAATATTTTTTTACCTTTTCTAACTGAAATAAATCTTTATATTCGACATCGTAAACTTTAATAGGATTTTCGAGAGATTGATATGAATCAATTCTAACATCATTGAACGTATTTCTTAGTTTTGTCGATATTTGTGATGATGATGACAATGATAAAACGTTTACAACAACAACGAACATCATAATATACAAATTATGCATATTATACATATTTCCTTATTTATAAAAAAATTGACTTTTAAATTTAAAAAGTCATCATTTTACTTCTTGGAATTCACATAACATAACTCTAATCTCCTTAACTAGACTTTCAATATGTTTATTGATAACAGCAATAGCAGTTCCTTTGTAATCATCAAAATCAGTCTTTTTCTCAGCCAACGCCACACGCAGAATAATTTTTCTTTCTAGCGGATGAGTCTGATGATACGATATATGTGTAAGTTTTGTTTTTTCTTCTGATTCAAATTCACGGTTGTAAATGAATTCTTGTAACATGTTGCCAATCGTATGGTCGTAATTATGCAAAGGAAAATCGACTGCATCAAAATTACCATCGTATTTTGTTCCAAGGTTTAGTTTTTGATTAATACTATTAAGCTTTAAAATTATATTTTTCATAGACTGTTCTACAATTTCACGAGGATCACGTAATCCAAGTGATTCGATCTTGAAATGATGTGTTGTTTTACTAGATGCAAATGCTGTGACGATTGAAACTGGGGAAAATAGCGCATTTTTCTCGGGTGTCCCTTTAGATAACGTACATTCTATATGAAGTTCTGGCTTATCAGATTTATCAGTGACGGTTGGAAATCTTGTAATCAAAACTGGATCTGGGTCCTTCACAAAGACCTTATCAGTGCTCATAACGTTCTCAACATTGTCTTCTATTTTAACTAATTTGAAATCATTCGTAGTTACATGTCCTTTATGCTTCTTTTGAGATTCGTAAGACACATTTAGAATGAATTTATACTTTGAAATATCAATTTTGTTATTGAGATAATCAGATAGTAGAACGGGAACCAGTGAAATACGATGCGTAAGAAACTCGTCGTTTAAATTTGTCGTATTTTTTTTCACTATACAATTTTTTGATTCGAAACCAATATTCTCGATGTCATTTAAACAAGTCCTTCGAATTGCATTCACGACCGAAGTTTTCTTATCTTTGATATCAAACTCCAATGTATGATGTGTAGTAATAAAATTTAAGAATGTCATTCTTTAATTTTAGATTGTATTTTATTTTTATGTATTTGTGTTGTTGTGTGTGTTGTTTCTTTCACATTTGTGTTTGATTAATATAACGCTTTGGTTCTTTCATCATTTTTGTATTTTTGCAACATATCATTTTTTGAATTTCTAATTCGCCCAGTTATAATTACAATTAACATTACGACATACGTACAAATAGTTCATATTATCTTCATCTGTTCTTACAAAAACAACATCTTTATTTTTGCATTTTGTACATTCGATGTTGATTTTGGGCAGGGTTGGATCGTCTTTTGTGTATTTTGATATGTATAAGTCCTTAAACAATTTTTTATTTTTACCAAATGTCTTTTTAAAAACAGATGTATTTGTTGAATTCGGTATGCTCTTTTCAAAATTACAACACCTGCAAAAGTTGACTATGAATTCGTTGCCGGCATCATCTTTCCTTGACTGAATTGTTAGCAGGTTTTGACAGACACTACAAAACTCCATGTTCTTTATTTTATAATATATAATTTTTGTATATCATTTTTGCAATATACTAATGCGTTTAAATCTCAGAATTTAAAATCTTTTTAGTATGTATATTATTATGGCCGACCCCGAACGCAAAAAACTCATGCTTCACTTGATCGAACTCTTAGAGAAACAAGAATTCAAGGAGACTCTTGTGAAAGAGATCAACGATGCGATCGATATTCCGCTAGTTGGCGAATCGTCTGAATCCAAGATTTTTACTTCACTGTATAACTTAATTTTAAAGACGGTCAAAAAGTACGAGTATGTAATCACCGGATCCAAAGAGGTATAAATTCAAAAAATATGTGAAGTATGTACATTCATCATAAACCAAATCGAATCATGAGAGTGATCCCAATAATAATACTAAGTAAAAATATTGTTGAAAGGCCTATTAAAAAGTGTTTAAAACGTTCGTTATTATTTTCTTCGGTGTAGCTGATAACAATTGGAATTCCAGTTGCGATAATGTAAATTGAAATAAATATGATAATCAAAATGATAACATATTCTGAAATTTCTCTAATTGCATACATACTTAAGTTTATTAACTTTAGTTATATTTTTAAACAGGTGACTCTGTTGAATCTACTAAAATATTATCAGATTTGTTGCTTAGACTCAGTGCTCGTATGTCTCGATGTGTATTTTTACACGAATAAACCTCATTTGATAGGTCACGAATGTCGTCGTATTCAGGATTTATAAAAGTATAAACACTCATAATGGTTATCAATATCATTCCGATGTAAATAATAGCTTCATTTCGTGTTTTAAAAACTTTTCTCGTTTTTTCTTTCATGTAATTATTCAATGAAAATATATAGAATATCGAATTTACCCAAGTACAAAATAACGCTGACTGACTCAAGCGATGTGCAAAGCGGAATTTTTGAAATCTTGATTGATATGTATAATTTAGAATTGGAATTATGACGACTGTTAGTAACAAAATGATAACTGATAATTTCGTACTATTACCAAATACACTTAACGGTGGTTTTTGTCTCGATTCACGTCCTTCTCTTTTGTCGTCGTACACCGACGATATATAATACAAAAAACCAGGGAATGCTGCGAACAAATTCATTACAAATATGAATTGCCGCTCACCTCGCGACATATTACGCCACAATAGATTTTGAAGTATTCTTGTATATTTTTTACTATCACAATCGACCATTATTATAAGTTAATATTTTAATAGTGTTGATAGCATCATATATATAACATATATATATAGACATACATATGACATGTATAGATTGAGAATTAAAAAAACATCTATCACATCTAGTATTTCGGATGTTTCTGTGACTCAAATTTTATTAGAAAAACATTTTGAAAAAACAATTGAATTGAAAATATCTTACATGAAGTTGAAGACGGCAATCATTGAGTATACAAAATATTATGATGATCAAATTGAGTGTCCAAAAATACACTATAGTGTATTTGACAATACGGTATACAATTCCGTTGAAAGTGTTGATGTGATTCGCGAATCTATTAAAGAAATTGAAGTGCACCTAAAGTCAATAAGTCGGTTGTTTTGTAAAGTTTTTGTATATTCGGATGTCGCTTTTCGTAAAAAATATGGTGTGTTGCATACTATACCACAATCAAAAATTGAACTTTTTGAAAAATTTGTTCCTAATATTTGTCGGGACATCATAAAATCGCGCAATAACGCTTCGATAAAAAAAAAAGAGGTTTTTAATGTTGATCATCGTAAAATGAAAGTAAGGTTTGTTTGCTGATATATTATTTCATTATTTCATGCCCGAACTATCAAACATCCGATACATAATCGTCACCTTGGACACATCCCAATTGTCGAGCGACTGGTTGAAGGAAGTCGCACCAGCAAACATCCCACTCATATTCGTCACCTTGGACACATCCCAATTATCGAGCGGCTGGTTGAAATTTGTCGCATCTCTAAACATACGACTCATAGTCGTCACCTTGGACACATCCCACTTATTGAGCGACTGTTTGAACTTTGTCGCATGAGTAAACATCTCACTCATATCCGTCACCTTGGACACATTCCAATTATTGAGCGGCTGGTTGAACTTTGTCGCATCATGAAACATACTATTCATATTCGTCACCTTGGACACATCCCAATTACTTATATCACCGTATTTTGAAACGACCTTCTCTTTATCCTTCCCGCCCGCCAAATATCCTCGAACGGCAACGCGGATAGTT
>Ga0115000_10003515_pt1 | contig 13099 bp, 11 predicted proteins | sample ArcticOcean_MG_C_6_FD_89690 | JGI IMG/M metagenome (GOLD analysis project Ga0115000, IMG submission 89690) | Marine microbial communities from western Arctic Ocean - ArcticOcean_MG_CB8_128 | ecosystem: Environmental > Aquatic > Marine > Oceanic | place: Arctic Ocean: Canada Basin | collected... | reverse complement strand
TGAAACCCAACCACGTCTGCGTTTAACAATCCTCTTAAAATCAACTCTCTATTCGGCAACGTCTTGAAAATCTCCGAAGACGGAAACGGCGTGTGTAAGAAAAACATGCACCGAATAGAATTAAACCTTTTCCGTAAAAACGTCGGTAAAATCATCAAGTGATAATCTTGAATCCACACGTGGTCGTCCTCGGAGCAGACTACTTCCATCAGCGTATCCGCAAAAATTTTATTCGCGCCGACGTGCGCTTGCCACAACGGCTTTTCAAACCTTTGCTCGTTCTGTCCCATCGGCAACACGTAATGCATCATGTTCCACAAATACTCCTTACAAAACCCTTTATAATGCCTCTCCCGTATCTCTGAATCCACCATCACCGGCACACAGTTGAACCTTTTTTGCAAATCCCTCATCAACGCGTCCTCTTCCTCGCCCTCGATATCGCACGCGTTGCTCGGCAACATCCCGACGTTGATCATCACTTTAAAGTCCCCGTCGTCCAAAGCTCCCTCGCGCATTTGGTCGAATATAGAATCCCCATCTGGTTCGATTTCCCACGTATGTCCGAACTGATTCTTTTCGCTCAGTTTGGTCATTTTCAGTGGTAATTGGTTCGCGCAGACGATGACGCGTTCCACGTGCGGTTCGCTTTGGTACGAATCCGTCGAAAATGGGCCCGAGGATTTTTGGGAGGTTGTTTCTCGAGGCGAGACGAGCTCTGTTTTGTGTGCGTGTATTATGTGGTGTAATAAAGAAAGATAATTACAAAAGGGTGAGTCAAAGTCGTTCGCGCTGTTTGCGCGCGAACACAAAAAGACGGGAACAAAACACCGCGTCGTCTTAAACGAAGAAGACAAAGAAGAAGAATCGGGGAAAAACGTAAAGGTTATCTCTGACGGGGAAGCGCAATTGTGTTTTCTCTCTCTCTCTTCTTAACGACAACACCACTCGAGACGAAACGAAAAGTTTTACCTTGTAAGTTTTGGAACGAACTCCCACTGGACTTCTTCATGATTATTAGTGCTGTTTTTGCTCTCTCTCTCTCTCTCTTCTCCCTTCCGCGTTTGTGTTTGTATATAATAAAGTCACGACTTTATGGATGGAGCAACCGACTGACTCTCTTTCTCTCTCTCGAGTTTTTTTTTTGCAAACACGAGTCTATCTTCTTCAGTCTATGATGAGTCAACTCCCAAACCCAAAATTTGGTACTCTAGGAGTGCAAATTTGGTAGGTACTGTGTTTCGAGTGCAGTTTTGCACTCATACACATACGAGGAATCTTTCTTATCGTGAGAGCATCTGATGAGATACGTTATAGTTAGTTTCCCCAGTTGGGGGCGTTTTGTATTATTGAACACTTTTGACACAACAGCGCGCTTTTTTCGGCTTTTGTCGACTTTGACGACTTTGACGACGACGAAATAGAAGAAGTATACACATACATATAATGGACGTGGCATCGTTCCGCGCGTTTTATTCTCGAGTCGAGTCCAAACCAACCTCGGATGCGAAAATCAAAGAGATCCATTCCCGAGTCACGAACCATTACAACGAGAATGATGGGAAATTCATCATCAACTGTCAACAACTCGGAGAACTGATGAAACTGGTCAACTTTGCAAACTTGAGAGAAGAAGTGGCGAAAATTTGCGGCAATTCGATCGTCGATTGGGACGAGGTGGAGAAAAGGGAACTTTTCTTTCGGAATTGTAAACCGTGGGAAAGAGACGATTTGACGAGAGCAGTTGAGAGCAATAGGAGCGGAGGCGGGGGCGGAAGCGGCCAACAACGACAACAACACGAACGCGAAGAACTGACTCCTTCTTTTTACCCTAAACCACATAAAGCACCCGAGCAGCAGCAGATGGACATCGCGTCGGCGGCGGCGAATATGTCCATCGGCAACGTCGACGAAGAAGCCGCGAAACGGAACTTGGTCGTCACGGCCACGGAAGAAATGAACGCCCAGAGGGGTGAAAAAAATGTTTTTACTTTTAACATGGAATGGATGGATATAAACACATATACAGCACACACCGCTGCCATTGCGAACGCGGTCCAAACGGATGAAAACACTTTCCTTCCAGGCCTCGTCAACGACCGGGAGTGGAGCGCTAAAACGCCCATGCAACGGCTGCGGGATACCAAATGGGTTCCCCCGAAATTGGTTGCGAGAGGCGTCAGTGAAGATGAATTTACTCGTTTGTGCGATATACTGATCAGTGCGTTTGAGAAGTTACCGTTTACCAAAATGCGCGGCGGCCCCGGCGTGAGTGAATTTTTTTATTTCTGTTTCCCGCTTGGTCCGATATGTTGTGTTTTACAGACGATGAACCCGATTACGTGGTTGATTTATACGCCGTTCGAAACTGACATCAAAGAACGCGCGTTGCCCGCAATGAATGACATTTTACGCCGGCATAATTTAAAAGCGGTAAAACCTTCTAACTTCAATAAAGCCATCGCTATCGTCGAAATGTGACAACAGTTTAAGATCGCACGTGTATCAACACATAGAGTCATTTTAATAAATATGTATAACGCATACCGGGTACGTGTACCTGGTACTTTGGTTGTACCATGGTATAACAAAATGTATTATAAAATTGCTTAACTACTGCACCATCTTATATCCGACGACGAACGTCATCACGGACAACGGTATGTCGCCGAGATGCGCTATCATCCCTCCGTGTCGGCGATTCGCCGGATTTCCCGTTCCGTATCCGACGACGTACGCGAGTCTCCCGACGGACCAGATTCCGCACAACGCCGCCGCCGTCACCGGGTGCATCAAACCAACCATCATCGTGCTCGCCGCAACGGATGGGGCGCTTTCGAGCGTGTTTTGATGCGCGCGTTGCACGCAATCGAACTCTTTCTTGTTTTTGTGCCCCTGTTTTGATTGCGTTTTGATTGCAGAGTTTAGAGGAGGAAAAGAAGCGTTTTGTCAGCAACAACAACAACAACAACAACAACAACAACAACAGATGATGATGATATAAATGATGCGCGCGACCCCAACGGGAAAGAGAGAGAGAGACAGAGAGAGAGAAGAAGAGGAAGACGAAGAACGAAACCGCCGCCTTGATTTGAAAGAGAGATTGTATTCCACAAATACACATCGGCAACAACATGACAAAATTCGCCGCCTTTCCCCGTTAAGAGTAATGTAAAAATAGTACCTCGGGTGCGTACAAGTTCGGGTATTTCACGCCGTATTTACTCCTCGCTTTCAACACTCGCACGACGGCGACGACGTTTGGGATCCCCATCGCGGCGATTGCGAGGACGACGTAGCCGTAGTTCTCTGGTATTTGCATTTTTATTAAGTTCGTTGTGTTATCCTTCTGTTGTTCGTTTGGGGAATTTTCAAATCGAATCTCCATTCACAACAGCGAGACGCGCAAAGACATCATCAAATCATCATCATCGTCGAAAGAGAGAAGGATACGATGAAACTGAGCGAATACCAAAAGGTGAAATCTGTGTTCACTGCGCTCCCGATGAACTGCCCTCCACCGATGCACTCTCTCTGCGAACAGTTCCCCACACTCTCCCTGGACGCGTTGTTCTCAATCTACGGACAAGAGTTTTCCCGAAAGTTAAGACTGACGCACGGAAAATTCGTTCGCTCGATCGAATCCATCGAAAAGAGATACTTAAACGGAGAGGACGTGTTCGATATCGCTCAAAACGTGGATTTTCCAGCCTGTCAACTCTTACGGTTAATCGTTGAGAGCGTTTTGAAAGTGAACCATAAATCGGTCGGGAAGATGTTGAAACGTCCGTACGACCGTGACAGCATGTTTCCGAGCGAAGTGCCGGAAGATTCGAGAGCGATGACGTCGGGGTTAAACAGCAACAAAGGGAAGAAATTGATAGAACGATTGAAAGTAGACTGCGAACGCGTCGTGGCGTGGGATTGCGGAGCTTCTCCGGCGACGGAACGGTCGCGAAGAGAAGCCGGATTGGAGTACGAGAGGATATTGGAAGAGGCGCTGCGAGATATCGGCGCCGAGTTTGAGACGGAGACGGATTTGCGAGCGGAAGGGGCGAGTCGGACGCCCGATGTAAGATTAAAAGTACCAATCAGCGTTTGCGGGAGAACCATTCACTGGATCGACAGTAAGGCTTCGTTTTGTGATCCGCAAGTGCACGAAGAGAGCGGGTCGAAGCAGTTTCGAGCGTACGTGAATCGATTCGGGAGCGGGATGGTCATTTATTGGCACGGCGTCGTCGAGGAGTTAAGAGAAGTCGATCCGAACGTCTTGTTGGTGGATGCGTTTCCAGAGAGGAAAGATATCGTAATGCTCGCGCGTTTCGAGGAGGACGGCGAAAATGAAGACTTTTAAGAGTAGTTTTTAGTTAGATGACAATTATTAGTTAGTTGAAGAAAGTTGTATTACGGTTGTGATGAACAACACTCCGCGAGCGCGCGCTCGCGGATTTATAATAAAGAAAGACACCAAAAGTTCCCCTCTCTCTTCTTCTCACCCGCCAAACGTCGCCCCGTCGTATCCGCAATTCTCTCGTTCCATATCCACAAATTCCACGTAGACTCGATTCTTCGGAATCATAAAGTCTCTTTCCAATATTTCGCAAAGTTTCTGCATGAGCTTTTTGTTGTTCTCGAGGTTTATCCCGCCAATCGATTTCAACGTCCCCAACGCGCACGGCTCTTCCTTCCCACCCCACGTCATGGAAACGTCGTCGTGTACACACACGCACACGTACGTTTCCGGTTTAGATAAAGTTTCCGCTATGTGTTTGGACATTTCTTTCATAAAATCCGCGCGTATTCCTAAACCCAACTCGCAACTCACATGAATGACCAAAGATGGGTCCCCGGGGAGTAAATGTAAATCATCTCTTTTGATGATGTTTTCTCCCTTCTCCTTCTCCTCACCCACCACTTTTCCATCGTTCGAGCGACTTTTGATGCTTCTGTTCAGACGCTTCTCCCTCCGCCGCCGCCAAGGTTTTGTCGTTAAAGTCGTCGTTGTCCTCGTGCAAGAAAACATCATATTTTGACGTCAATTCCATCCAAATCTCCATTAAAACGAAGAGTTTAAACGCTCTAAAACCGATCGTCGAGACACCCCGGATCGTCGCAAAAACCTGCACCTTTCGAACGCTCGTACTACTGCTCGTTGAAAATGAGCGGGTACTACTCACCGCCGCCACCGCAGGGACAGCCGCAACAGCATTACGAGCAGCAGCAACGGCACAATTACAACAACGACGCGAATACGAATATGCCTCCGAGTTTCCCCGCGGGAGGAGGATACGCTGCTGCTCAACAGCAGCAGCAGCAACAACAACAACCGCCACCACCGATGATGATGATGCAACAACAACAACAACAACAACAACAACAACAGCCGCAGAATATGCAGCGGTATGGTCAACCAGGAGGAGGAGGAATGATGATGCCTCCTCCGCCTTTAGCGACGACGACAGGGGGAGGAGGAGGAGAGGGACCCCGGTATCAACCGCCGCCGAACGCGCCTGGACCGCCGCCACCTCATTCGTTTTCGGCTCCCTCCGTGCCGTCGCCGCCGACGGCGGCGATGTCGAGGATGTCGATGGCGCCTCCGTCGACGTCGTCCGCGTATCCTTCGCCGCCGCCGCCGATGCGGCAGCAGCAGCAGCAACCGCAGCAACCGCAGCAACCGCAGCAACAACACCAGCAATCGCATCAACCGCAGCAACAACACCAGTATCAGCATCAACAACAACATCATCATCCGGGACCTCCGCCGCCGACGGGTAGTAGCAGTAGCGTGTATCCAACGAGCGCACCCCAAATGGGAATGTATGGTGGAGGGGCGCCGCCTCCAGGAGCAGGCATGATGCCGGGAATGAGTGGCCAACAGGGAGGGTACCCTCCCGACGCGGACGCGCGGTCGATTGACGTTCAAAATCTCGATCAGAAAGCGTTGCCAAGACCGGGCGAGGACGAGGCGAGACCAAACTCGAATTTATCGTGCGATCCAAAGTATTTGCGGTTAACAGTTGGGGCGTTACCACAATCGGTTGGGTTGAAGCAAAGGTTTGCGTTACCTGTCGGGTGCATCGTTCGACCGATGTGTCCAGGGGATTCGGTGCCTACGGCGCAGTTCGGGTCGTCCGGGATTGTTCGATGTCGAAGGTGTCGAACGTATATCAATCCGTTCGTTCAATTCATCGAAGGTGGGAGGCGGTACAGGTGTAACGTGTGTTCGTTACCGAACGATGTTCCCGTGGACTATTTTTGCGCGTTGGATGAAAATGGAGTGAGAAGAGACGTGGCGGAACGACCAGAGTTGAGATCCGGGACGGTTGAATTTTTAGCCTCGGCGGAGTACATGGTGCGACCGCCCATGCCGCCGGCGTATTTTTTCGCCTTTGATGTCAGTCAAACGGCCGTTAGATCTGGCTTTTTAAAATCTGCCATCGATACCGTGCGCGATTGTTTAGATTCTATGCAATCGAAATCTGATCGCACGAGAATTGGGTTCATTACGTACGATCGCTCCATTCATTTTTATGGTTTGCGATCCACCTCGATGGCGCCGTCTATGATGGTGGTTGGAGAATTGAACGACCCGTTCGCGCCGATGCCGGACGATTTACTCGTGAATTTACAAGAATGTCGCACGGTTGTAGACGCGACGTTAGACGTCATCGCGACTTCGTTCTTAGAGACGGATATTCAAGAGTCTGCGATGGGACCGGCTTTACAGTCGGCGTATTCAGCCGTCTCGCAGATTGGCGGCAAGTTGATGATTTTCCAATCGACGTTGCCATCCATCGGCGCCGGGAGACTTTTATCCCGAGACGACGCGAGAGGCTACGAAGCGAATTCAAAAGAGCACGAACTTAGAAACCCAGCGGATAATTTTTACAAGTCCATGGCGGCGGAGTGTTCTCGACAGCAAGTGTGCGTTGACGTATTTTGCACGTCCGTGCCGTACGCGGACATCGCGTCGATGTGCGTGTTGCCAAAATATACCGGCGGAGATGTTCGATATTACCCGCAATTTTCCTTAGCAAAAGACGAGGTGAAGTTCAAAACGGAACTGACGAGAAATTTGACCCGAGACGTCGCGTGGGAATCCGTCTGTCGCGTTCGGTGCTCGAAAGGATTTCGCGTGTGCGCATTCAACGGGCACTTTTTCATTCGTTCGCTCGATTTACTTGCTTTACCAGCCACGAACGCGGATCAAACGCACGCGGTGTATCTCGCGCACGACGAAGTCGTGCCAAACATGCAAGCGTGTTACATTCAGTGCGCGTTGTTGTACACCTCGGCGGATGGTGAACGCCGGATTCGAGTTCACACGATGCAAGTGCCAGTGGTGAACGACATGACGGACTTGTTTCGCGCGATTGACTCGGGTGCCATGGCGTGCTTTTTGACGCGTTTGAGCGCCGAAAGAACAAACTCGGCGAGATTACAAGACGCCAGAGACGCGTTGACGCACAAACTCGTCGATGCGTTGAAAGAATATAAGCTTTTAGGCGGTGCTCGACACAACTTTGGATTCAACTCTTTAGCGTTTCCGGAATCCATGAAACTTCTACCGCTCTTTGCGATGTGCGCGACAAAGACGCTCGCACTGAAAGGTGCGCCGAGAGACGTTGCCGTGGATAACCGAGTCGAGTGTTCGTTTGATATCATGAGTTGCTCCGCGGAAGATTGTTTGCGCATGATGTATCCGGCGTGTTACGCCTTGCACGGTGGGAGCGAAGACGCCGGCATTCCCGAAAACGATTCTATCGAGGCGTCGATGAAGATGAAAATGCCCCCGAGGACTGCATTGGCTGGCGAGCGAATCGACGCTAGAGGTATTTATTTAATCGATGATGGGCGAAAATTACTCGTCTGGGTCGGTGGACAGTGCGAACAAAAGATGATTACGAGCATTTTCGGCGATCAAGGATGCCCGGATCCCTTCGTCGACGCGTATTTGCCAACTATTAGCGGGAATAAAGTGAATGAAAAAGTTAGAAACACGGTAAAAAGAATACGAAGTAGGAACCAAGCGCGGTACCAAGCATTGACGGTGATAAGACAAGGCACGCCGCAAGAGGCGTTACTGTTCAATCATTTAGTAGAAGATCGTGCGAGCGGTGGCGGTATGGGATACGGCGATTTCCTCGCGCAGTTACATCGATTAGTTCAACAAGCCGCAAACGCGGGTAGATAAATTAAAATAAGCTAATAAAAACACATCTCTCTCTCTATAGAGTTCATCATTACACTTCTACTACAAACCACCTCCACTTTTCCCTCGAGTAAACCATGTAAAGCCACCACCACCACTTCCTCCTTGGCTTCTCAAATACTCCTGCTCTTCGCTATCTCTGAGTTGAATGACGACTTCGCCCAACTCGGGAATTTCTTCCAAGACGCGCTCTCTCGCGGCTTGCATCTTCCCAATAACTTCCTCCGTGGTTATACCTTTTCTTAAAAACGCGAGGAAGAAATCTACGCTTAACTTTCTCCCGTTCATTCTCGCCCTCAAACCGCTCACGTGCGTGTCCTCTCCGCACTCGTTCCTCACAATCTCTCTCACTCTCTTGTCGATTTCCTCCGCGCAATTCGTATCCGCCAACGTCTTCACGGCTTCCCATCCAACTTCAATCCCAACCTTCCCTAACAAAGCGCACACGAATATCGCCGCTAATTTATCCATGATCGGGTATCCGTATACCGCACCAACTACCCCAACTAACGCGGCGACCGAACCTAACGCATCCGACCTGTGATGCCACGCGTTGGCGACCAACACTTGCGACTGCAACCGTTTCCCGATTCTCATGGTGAACTGAAACGTCGCTTCTTTCGCTAACACGGACGCGATCGCAACCGATATTGCCTCCACCGACACCAACCCGTCTTCTTTTTCCTCTTGGCCATCCGCTCTCCTTCTTCCAGTCAAGTTCATAAACTCAATCTCGTATTCGCTCACCAACTTTTCGCAGACGTACCAAAACATCCCGCCCGCGCTAAATACTAAACAGACGCTCACCCAAACCGCGGCTATGCTCTCCAACTTTCCGTACCCGTACGGAAACTTCTCATCCGCCGGTTTCGCCGCGATCCTCGCCGCCACTAACGTCACGAAATCCGTAAACACGTCCATCAGCGAATGCACCGCGTCCGCCAACAACGCTTGACTGTTCCACAAGATACCCGCGATAAACTTCACAAACACTAAAACAACATTCACGACGGTACCGACTATAGTGGTCCACACCACCGCGCGATAATACTCCGCATCGGAAACTTCCGGCCCGTGATCGCCGAGTAACGCGTCCGGTGGTATGCAATACTGCTCTAAACACGTTTGTTTCCTGCGTATCGCGTGCGCGTGTTTGTCTTCGAATTGCTGAGAGGCGTGCCCGATGCGGATTAAATCGTTTCCAGACGCGGTGTGTTCGAACGTGGTGGACGCGAAATCGTGGCCGGAGGTTATTTTCGTCGATCGTGGGGACGTGAGTGGAGATCGGAGGACTTGGTGCGTCGGCATATTGTGTTGTCTGTGAGCCGTCGTTCAGGTTGTTTGCGTATCAAATTGGATATAAGTGCACCCTTTCTTCACGAGTGCTCGTACATATAATAAAACTCGACCGCGCGCGCAGGAGAACCACCCCAAAAATTATATATATATATATATATATATATACGTGGCGAGAGAGACAAAGCAGTTTTTGCACCGTTCCCGTTCGTTCGTTCGTTCGTCGTAGGTTGTGCGCGAAAGAAGTTTTTCTCGTTTAATGATTGTTTTTGTGCGGTCGTTTTGGTTGCACTTTCTCGTCTCGAGGGAAAAAACGTAAGCGTTTTCTGCCTCAGTTTTTTACTCAGTTTAACACTCACAATCACATAGAGTAATAATGGTACGTTCTCTTTCTCTCTCTCGTCGACGGAAACGGACGCTTCAAAAGGTTTTTCTCGCGGGAGAAATAGTTTAGAGTTTTATGCGCGCGAGGACGAGGAGGAGAAGCGTTCGCGTGATCTTCGGTTTCGCGTTTGGTTCTTATTTGCGCGCGTTCGCGAAATTTCTCTTTAGCCCTCAAATTTGAAGATTTTATATATACCGCGCGCGCGTCTTCTGCTCTCGCGTAATAATACTAAGAAGGACTTTGAGATAATTGCGCGAGTCATTTTGTGCTCGTTTTACGCGCGTTGACTGTTTGGAAGACGGTGTGTCGCGCTATGCGTGAAAGCGCAAAGTGTGTCGGTCCAAATTTCACCGCGAAAAGGAAGAGGAGTCCTAATTTCCTCCTGCGTTTTCTCCTCTTGTTTACAACAATGTGCTGACCCAAGAGTGTGTTCTTTTATTCTTCTCCTCTGCGCTTTCAAAACATCACGAAACAAAAAAAACAACAGTCTACGAACAAAACGATCGTCGTCGTCGACGCGAAGGGCCACATGCTCGGCCGTCTCGCCTCCACCGTCGCGAAGCAGCTCTTGCAAGGCCAACACGTCGTCGTCGTGAGAGCCGAAGGGATCTGCCTTTCCGGCGGCATGGTTCGACGCAAACAAAAGTGGGACTACTATAAAGTGAAGAAAATGAGCACGAACCCGAAGAAAGGTCCGTACCACTTCACTCAACCGTCGAGATTTTTCTGGAGAGTAGTGAGAGGTATGTTGCCGCACAAAACTGAGAGAGGGAAAGCCGCTTTTGAAAGGTTAAAGTGCTTTGAAGGGATCCCGGCGCCGTACGACAAGGTGAAGAGAGCGGTTGTCCCGGAGGCGTTGAAAATTGCGAGATTGAATGAAGGGAGACGATTCTGCGTGCTCGGCGATTTGTGCGCGCAAATTGGATGGAAGCACAGCGAGACGGTGAAGGTTTTGGAAGCGAAGAGAGCGGAAGCTGGTAAGGATTATTGGGAGAAGAAGAAAGCGGCGACGGCTAAGTTTGAGGCGGCCAAAAAGGCGGCGAACGGGCAATTGGGTGATTTGAAGGAGTTGATTGAACGCACTGGCTATTAAATTGCAGTGTAGTTAGGTACAACACAATCGATTGACCATCAAATCATCAGCAAATCGTTGTTTTAGCACATTAATTTAATAGACACTTCTTATAAAAATAACAACTCTACGATAATCAACTAATTGTTTTTTTCAATACCTGTAGTCGCGCACGGATTTAAAAAAATGCGCGACGTTTTCTTCCGGCGTGCCTACCATAACCCCATGTCCTAAGTTCATGACGTGCTTCTTGTTCCCCGCACCTTTAATCGTCTCCTCAATCGCTTGCGTGATGTGCTCTTTGCTCGAAAACAAACTCACCGGGTCCATGTTCCCTTGCACGGCTTGTTCCATTCCCAGTCTCGCTCTCGCGTCGGCGATATCTACCGTCCCGTCCAACGAAATCACGTCCGCGCCAGTCGTCTGTAACCGTTCCAAAAACCCACCGGCACCGCTGCAGTATAAAATCAACGGCGTGTCCGGGTGTGTTTGTTTCACCTCTTTAATCACCCTGGTTAAATACGGCAAGCAAAATCTGGAGAAATCTTTCGGCAACCACTCGCTCGCCCACGAGTCAAAGATTTGCACGACTTGCGCGCCGCTGTCGATTTGGTATCTCGTGTACGTAATCACCGCATCGGTCAACTTTTCCATCAACGCGTGGTAAATCGCCGGTTCATCGAATGCCATTTTTTTGATAACTTTATAGTGCGAACTCGTCCCGCCTTCGACGATGTACGTCGCCAACGTAAACGGCGCCCCGACAAAGCCAAGCAACGTCGCATCCGTACCTTTCAACTCGTTTCTCAACACCTTTAAACTTTCCCCAGTAAAATTCACGCTTTTCTCCGGCTCCAACGGCGTCACCGCGTTCACGCCAGCCATGTCGCGAATCGGGTTGAAAATAATCGGTCCGGTCCCTTTGACGATGTCGAACGGAATGTTCATCCCAGCTAACGGCGTTAAAATATCCGAGAACACGATAACCCCGTCCGGTTTAAACGCCTCGTACGGTTGTAAAGAAATCTCCACGCACAAATCCACCGTCTCCGAGCGTTCGCGAAACGTCGTGTGCTTTTTGCACAAGTCCTGGTACACTTTCATGTACCGTCCAGCCTGTCGCATCATCCAGATTGGCGGTCGTTCGCACTGTTCGCCTTTAATCGTCCGGACCATGAGCGGGTCTTTTTCTCCAGAAGAAGACGCTTTAATAACTCTCGTTCTCGTCGATGTTGTTGTTGTTCCCTTCCGCCTCGCCGACAAAGAGGTCGTCGAACCGCATCGAGGAGCGTAAACAAATGAATTTTGCGTCGTTGTCATCATCACACACACGCTCGGAAATTGTTATTCTCTCTCTCTTTCTCTCTTTCGCCGCGACAACACCGTTGTTTCTATGCGGCCGCTCGTTTTGCTCTTTGGTGGGCGTATTCGTACGACGCGTGTGTGCCACGCTCTCGCTCTCTTTTATTAATGTGGATACAATGGAAAAGTTTCATCAATCTCTCCCAAATATCGTATCTCTCGCTCCTCTTCTGAAAAAGTTGATTTGACATACAGACATACAATACAGACGTATCAGAGTAAGACATACAGACTTACAAAGCCAAATTTTGAGTAAGACATACAGACTTATAAGTGCGTAACTCCTTACTCCTTGGCACGCTTGGGGAAAGCAGTAGTCTCTTTTAAAGAGTTTTTCCCCGCGCAAACAACAACCTCCTCCTCCCAACAAAAACCGCAAAAGCCGACGAGAGAGAACACACGCAACACCTACAAATCCGCGCTCTGCTGATAACAACGACGCGCTCTTTTCGCACATGTCCTTTGCCGCGTCGTCGAAAGGGTGCGGGTGTCTGTGCGTTTCTTCTTTTACAACCACCTCTTCCAGGAGTACGAATCGTCATCCGCGAAAGGAGAATACGCGTAGACGGAATTATTCGAATCGTCGAGCACGCGACGACATGACGCCGACGACGCCAAAGGGGGTGTTGTTCTTGGCCGCCGCCCGACATACGTTATGTTCGACCTCTGGGCGAACGTCTTCTTCTTTCGGGGAACCCGCCCGCGCGTGGTGGTTCGGGAAGAAGATGAGCAGATCGGTGTTCAGTCCGGCTGCTTTGAATGGGCAGCAAGA
>Ga0115000_10003512_pt1 | contig 13107 bp, 20 predicted proteins | sample ArcticOcean_MG_C_6_FD_89690 | JGI IMG/M metagenome (GOLD analysis project Ga0115000, IMG submission 89690) | Marine microbial communities from western Arctic Ocean - ArcticOcean_MG_CB8_128 | ecosystem: Environmental > Aquatic > Marine > Oceanic | place: Arctic Ocean: Canada Basin | collected... | reverse complement strand
TATCGCTTCACTAATCTCTTTAGATAGTTCTGGGGAGACGTGGTTGAAATACTTTGCAAGTAATTTTTTGTTTTCGTCATCGAGTGCTGAAGCCCCATAACCTTCATTCCATTCCTCTTCTGCACTATCACAAGAAAATGGGTCATAATAATAAGGGTCCCAATGATTGGAAACAAAATCTCTAACTATCTCAAAATCCCAATCCTCCATATCAAAATATTCTGCCATCTCTGAGTAGTTTGATTTTCCAGATTTATCTAAATCAACATAAATAAATTCCTGATCCACCTCGTAAACTACAGTATCTCCATTTCTATAATAATCATCTTCGAAAACATCTGCATCCCACTTCCCTTTAACAATGCCCATTAACTTTTGAAAATCAGTTAATTCATTTTCTGAAGGGTCAGGCACCATATCTGGAAATTCTTCGGTGAGTCGATTGATAATATCTTCTATGTCAGTAATTTGTTTCATTAATCAATTCTATAAATGTAATACCACGTTCCATTAACATCTTCTTCAAGTTCCTCACCATCATATTGCGCTAGGTTCTCTCCTCTATATCCCTCATCTACTACTCCTTGTATAAAACCTTCTCTATCGATATATTTTTCTAATTCCTCATTTCCATACCCCATGTCTTTCAAATAGTTTACAGGGTCTTCTCTTATTTCATCCAAATATGTTTCCACATAATCATCTTTTTGTTCGTCAGACCAATCTCTTGAGTCTTCTAAATCAGTCTCCAGGTCTGCTATTTCTATTTCTACATCTTCTGCCTCTCCTTCTAATTGTTCAATCTCCTTTTCATCACGTGCCCAACTTGAAGAGTCTTTATCATATAATTCCTTCACCCTTTCTTCATACTCTGTTAGTTGTTCTTGTTTTTCCGCTAGATTATCAAAGATATCCTGATCGAAATATTGTTTATCATCTTCATCCAAATATGATTCTGGTGAGTCATATACCCATTCGGTTACCGCACTTTCAAAATCATTTGCAACAGCGTCTCCATCAATATACCAATCAATACTATGATTAAATCCTTCATATCCTATATCGTCGATAAGATTTTCTACATACTCATAATTGGCCTGGTCTGCTTCTTCATCAGTTGCCACCGCATATTCTTCATCTCCATATTGGAATGATGGTATACCATAATGAGTATGTTCTTCTTCCATTATTTCGTCTACCTCCTCCTCACCTAAACTTAACATTTGTACTAATGCTTCCACTCTTGGGTCCCCAAAATTATGTCCTTTACGTGCTTCCAACCAAGACTCTTTCATAACATTGTAAGTAACCTCTATTGTTTTTTCTACTTCTGGTGATAACGCAGCTTTAATATCACTTATTTGTTTATCGGTTGCGTCGTAATAATTTTCCTGTCCTCCACTATATGCTTTATAAAGTGCGATTTTATATAATGGGTCTGTTTCTGGTAGGTCTTTATTTAAGATATACATTAAAACTCCTTTTCTTGAGTAGCTATTGAAATGTGTGTCTCTGTCCGATGCTGCGGTACACCATTTGGTACCTGCCCCATAGAAACACGAGGCCTCATAAGTGGTAGGTACGATGACTAGATAGTCATCATCTTCATATACCTTCTTAGCCCCACTTTTTTTCTGTTCTTTTTTTGATATTTTTAATTGTGCTTCGTGAAAGGATTTATATAAATCTTTCATGGATTTATATTGGTTAATGTCTCTTTCTTGGTATTTTTCAGGGTATCTATGAAAATGCCATAATATTTGTTTCACATCATTCTCAAACTTTTCCTGTTCCGTGTCTGTTCCTTTAGCCGCTTCTTTATCGTATTCTCTAGCCAACCACATTAAGTATTTGTGGTTATCACTAGGGTCTAACCTATCTAAGAATTGCCAATCATGCATATTTAGATTACCGAATTTCTTCTTAGCGTCACTCATACGACTTTCAATCAATAAGACCTCTTCTATAATGTTCATAAAATAATTACTTTAATAATAAATATCATGGATTTTGTATTGGTGGTGTTAGATATTTTTTTTATATTTGCTTTACAAAACATATTTATAAAATACATTAAAATCAATACATGTTAATAACAAAAGTACAGAAAGGAAATATCGAGCAAGCGTTAAAACAAATGAGAAGAAAATTTGTTAAGACACAGACTATGAAAAACCTACGTACTAAAAGATATTACAAAAAACCCTCCGAAGAAAAAAGAGACCAATTAGAAAAAGCTCAGAACTTATCACAGTGGAAGATTGACCACGATGAAGACTAAAAAACCCCATAGTAATGGGGTTTTATTTTTTAATAACACTATAATCTAAAAGGGTAAATCGTCTGGGGCCGCCATTACAAACTCTTCATCTGAAATATATCCTTCTTCCAATCTGGTAACTCTAATTCCTTCCTTAACCACCCATTTTTCTATTTTAGCTTTCTTATAAACTACTTTAATAGATGGTTTTAATATATCCATACTATGTAAATGTTTAATCTTTATCTTCATTTGTTCTATAACATCATTCCATTCTTCATTCGGTTCTCCATTACAAACTTCTCTCATTTGAACTATCTTACCTTTGTTAACCTCGCAGGTTAGTCTTTTTCCTTCTTGGTCCCTAATAGAAAATATCATACTACCATAAGTAGATAAGTAACTTCTTACACAATTCTTTTGTGTCTCTCCTTCTTCAAAATAATCCTTCTCATCTTTTAATATAAGAATTTTATAATTTTCATAGTCTTTCTCTAATAGTTCAATGGTTTTTGGTTTGTAGTAGTACTGGGTGGATTGGTCTGACATTAAATAATGTAGGAGAGAAGACCATTCTCTATGTTCTATTTTGAAATCGTCGATTGTTTTAGATACAATAGAACCTTTCTCTCCCACTTCTGATAATTTATCTTTTAGAGAAATATGATCTCTTATCTCTCCTAAGAAATAGGGTGATGCTTCTTTCATTGTTTTAGATATTGATATTATATTTCTTCTTTCTTGTGTTGTTAGCTTACTATACCTTTCAATGGCCGGATCACCATCTAAATCAGATTTTTTAGAGTGTGGACCGACTACTCTATAATCATCTATAGTTGAAGTTGTCGTTAATAAACTTATAGGTAGTTGCCTAAAGAAGTCTGGTCCTAGTATATTAAACCAAAGCACTATGTCATTTATATTAAGTGCTGGGTATTGATTTAGTAATTGATTTATGTAATTTGATTTTATCCCATAACCTCGTATAATTGCGGGTAAGAGTTTCATTTCTGTTCTTCTCATTCTTTTAATCCCTGGATAGAAATTAAAAAAGTAATTTTGCCAATGGTCTGGTAATTTTATTTTGTGTTCCCTACAGAACCATTCCCCTACTAAAACCCCTAGGTTATATCCGAAGGTTGGTAATGTATCTTTTATTAGGTTATGTGATATTGTTAGGTTAGGTTTCGAATTTAATCTTTCAGCCACTTCGTTATGAATTTTTATGAGAGCTTTAACCATTTCTTTCCTACAAGGATCGTCACCGTCCGCAACTTCAGTATGGGTAACAACCCTATACCAACCAAAAATATTGGATATCTTAAACGATTCCTCTAATTTATTCTCTACCCATATAAAAGGATTTTTACTGGTACTAACATTTCGTTTCCTGTTTGAGAATGTAGTTTGTGTATAAAACCAATTCTTTGTATCTCTATTAATAGTAATATGGAGATCATCACTACTCTTCTTAAAATTTTGGAATCCCGCTCTTTTTTCCTTTCTAAATCTAAATAATGAAAGTTTTAGTTTATTACCAGGTAATTCTGATAACACAAGTGTGACTCTATTAACAATGTTATGGGTTAGTTTATTGAAGGCTTTCTTATTCCATTCTTCCTCCTTCATTTGACATTTTTCGGATTTTTTATAATACATTAAGGAGTTATCCGGTACATCTGATGATCTAATCCAATCCCCTTCTCTGGTGCCCTTCATTAATGAATTGTTGAATGTTATATAGTCTGGACTTACATCACTTACTATATCTGGATTCTTTTCTCGAAAGGCTTTTATTGGTACGTAGTTATGATACTCTGTTGAACATAGATTCTCCCACGAATATTTTAATATGACTTTTTCATTATCTTTCATGTTACAAAGATAATAAAAAAATTTAGTAATTCATAATTAATAACTCTTCTCCTTTGGATTGTTTTTTACCGGCTTTGGCTCCTGCGGCTTTTGCAAATTCTTTACGTTCCCATTTGTATTCATCTTCTGGAAACCATTCATGTAGTAGATCGAAATCATAATAACTTAATGAGAACTTACCTTGCATATTTTGTAAAGTTTCTGCCACTCTTTCATGGTCTTCTCTATCAAAATCGTGATTTGAGTAGTAGTCTTCCGTTTTCCAGTAAGGTGGGTCTAGATAAACATATGTTGTTGGTGAGTCGTACTTCTCAACTACTTTTTGGAAATCCATATTCTCAACAAATGTTATCATTTCAAATAATTTGGTCCACTTAGGGTTCGATAACTTATCTCTAAATGTATCAAACTTAGATTTGTATTTACCTTTTAGATCAATAAAGGACGCCCCATCAGGGTTAGTACCACTCCAAACCTGAGTTAGTACATAAGCATATTTAACGGCAATTGGTATGTCTCCATCTTCATCAATAACTAAGTTGTCTGAAAATATTTCTTTTTGGTATTCGTAGAATTTATCCTTATCTTGTGATGGGACATCTTTCATATATTCCAAAATCTCTTTGTGTTTAGTAGATAGACACTTAAAAAAATTTGTATTCAATGGATTAAAGTCATTATACACTATCGTCTTCAAATTTATTAGAGAGTCTGGGTTCATCTTAAAGAATACCCAATACATCCCACCAAAAGGTTCTACATACGTTTCAATGTCAGATGGTATATATTGTGATATCCATTTACCTATTCTACTCTTACCTCCTATATAACTTAAGCACATATTACTCTAGAATTTCATCAATTGGGCTTTCCGCCACACTTGTTATCTTCCATTCAAAGGTACACCCTTCATATAATTTAACTGTTTTTAATTCAGCTTCAGTTATAGACATTGCGTCTACCAACTTTTGTCTTGTTGTTGTTTTAACTTTACTTGTGTCTACATCAACAAATTTTTCTTTTACTTTTACCAAGTAGTATTTTGATTCTTCCATTTTTTATATTTTTTATTATTTAATAATACTAAAGTTCTCTGATATATTCAACTCCTCTAATATTTTTCTTTCATTCTTATTTATCTTTTCTGGGGTTATTGGGATTAGTTCTACTATTAGATCTCCCACATTATACCCTTCCTCATTTGTTAGTCCTTTACCCGCAACCCTAAGTCTGTGGTTCGGTTTAGAGTATTTTCCTACTTTAACGAGAATTTTCCCATCCAAGGTTGGTACTTCTATAGATCCACCTAGAATTAGTAGAGGAAATGGTATTTTCTTTATTATAATAAGGTTATCCCCCTCTCTCCTAAAGATAGCGTGAGGTTGTTGGTTTAATTTAATAAATAGATTTCCTGGACCACGTGGAGTTTCATTACCTAAACCAGCATAGAATATAGTTTCCCCATCTTTTACCCCTTTAGGGATGTCAAATGTTATTTCTTGTTGCAAGTTTTTATAGTGATATTGTCTTCCCCCTCCCTGACATGCTGAACATTTACTTCTAAATGGGCCCATTAAAGTAATACTACCACTACCATTACAATGACGACATACTGTCATTTGTTTACTTTTATCTAAAACTACCCTATTAAATCTTATGGTTTTTGTTGATCCCTTATGTATTTCTTCTAGTGTTATCTCTACATTTGCGTTAAGACTCTCAGCCTGATTCGCGTTACCACCCCTTTGTGAACCCCTAAAAAACTGTTCAAATATGTCATCTTGTCCTGTATTATTACTAAAAAATGGATTTTTTTGACGCTGATCATACTCATTTTTCTTATTTTTATCACCTAATGTACCATAAGCTTCTGATATATTTTTGAATTTTTCGCTATCTCCTCCCATATCTGGATGGTGTTCTTTGGATAAAGTCCTGTACGCCTTCTTAATTTCCTCCGGTGTTGAATCCTTGCTAACGTTAAGTATATCGTAATAATTGTTCATTTTTATTTTTTTTATTTTATATTTATTTAATATGAAGACATATCGTATAATAATAACAAAGAATAGGAAGAAAAAGAAGCTTGTTTTCGAAACTAATGTAAAAAAGAATGCAACACAGCGTTTTAATAAGTTAATTAAAAACAATAAAGTACTTTTTCCGGTAAGATTTATTAGTAATAAAAATCCTATAGAGGTTAAATTCGAACTTTTACTAATGAAGAGACGTTCTTCTAAAATGGATACTAATTTATCTCTTAGGGATGATATGGGACGAGTACAACAACCTATATTCAATAATGATGACTGGGTATTGATTAAGCACAAACCTTACGACTATGAAGAATCTTTTAAGGTTCATGGTTTTGACGAGCGATTATGCTTAATAGATGTTATTTCTAAAATTATTAACCCTCTCCTTAATGAACATAAAAAGGAAACAGGTCATGTTTATCGTTTTCATAACAAAATCTGTATTGAGATTGACGGTTCTATTAATCTTATTGTTACAAAAAATCGATATGATTCTATAAGGGTATATAATAAATTAAAGGATTTATATTTACGTAAAAAGAGTATACGAATTCTATTTTCCGGAGAAGTTCCAAAATCTAAACGGAGTGGTCTTTATACTAGGTTGGGTAGTTCTCTCGGTATTGGGAGGGATTATTTATGGAGAAGTATGACTCGATAGCCACGTCCCTTAGTTTAATCCGACTCTAAATTCTCTATTTTTACCTTCACTATCTTTAATTATTACTGATTGAAATGGTCCGTCAATAAAAGATATTGATCCTTTTTTATTAAGTTTTAGATTTAACCCTTCACTTAAGGTATCGTCGAATATTTTTCTAAATTCTGTGAGTTCTAAAACTGGGTCTCCTTCATTTATAAATTTATCTAAAGATAATGGTTCTAGATTTTTTAGAATTCTAGGGATAAATTCTTTCATCTCTCCAATTAAAGATTGGTCTAATTTTTCTTCTATTCGAATAAGGTATTCTTTTACGGTCATATATTAATAAATATCATTTACTAAAATTAAATCTATTTTTTTCTCTAAAGATAACACAAGATTATTTACAAACTCTTTATAATTGATCTTCTGAAGTTCCTTATATGAAAGTTTGGTGATAAACTGGTGTTTCTTATCTTGTTTCTCTCCCTTCACTACCAATTTTATACCATCCACTAGAATTTTTTTCTGAATTTTATATGTAAACATCTTTTATATTATTTTTTAATGATAAACCTAAATTTTATTTCTCCTATTGTCATCTCAAACTGTTCCGTATAATTAAGTTCTCCCCATCGATTAATCTCCCATATCTCTTTTTGGAGATTCTTATGATTTGGCGAATCTAATAATAACTCTATATTTATTCCAGTATGTTTTATATCTGTTGATATAAAAGTTGCTATTTTTTTGATATCTTCGAAATCCATTTTGTTAATGTTCTAAATAACCCTTCGGTTTGTTCCTCTTCGTTAATTTCTTCTTTTGGTTTATTAATTTCTTTTTTTATATCATCCCCTAATCCGTTTCTAATTTCATCAATGAACTTACTCTTTTGTACACTTAAGCTATCTTCAACCCTTTTTTGATCGTTTTTTAATTTATCGATATGTTCTTCTGTTAGTTCCATTAGTTATAATTAAGCAAAAAAAATGAGAGAATAAAGATTAATTCTCTCATTTAATAAAAACCAATATTAATTAAAATTCTAATTCGCAGGATTGGACCTTTCTAAATATTCTTGGACTGTATGGATTAGCCAAACACACCCCGAGGTGAAAACACCGTAGAATAAAGCAGTAACTGGTATGAACCATAGCTCATCTTCAAAATTAATAATCTTGTTGACTGGGTTTTTAACAAACCACCCCAGAATGGCACCAACCCAAAACGATGAACACATCATACATGATAATAAGTCATCACTCCATTTTGATTTTGTTTTTAACCAAGTACGTGGTTTCTCAAAAATACTTCCGTAAACTACAATATTAGTTAAACCGTAAGTTAATAATATGTAAATTAAAGTATTAGTCATCTATTTGTGTATATCCTGGTCTTTCTTCTATGTTATCTTCAATTATCTCTATTTCTAGTTTTTCTAAATCAGTTAAAGTATTAGTCTTAAATACTGTTTTAAGTTCCTCTACCTTCTTCTTGAAAAGATCTTCCTTTCTTTCTCTATCTAAATTTTCATTTATAACTTCTTCTAGAAAGTTTAACAACATATCTACATTAATTTTATTCTTTTCTCCATAAAAATGGTATAGTACTTTACCTTCTTCATTTGCACCAGTTTTGTGTACTTTTAATTCTGTAGATGAGGTTTCTTTTACACTCCATTTTGGATAGAATAAACCCCCTACTAGAACTATGTTTTCACTGAATTTTATTTCTTGTAAATAAGGTAATAATATGTCTAATCTTTCTTTAATCATTATATTTTAATTCCATTAAATATCCATAATAGTATATATGAGAATGATAATCCTAATATAAATAACCCTCGACTACTAATGCTAAATAATTTTGGTTGGGTAGTGACTAACCAATTCCAACAAAACCTAACTAATTCTTTAATTACATTAAGTAATGACAGGAATAACATTAGTAATAAAAATTTATTTAATAAGACTAATCCCATTGTTTTCTATTCTCATTTATTTCTAATCTAAGTTTTTGTGAAATGTTCTTAACTTCTTGTAAGTTTTTTCTAACTCTAACCGCTGCCGCTTTATTATTTTTTGTGTAAACTTTTGTTACATCATCCTCTAGTTCTTCAACTAATTTTTTTAATTCAAAATATGTATTCATCTTTTAATTTTTTACTTTTCTTCTGTTTCTTTATTATTATTAAGTCCTTGTATATATGAAGACCACAATTGCATTGAGTTCATTACCTCCGTAAGTTCTAATAAGGTGTTCTTTATTTGTTTAATTTTTTCACTAGGGTTTATATCTTTACTGTTGATGACTTCTTCCAAGTGATACTCTACTCTTTCCTTCTCGGCCATTAAATTAAGTTCAACTACTCTCATTATTTTCATATTATATAAGTTTTGAAAAAGTTATTAAGAAAGTGTGGGAAATCAAGCCTATTTGAGAGCTTTTTCAAAAATATTATATACTTCACCTAAAATATCTAATTCGCTTTTAGTTCGTTCTCCGTGTAAAGTAAAACATTTCTTCCAAAACCACTTTATCTTGGTTTCTACATTGGTCTCTTTTTTAATAGTGTAGAAAGACTCTAATGAAAATTCTCTAAAATAGTCTATGATTTCATTACTCTTTCTGAACTCAATGCCTTCTTTAATAAAATTATTATTATTCTTTTCCCAAGACCAATGGAAATGTTCTTCCATTTGCTTTTTAGTGTTTATGTGTTCTGGACCTAAGTAAGTAGTAAAAACTATATCAAAAAAAGATAGTAGGTATTCATTATATAACTCACTTTTCTGTAGTGTAATATTATGTGTTCGATAGAACCACTGAATAAATTCTTCATTTACCGGTGTGGACACATATTCAAAAAATTCTCGTGGACTTAACCCTTTATTATCTCGTTCCATATAAGATAAATATAGAAGGGTCCTTCTTGAAGTAAACTAATTTTCTATGATGTTTTAACAGTAAATGGGTCTCCTCCTTTACCTGACTTAAATGAGGAGTCGAAACTTACCCCACCTCTAGCGATACCATCTGAATGTACTGTATTGGTTATCCGTGAACTATTTTTATGTCTGTTAGGGTGTAATGATGCGTGTTTTATTTTTGCCTTTTTTTGGACTTCGCCCTTCTTCATATCCTTAGAAAATTGTTTTCCTAACTTAATATCGTACTTACCATACATAGTATCTAATGAAACTCCCTTAAAACCAAAATCATCCTTCATTTTTAGGTTGGCGGTTTTATCGTTTGTTTGACCTGGTAAATAGGTTGGATTAACCCCCTTAAAATCTGTAGGTTGTAATGTTTGGATATTATTCCTTATTGTGTCATCATACCCTATATCGTTGGAAAAAGAAGGTCCGTACATATCATTCAACCCTGCAACAGATCCAGATGTTGTATTCGGAGTACCTCCGTCATTTGATGAACTACTTCCTTGATTAGGAGATCCTGGGGTAACTCCTACTCCACCTCCTGTACTTCCACCTGATGCTTTACCAGTATCTTGGCCTCCTGTTACTGCAGGTGGTGTAACCGGTGGCAAAGATGCACCACCACTACCACCACCACTAACTAAATCTTGTTCATTAAGTATATTATTAACTACCCTCCTTAATTGTTCCTTAGTAAGAAATATCTTTTTACTCATTTTTATAAGAAATTATTATGTCTAGTGTTAGTATCGTGGTTAAACATATTTTTAATTCGTGATATTTCTTCAGTTAATGCTCCATGATTTGTTTCTTCTAAAATAATTACCATTCCTCCTGATCGTCCTATAAAACTTTCATATCTTACCTTCTTAGTCTCCTTACCATTAGTGATACTCCATTCTCTACCATCTATCTTATATACTGGAGGTGTTAAGTTTAGAATTTGTTCTGGTGTGTTAATCATATGTTCAGATACGGTTACAATATCCTCATTAATCTTTTTAGCTGTAGTTGTTGCTTGAACGTCTGGTGAATACCTTCTATCATTGTTAGCCATTTCATTACCCTTGGCTAAATTTTTAGATCTTCTTTTAGCCGCTTTAGCTAACATCCCTCCTGCGGTATTTGCACCACCTTCAGCATTTGTTGTTGTGATATTTGCCACTTGTTGTCCATCAACTCCTTTTCCAGTATTATTACCTGTTTCAATAGACCCCTTAAGATAGTCCTCATGTCTTTTCTTTTGTTTATCGGTTAAAGGTTGGTCATACTCAATACCAGTTTGTCCCGAACTATAATAAATATCTTCAACAAATTCATCTTGATTATTGGTATTTCTATACATAGGTGGTTCAATTGTGTCTCCTTTATCATCAGACATAAACTTTTTAATTTTCTCCGCCGCTAATTTTAATCCTTCTTGATTTGTTTTTTCATTTTCCTTATCTACCTTAGCATATAATTTTTGTGCTTGGTGTGTTTCTGCTTCTTGGAGGTTACCACAACAAGTTTTATCATAATTACCATCTCCACAATCACATCCATACCCATGACTCTGAGCTCTGTTTCTTCCTAACGCATTTAGTTTATCTTTCTCATCTTTATACCCACCTTGTGTGAATCCATCTTCTTCTGGATGGAAAATATCTAGAGATGATGAGGTAGACTCCAATGTTTCCTCACATGTTAATTGGGGTAAGTCTCCTGAAAGATATGACAATATTCCTGAAGCTCCTTCAAATGGTATATTACCGGGACAGTCAATTGGTGTACTTACTTCACCTGCACTCATAATCCCATCTAACTCCAATTCAGTATAACTCAATAGTATTGTAGCGTCATCCTCGGTAACCGCACCAGTTCCTCCTACATCTCCACATACACCGCAATGAGTCTGTTCTTTTATTAAATTTTTTCTTACTTGTTCTTCTATAGATTTTCCTAGACTTCGATAGTTCGTTTTATTTTTCATAGTATTTTCTAATATTGCTTTATTAACCTCTTCTTGAGTTAACTCATTATTATAATATAAATATCCCGTATCTTCAGATATTCTTCTCCCAATATTATAATGTTTACCTCTAGGGGTTTTTATTCTTTGATTTTTAACTAAATCTTTAGCTATCTTTCTTTTTCGTCTTCCTAAAGGTGTTAATTTGTTCTTTTTACGTTTTTTTTTCTTTTTGGGTTTTTGGTAGAAATCCAAAGCATTTATATCCCCTTGATTGCAGTAAGGAAATACCGAACATTTACTTTTTACTTTCACAAAAGTTCCTCCTGGGCCCCCATACATAGGAAAGTCTGGGTCTTTTAACGCTCTCCAATTATCATTATTCTTAGCCCATACTTGTGGAGTGACATAAGCACCTGAGTCAGTAGATTTTGTTTGTTCTTCTATCGAAGTTGTTCCACTAAAAGCATTAATTAAATCTTGTTTTACAATATCTTCCACTATGAAGGAGTATTCTTAATATACTCTGTCCAGAAACTCCTTCTGATCCATAACGCTTTATATAATTGTACAATGGCATTTTTAGTTATCTTTAAGGTGTTAGTTTCAAACTCCTTCCCTTTGAAAGCTTTATTAATCATTTGGTCCACTTTCCTTTCTAGTTTCGCCTCGTAGTCTTTAAGTTCTTTTCTTGCGATAACTCCTATTCTTTTTTCATCAGAATCTGTTAACGCCTCTTTAATTACTCCGCCATGTATAGCTGAATAAACAGATTTTTCTAACAATGCAATGAAAGATGATTCTTTTATTCTTATTTTTTTACCTTCTGCAATTTTTCTTCTTATTGGTTTACCAAAAAGCGGTTGGCTGTAAGCCCCAGCGGCACTTGCAGTTGTTTGTTCTTTCTTTCGTTTTTTCTTATCTATTGGCATACATTTTTCAGATTTCTTACACCAATACATCCCTGTTTCACATTCTTCATTTTCTACTACATTTTGAATTGAGTGTGTTGGTTTTGGTACGTGTCCATTTACAGGTTGTGTTGAATTACTTCTTCTTTTAGCTTGTTTATATTTGGTTTTATGATTCATATTACAATCTTTTAGTTTGTTGGTAGAATTTACGTCTACCTGATCGATTTAATAACACTGTTAAATTTTTTCTAGCATCACTTATATTAATATCATTCTCATGATCTAATTCTTTCACTAATGAGTGTAAAAATTCTAATGTGTCCGAGTTTAGACTCGAAAGATATTGTACTTTATTATTTAATGCATTAATTTCGTGCATTATAAGAGTACTCTCTTCATCATGATGTTGTATGTCTATATTAACATCCTCTACCTCTGCAGGAGGTGTATGTTGTTTGTGTTTTCTCTCTACTAACTGTTTTCGTA
>Ga0115000_10003508_pt1 | contig 13113 bp, 8 predicted proteins | sample ArcticOcean_MG_C_6_FD_89690 | JGI IMG/M metagenome (GOLD analysis project Ga0115000, IMG submission 89690) | Marine microbial communities from western Arctic Ocean - ArcticOcean_MG_CB8_128 | ecosystem: Environmental > Aquatic > Marine > Oceanic | place: Arctic Ocean: Canada Basin | collected... | reverse complement strand
TAGGCGACTTTGGCCAAAGAGAAGACTGTGGTTTCGCATGGTCAAGCGATTGGGGCGAGATTAATTGTGGTGGCTCCGAATCGGGTGGGGGTGATTAATCAGGTTTTGTTGACAGTTGAAGCGACGGGGTAGCGTGATTTGGAGGTGACTTGTGTGGTTCAGATGGGGCAAAAGGAGCCGGGTGTTTCTTCTCTGGATAATGCGAATTTGTTACAGATTATTTTTACCTATTATTTCTGATTTAATGTGTTATTTGAGTTTCCCTGGCTTGGGTTAGGGGCGGACGATTCAGGTCAGATTGATGTAAATGTCAAAAAAGTGGGAAAAGTGCTTCTGGAAATTTATGAAGCCTGTTGCTTGCGCAGCCTTTCGGTGAGCGAGGTTTCTAATCAGCCAAGCGGCTGAGTTCTTCTTTTGAATTTATTTTCAAAAAGGGGTTGACGAAGTTTTTATTTCGTGTAGTTTCTTCCGCCCCTCAGCCGAGGGAACACTCCCAAACAACGGATGTAAATTCTTGTGTCAGAGTGCTTTGAATTTTGGGCTGAATGGCCCGGGTTCTTTGAAAACTGAATTGCACAATAAGCAAGAGCCCCCTGAGGTTTCGTCGTTCTTTGTTCTGGCGGAACCTGAGGAATATAATCTTGCAAATTCAAACAGTGTTTCTGTTTGAATCAGAACAAAGCTTTTCTTAATGGAGAGTTTGATTCTGGCTCAGAACGAACGCTGGCGGCGTGGATAAGACATGCAAGTCGTGCGACAGACCAGGAATTGATAACTTCGGTTTGATTTTCCTGACGATGAGCGGCGAACGGGTGCGTAACACGTGAGAAATCTGCCCTTAAGTTCGGGATAGCCCTACGAAAGTAGAATTAATACCGGATGTGGCCCAGGGATGGCATCTTCCCTTGGCTAAAGCTCGGTTAAAGAGCGCTTATGGATGATCTCGCGGTCTATCAGCTAGTTGGTGAGGTAATGGCTCACCAAGGCTATGACGGATAGCTGGTCTGAGAGGATGATCAGCCTCACTGGAACTGAGACACGGTCCAGACACCTACGGGTGGCAGCAGTCGAGAATCATTCACAATGGGCGAAAGCCTGATGGTGCGACGCCGCGTGGGGGAAGAAGGGCTTCGGTTCGTAAACCCCTGTCATCTGTGAGTAAGACTCCCAATAAAAGCTTGGGAGGTTGATATTAGCAGAAGAGGAAGGGACGGCTAACTCTGTGCCAGCAGCCGCGGTAATACAGAGGTCCCAAGCGTTGTTCGGATTTACTGGGCGTAAAGAGTGCGTAGGCGGCTAGAAAAGTTTGGTGTGAAATCTTCGGGCTTAACCCGGAAACTGCACTGAAAACTATCTGGCTAGAGGATCGGAGAGGAGATTGGAATTCTCGGTGTAGCAGTGAAATGCGTAGATATCGAGAGGAACACCAGTTGCGAAGGCGGATCTCTGGACGGTTTCTGACGCTGAGGCACGAAAGCTGGGGTAGCGAAGAGGATTAGATACCCTCGTAGTCCCAGCCGTAAACGGTGCACACTTGCTGTGGGCGGATTCGACCCCGTCCGTGGCGAAGCTAACGCGATAAGTGTGCCGCCTGGGGAGTACGGTCGCAAGATTAAAACTCAAAGAAATTGACGGGGGCCTGCACAAGCGGTGGAGTATGTGGCTTAATTCGATGCAACGCGAAGAACCTTACCTGGCCTTGACATGTAGTGGACCGGGTGCGAAATCACCCTTTTCTTCGGAACTGCTACACAGGTGCTGCATGGCTGTCGTCAGCTCGTGTCGTGAGATGTTGGGTTAAGTCCCGCAACGAGCGCAACCCCCGTGTTCTGTTGCCACCCAGATGTAAATCTGGAGCACTCTGGACAGACTGCCTGGTTTCAACTAGGAGGAAGGTGGGGATGACGTCAAGTCAGTATGGCCCTTACGGCCAGGGCTGCACACGTACTACAATGCCTGATATAATGGGAAGCAAGACCGCGAGGTGGAGCAAATCCTCAAAATCAGGCCCAGTTCAGATTGTAGGCTGCAACTCGCCTACATGAAGGAGGAATCGCTAGTAATGCCGTATCAGCTACGACGGCGTGAATACGTTCCCAGGCCTTGTACACACCGCCCGTCACATCATGAAAGTCGATTGTACCCGAAGTCGCTGAGTTAACCGCAAGGAGACAGGCGCCGAAGGTATGGTTGGTAATTGGGATGAAGTCGTAACAAGGTAGCCGTAGGGGAACCTGTGGCTGGATCACCTCCTTTCTAAGGAGAATAACTGTGGTGGCATAAGCCATCACGAGGTCGAACCAGGATGCTTGCATCCTGGCAGGGCTCGGACCTTATTGTGCAATTCAGTGTTCCGAGAACGGTGTTCTTTTGACAGGATAGCTTTGCTCCGGACGGACTCGTTCGGCGATAAGTAGTTCAAAAGGGGCTGTAGCTCAGTTGGTAGAGCGCCTGCTTTGCAAGCAGGATGTCAGGAGTTCGAGTCTCCTCAGCTCCACCAGCTAAAACAACCGGTCGGGCCTGTAGCTCAGTTGGTTAGAGCGCGCCCCTGATAAGGGCGAGGTCACTGGTTCAAATCCAGTTAGGCCCACCATCCCGGATTATTTTTTTGGCGACAACAGAACAAGTCGCCAAGGTTCTTTGACAACTGTATGCAGTGATATTGCGGTAGAAAATGCAATACGCTGAGAATTAATTTGGATATTTTCAATTTATTGGAATTACCAAGTTCTTTTTGTGATCAAGCTACTAAGGGCACGAGGTGAATGCCTTGGCTCCAGAAGTCGATGAAGGACGTAGTAAGTTGCGATAAGCCACGAGGAGCGACAAACACGCGCTGATCCGTGGATTTCCGAATGGGGAAACCCGGCCAATCATGGTCGATGTCATGTGAATTCATAGCATGGCATCGGGACACCCGCTGAAGTGAAACATCTCAGTAAGCGGAGGAAAAGAAATCAAAGAGATTCCGTAAGTAGTGGCGAACGAAAGCGGAACAGCCTAAACTGGGTGAGTTTACTCATCCAGGGTTGTGGGATACTTAAATATGGTATCGTGAAGAGAAGCTAATCAGTTTGGAAAACTGAACCAGAGAGGGTGACAGTCCCGTGAGTGTAATTGAATCGTAACCTAGAGTTTCCCGAGTAATGCGGGACACGTGAAACCCTGCATGAATCCAGGCGGACCACCGTCTAAGGCTAAATACTAACTGGAGACCGATAGTGAACAAGTACCGTGAGGGAAAGGTGAAAAGGACCCCTGCTAGGGGAGTTTAAAGTTCCTGAAACCTCGTGCCTACAAAGTGTGGGAGCATCTTCGGATGTGACCGCGTGCCTTTTGCATAATGAGTCTGCGAGTTATTGTCAGTGGCAAGCCTAAGCACTATTGGTGCGCAGGCGAAGCGAAAGCGAGTGTGAATAGCGCGTCTAGTCGCTGGCGATAGACCCGAAGCGGAGGTGATCTAACCATGGGCAGGTTGAAGCTGAAGTAAAACTCAGTGAAGGACCGAACCGTTGTACGTTGAAAAGTGCTCGGATGACCTGTGGTTAGGAGTGAAAGGCTAATCAAACCCCGTGATAGCTGGTTCTCTTCGAAATAGCTTTAGGGCTAGCGTCGGGGAAGTACTCCGAGGAGGTAGAGCACTGATTGGCTTAGGGTCCCTAACAGGATACCAAAACCAGTTAAACTCCGAATGCCTCGGATCCCATTATCCCGGCAGTCAGTCGGCGAGTGATAAGATCCGTCGTCGAGAGGGAAACAACCCAGACCATCAGCTAAGGTGCCCAAATACCGCTCAGTGGTAAGGATGTGACGTTACATAGACAGTGAGGATGTTGGCTTAGAAGCAGCCACCATTTAAACAGTGCGTAATAGCTGACTCATCGAGTGACGTTGCGCCGAAAATGATTGGCGATCAAGCGGTATACCGAAGCTATGGATGTCTTCGGACATGGTAGAAGAGCGTAGTCAGGCCATTGAAGCTTCTCTGTAAAGAGGGGTGGAGGGCTGACTAGTGAGAATGCAGACATGAGTAGCGATAAACAAAGTGAGAATCTTTGTCTCCGTAAACCCAAGGTTTCCTGGGCCAGGCTCGTCCTCCCAGGGTTAGTCGGGACCTAAGGCGAGGCCGAAAGGCGTAGTCGATGGACATCAGGTTAATATTCCTGGACTAAAGTACAATATGGGACGCATGATGAAGGATGGCACACATTATGATATGTGATTCTAGGCTTCGGCCGAAATATGCCATTTGAATTTGTGCCGAGAAAACCGTACGTGCCCGTACCAAAACCGACACAGGTAGGTGAGTCGAATAGACTAAGGAGCGCGAGAGAAATCTCTCCAAGGAACTCGGCAAATTAGCCCCGTAACTTCGGGAGAAGGGGTGCCCACTTCGGTGGGCCACAGTAAATTGGGACTGGCGACTGTTTACCAAAAACACAGCTCTCTGCTAAGTCGTTAAGACGACGTATAGGGAGTGACACGTGACCAATGCGGAAAGATTAAGGTGACTTGTTAGCACTAGATGCGAAGCTCGGAGCCCAAGTCCCCGTGAATGTCGGCCGTAACTATAACGGTCCTAAGGTAGCGAAATTCCTTGTCGGGTAAGTTCCGACCTGCACGAATCGTGCAACGACCGGTCCGCTGTCTCGGAGAGAATCTCGGCGAAGTTGTAATTGCGGTGAAGATGCCGCATACCCGCAGTAGGACGGAAAGACCCTGTGCACCTTTACTGTAAGCAAGTATTGTGTTTTGATTAGTGATACGTAGAGTAGGTGGGAGACTTTGAAGTGATGGCTTAGGTTGTCATGGAGTCGCAATGTGAAACACCACTTTTTATTGATTAGGATTCTAACAATGATTCCTCTGAAGCGAGGCGTTGGACAGTGCTTGCGGGTCAGTTTGACTGGGGCGGTTTCCTCCCAAAGAGTAACGGAGGAGCACTAAGGTACCTTCAGCATGGTTAGCAACCATGCGTCGAGCGTATGCGTAGAAGGGTGCTTGACTGTGAGACCTACAAGTCGAGCAGGTACGAAAGTAGGTGCAAATGATCCGGTGGTAGAATGTGGAATTGCCATCGCTCAACGGACAAAAGGTACGCCAGGGATAACAGGCTGATCGCGCCCAAGAGTTCATATCGACGGCGCGGTTTGGCACCTCGATGTCGGCTCGTCACATCCTGGGGCTGAAGAAGGTCCCAAGGGTTCGGCTGTTCGCCGATTAAAGTGGCACGCGAGCTGGGTTCAGAACGTCGTGAGACAGTTCGGTCCTTATCCACTGTGGGCGCAGGAAACTTGAGGGGTTCAATCCCCAGTACGAGAGGACCGGGATTGACGTACCTATGGTGTGGCAGTTGTTCCATCAGGGGCAGCGCTGCGTAGCTAAGTACGGAAGAGATAAGCGCTGAAAGCATCTAAGTGCCAAGCTCATCCCAAGATGAAGTTTCCCACTCCTTGTGAGTGTAAGACCCCCGGAAGACTACCGGGTTGATAGGCCAGGAGTGTAAGTGTGGCAACACATTCAGCTGACTGGTACTAATCGGTCGAGGGCTTGATTACTTTTAATCACTTTAAAAGCGATTGCCCGATTTGCTTCAATTGATCTGCATACAGTTTTCAGAGAACTCGTTCTCTAACATTTTTTTGGTGACCATAAAGCAGTGGCCCGACCCGATTCCATTCCGAACTCGGCCGTCAAACGCTGCATTGCCGATGGTAGTGCTCCTATAGGTTGTGCGAGAGTAGGTAGTCGCCAAATTTTTTTTCTAAAAAACCGGAACTTTGTGTTCCGGTTTTTTTGTGCCCTGATTTGACGACAGTTAAGAGAGGGCTACTTGAGTGTGATGTTTTAAAAGCCGTTTTTAGTTGTGTGAGCAGGGGTAAAGGGTTGTGTTCGAATTGGAGACCTTGTGAAGTTGAATCTCTGCCGTGTAGAACATACCCCCGAATGTAGATCCAAGTCTTCCCTGCTTGGTTGAGTAACTTACCGAAGCTCATCCCCGCTGCACTTAGCACTGCGTTGATCTCCCTGCGTCATAGCATCGACTACTTGAGAGTGATCCTGATTTTCACCACCGGCTTGTCAATCACGAACCGGCAAGCCTCGAATCCCGGTGGTCCAAACACCGCTCGCTTGTTATTCGAAAAACCGTATATCTCCTTCGGTAAACCGATCAGGGTGTAATCCATGTTGCCACTCTTGTTTTCATCGTGCATCGCTGCGACTCCATATTCGCCGTAAGGCAGCTTCATTGCCTTGATTACGCATTTCTTTTTTGACGGTTTGCACTTCAGGTTTTGTAGTGCTTGGTTTTCCTTGGGGAATTTCTTCGGATCATTATACAATCCGACCAGTACTTCCCCCTTGTCATTGGCCAAGCCGTCTAGCTCAATAACTAATGTGCCTAACTTGGCCACCGGCCTGGCCTCATCACCCACTGCTAGGCCTAGCGCCAGACAAAAAAACAAAACCAAGTTCCATACACTGATAATTTTCAAGTAGTACAACATCCCTTCGAAATTACCCCGCTGATTCACTTTGGCCAAGCGCAACCACCCATCCCAAGGTGGAGACCCCGATCTCATTGATACGTTTTAAATTAACTCAGGCAGAAACCCACCCCTGGGACCCCATCTCGCCGATAACCGGAAAAGTATCGCGGTGAAAACAAAACGGAACATCCTTTGCGAGACTTTCAATGCCAAAAAGCCGACGAGCATTGGCCGCTTGGCTGGCATTCTTGAGCAGTTGATCGCAGCTATTGCAGTAGTGATCGCGGGCAAGTCGAGCCGCGTCGGACGCCGCTTGGCCGAGGTCATTCCAAAGAAAATCACAAATCGCACCCGCCCCGAGCACATCTTCCAGCGCCGAGTTATATCCAGTACCAGCGCAGACCAAAAGCAACTGTTCCGGCTGGCAATCGCGGATAGCTTGGCCAAGCACTGACAGATTCAAAAAACATCCAAGCCAAACTCGCTGTGCCCCCGCACACGCCTTAAGTGCGCGAGTCCCGTTGGTGGTTGTCATTGCAAGTTCCCGGCCTGACACCGTCTTGGGAATCATCTCGCGCGGGGAGTTGCCCAAGTCGAAATCCACACTGCCCGAGATCTCGGCGGTGATCCGTAGACCACCGCGCTCACCGGCCAACAGCAAATTCGGATTCGCCGCACGCGCCGCTATTGCTTCGTCAATCGTACCACACGGCAGAATGCCGTTGGCGCCGTTGGCGAGGGCCACAGTCATCGTAGAGGTTGCCCGTAACACGTCGAACACCACGCAACACGTCGAGCTCAAATCGCGTTCCACCAGTGACTCAAACTCAACCGGCGACAACAAAACATCTAGCTTAGAGAAACTCATCTTTTGTTACTTCAATTTCAAATGAACGCGGGCGTGGTGGAACAGGTACTGCTGCGCGTACCCAGCGTACGGGCCAAAGTGCGTGTCGGCAAACTTGCGCAGCCGCTTGGCGCTTGGCCGGCGTTTGGGGAAGTACAACTGCTGCAGTGCGCGTTCGATCCACACGTCCACTGGGAACACCTCTTGATGACCGCCAGCGAAGAGCAGTACGCAGTCGGCGATCTTTGGGCCAACGCCGCGCATCTTCATCAGTTCTTCACGCGCCTCGCTACTCGCCATCGAGGGTAGTCGTTTCCAGTCGATTTTTTCGTCTAGAATGTCGCGCGCTGCGCCGAGCAGGTTTGGTGCGCGAAAGCCGAGTTTGCATTCGCGCAATTCTTTTTCGCCGCACGCGGCGATCGCTTCGATCGTCGGGAACGCGAAAACCGGCTTGCCGCAGTCGCTGGGGATAGGCTCTCCGTGCCGCTCGCTCAGCAGCGCGACCATTTGCCGGATTTGCACGATCTGCTTGGTCGCCGAGAGGATGAATGACGCGAGGCATTCCCAGTAATTCTGGCGAAGTAAACGCAGGCCGGGGAGGGCGGCGACTGCGTTGCGCATCGGTTCGTCATCGGGAAATGTGGCGAGCATTTGGTCAAGGTCAACTTGCAGTTGCAGATATTCCTCGAGCCACGACCAGTCGTTGACCGGCTTGGCCACCTCGGCGGCGATGCCGTCCTTGGCTGCACACAACAGAACCCAGCGGCCACCGATCACGCCTTCCCATGATTGGCCAAGTGGCTGCCAGCGAAAGGCTTGGCCGCTCGCTAGCGTGGCATCTAGGTCGTAGTCGCTAACGCGAAAAGTTTTGCTGAGATCGCCCACTTGGCCAAGCGAGTGCGGTTTTACTTGGCGGCCGGCCCGGTGCTTTGGCGCACCAGCACCTCGGCGACCATTCGCTGCGACTCTGGCCGTTCGCCAGCAAGTAGCTTGAGCATTGTGTCGAACGATGCCATGCCGAGCCGGAACTTCGGCTGCCGTACGGTGGTCAGCGGTACGCGGTAATGTTCGCTGGTGAGGATGTTGCCGAACCCGGCCACCGACAAGTCGCCGGGAATTTTCAGCCCGTGTTCAAGGAGGACGTTTGCCGCGCCGATGGCGACAAGGTCGTTCACGGTCTGCACCGCCGTCGCCTTCGTTTGTTCCTCGAGAAAATGTTCTGCTGCCTTCGCACCCTCGGCGATGGTCATGCCGGCGTTGAAGACGAGGCCGGGATCTTCGTCGATATTGTTCTCGCGCAGGGCGCGCCGGTAGCCTTCCTGCCGCGAAACCGCCCGCGCCGAGAATCGCGGCCCGGCAAAAAACGCGATGCGCTTGTGCCCGAGATCGATGAGGTGCTGCGTCATTCCAAACGCCGACTCGTTGCCGAGTGACTGCACGTTGACGAAGTCGGAACAGAATTCCGCCAGAGGCCCCATGATGACCGTCGGGATACCACGCTGCCGCAGCTCGCGATAGGCCGGCACATCTGGGTCGTTGCGATATACGGGCGAAAGGAAAATGCCATCAACTCGGCGCGAGATGAGGTTGCGCAAAATCGTCTCCTCGCGTTCCGCCTTGTTCCACGTGTGCGCTAGCACCAGCTCGTAGCCGTGCTCGAGCGCGCGTTGCTCGATCGCCATCACGATGCGCGCAAAAACCGGGTCTGTGGTGGCCGGGATTACCAGCCCCAGCAGGCGGGTTTCCCGGATGCGTAGGCTGCGTGCGCCGAGGTGGGGAGTGTAGCCCATGCGCTTGGCTAGGTCGCCGATGCGCAGCTTGGTCTTGGCGGCGATGTCCGGCGCGTCCCGCAACGCCTTGGAGACGGTCATCACCGAGACGCCGGCTTCGTGGGCTATGTCCTTCAGTCGAACCATGTCTCAGGCGTGTGATCCCATCCATTGCAGCTTCTGCCGCAGGGTTTTGAAAAATGAACTGTCAGGCAGCCGTGCCAACTTCACGGTGCGGCGGCTGCGGCGGATCATCACCGAGTTGCCGGCGGCCAACTCGACGACATCCCGGCCATCGGCGGAGAGTGTGGCTTCCCGCTGCCGGTCGAGCACGCGCACTTCCACCGTCGATTGTTGGCCGACGATCACCGCCCGGTTGGAGAGCGTGTGCGGGCAGATCGGCGTGATCGAAAATACGCCCGCGTCCGGCGCGACAATCGCCCCGCCGGCGGCCAGTGAGTAGGCGGTCGAGCCGGTGGCCGAACTGACCACCAGCCCGTCGCAGCGGTATACCGTCAGTACTTCGCTGTTCACTTTCACTTCGAGGCGAATCATGCGCGGTACCGAGCCACGGCTGATGACAAAATCGTTCATCGCGTCGAGCCGGAACCGCCCGTCGTCGGCTTCCCCCGTGGCCGAGAGCAGCGTTCGCGACTCGATGGAAAACTCACGCGCCGCGATCGACCGGATCGCCTTGGCCAAGTCCTTCCCCGAGACGGCGGTAAGGAATCCCATGCCGCCGATGTTCACCCCGAAGATCGGTGTGCCGAAGCCGGCTGTGTTCCTGGCCCACTGCAGCATCGTGCCGTCGCCGCCGAACACCATGACCAAGTCGGCCGAGTGTGCCTTGGTTTCGTCGGTGATTGGCTTCATCCCGGCTGCCGCCGCCAGCTTGGCCGCGCGCTGTACAATCCGCCGTGCCGCCGGTTTGGCGGCATTGGCCACGAGAGCAATTTTTTTAACCGGTTTGTTCACTTGTTAAGCAGGACGAGAAATTCTTTGTTGCCGGCCGGGCCGGTTAATGGCGACTCGGTCTCAGCAACCCACTCCAGTGGCGACTTATCATTCACGAACGTGTGCAACTCATCGAGCACCCGCCGGTGCACTCGCGGGTCGCGGATCACACCTTGGCCCTTGTCGGCTTCGGCTTTGCCGGCCTCGAACTGAGGCTTCACCAGCGCGACCACACGTCCGCCGGGCGGCAGCAAACCTACGGTTGCCGGCAGAATCTGTCGAAGCGAAATAAAGGAACAATCGATCACGGCCAAGTCGAACGGCTCGAACGGCTGCGGGAAGCTCGCCGGCGTGAGGTGCCGCGCGTTCGTCCGCTCCATCACCAGCACGCGCCTATCGTTGCGCAGCGTCCACGCGAGCTGCCCTTGGCCGACGTCCACCGCGTCCACCGCTGCCGCGCCCCGCTGCAGTAAACAATCTGTAAAGCCGCCGGTCGATGCTCCCAAATCGATCACCCGCAACCCGGTGACCACGACGCCGAATGTCTCCAGCGCGTGCTCGAGTTTGTGGCCGCCCCGGCTCACGAACTTGTCCGCAGCCGCGAGCGTCAGCTCGTCGCTTGGATTGACCTTGTCGCTGGCCTTGGCTGCGCGTTGGCCGTTCAACAGCGCCTGCCCGGCCATCACCGCACGCTTGGCTTTCTCGCGGCTTTCGCACAGCCCACGATCGACCAGAGCCAAGTCCAGCCGCATCGGCTTGGCCGGCTTGGGCATCAATTCATTCTCCTCCATTACGTGGAACGGGTTGCTCCCGCGCTTCTTTTAGTCAGAATGTGCTCCGTGCCGCAAGGAGCGAACCTACTCACCGAGATCATCCGAGCCGAAATCGGAGACGGCGGCCCGATACCGTTTGCGCGGTTCATGGCGCAGGCGCTGTATCATCCGGAGTTTGGCTATTACGAAAAAGACACCGGCCAAGTCGGCCTCCGGGGCGACTTCGTAACGAGCGTCAGCGTCGGCGCGGTATTCGGCCAACTACTCGCGTTCCGCTTCGCGAAATGGCTCAGGGAGATCGACGGGCCGGTGCGGATCGCCGAGGCCGGCGCGCACGACGGCAGCTTGGCGGGCGACATTCTCGAATGGCTCGTCGCCAACGACGAGCCGCTATTCGAGCGGTTGACTTACTCGATCGCCGAGCCGTCGGCCAAGCGGCGGAGTTGGCAGGCCAAGCGCTTGGCCAAGTTCGCCGGGCTGGTCGAGTGGCACGACTCGCCGTCGGACTCGCCGGAGATTCGCGGTGTTATTTTCAGCAATGAGTTGCTCGACGCTTTCCCCTCGCACCGGATTGGCTGGGACGCTGCCAAGCGCGACTGGTTCGAGTGGGCGGTCGGCTGGCGTGACGGCGGATTCCACTGGGAGCCTGTCGATGGCGTCGACGCGGCTTGGCGGCGGTTGCTCCCGACTTGGCCAAGCGAATTGCTCGATGTGTTGCCGGATCAGTACACCACCGAGCTGTCGCCGCAAGCCAACGCGTGGTGGCGCGCCGCCGCCGACAAGTTGACCGTCGGGAAGTTGGTCGCGTTCGACTACGGCCACGGCCCGGACGATTGGCCCGCCGCAAATCAACCGGACGGAACCGTGCGTGGTTACCGCGAACAAAAACTAGTTGACGAAGTCTTGGCCAACCCCGGCGAGCAGGATCTCACCGCCCACGCCAACTTCGGTTTGGCCAAACGCGAAGGCGAGTCTGCTGGATTGCAGACCGAACAATTCACCTCACAGGAGCGATTCCTGAACGGCACATTCGCCGAAATGCTGAAGACAGCCCCCGCGCATAGCCAAGCGATCGACGTGCGCCAGTTGCAAACCCTCACCCACCCGGCTCACATGGGTCGCCCGTTCCGAGTGCTCGTGCAGTCCCGATAATTTTCATCCGCAGATTCTCGCAGATAAAAAACAAATCAATCTGCGAAAATCTGCTGATTATTTAACCGGCGGATTCAGCGCAAAAATGTCCAGACGGCGGCGGGGGCGATGACCAGCGCGGGGAGGTAGTCGGCCAACTGGATGCGTCGGATTTCCAGCAGCAACAGCGTGATGCACAGCACGATGAAGCCGCCGGTCGCGGTCACGGAATCGATCAGCAATCCCGCCTCGGGCATGGCGTCGAGCCATTGCTTCACCACGACGGCCAGCATCGTGAGCGTGCCTTGATAGACCAGCACCGGCACGGCGGAAAAGAGCACGCTCCAGCCAAATGTCGTCGCGAAGGTCATCGTCGAGATGCCGTCCATCACCGACTTGATCGCGAGGATTTCTATGTCACCTGTGAGCCCGTCCTGTATTGGTCCGAGCAGCGACATCGGCCCCACGCAAAACAACAGCGTGCAGGTGACGAAGCCCTCGCTTGGCGGATGGTTTAAATCCTCCTTTTGCGTGGCAGCAGTGAACTTTTTTTGCGCCCAGGCGCCCATCAAGTTGAGCCGCCGCTGGATGCCTATTTTGCCGCCGAGCCACTTGCCGGCGCCCAGTGAAAGCATCACGACAATGAACAAGTAAACGCGCATCAGCCAGCCGCGTGCCGGCTGCCCGGGGTAGCTGCCGGCGAGACCGTCCCAAATCATCATAAATCCGATCGTCAGCGACACGAGTGCGATGGCGGTCTTGAGATTTTGCTGCGTTTTCGTGGATATGTTGCGGAAAATAAACAGCCCGGCGAGTCCCCCGAGGAGAATGCAGGCGGTATTGAGAATGGTGCCGAGGCCGGTCACGCGCGGAGGTTGGGCGACTCCGTTACGGGAGACAAGGGCAATGCTGACGGCGACAGATTCAGCGCCGCCAGCCAGCCGGCCGCCTTGTTGAGAGTCTCGTCGTACTCGGCGGCGGGATCGGAGTCGGCGTCGATGCCTGCGCCAACGTGAAACCACGCCGTGCCGTCCCGGCAAACCGCCGTGCGGATGAGGATGTTGAACTGGCTCTCGCGGTTGAATCCGAGGTAACCGAGGCATCCGGTGTAGGGGCCGCGGACGACCGGCTCTAGTTCGTCGATGATT
>Ga0115000_10003506_pt1 | contig 13114 bp, 4 predicted proteins | sample ArcticOcean_MG_C_6_FD_89690 | JGI IMG/M metagenome (GOLD analysis project Ga0115000, IMG submission 89690) | Marine microbial communities from western Arctic Ocean - ArcticOcean_MG_CB8_128 | ecosystem: Environmental > Aquatic > Marine > Oceanic | place: Arctic Ocean: Canada Basin | collected... | reverse complement strand
GTGCCGGTGAACGCGGCGGACATAGGATCGCCGACGGGGCGGCACCCGGGCACGGTGTCGAAGGCGTACTCGCTGTTCGAGGGCGGCGCTTAGGTGGTCGTGCTCTTCCCCTATCCCCTCCTGGGCGCACTGGCAGTAAGGAGTGGTGTTTCTCGCTTAACTTAGGTGCATGGCGAAATTAAAGCTACCGCTGTATGCACACTTATCACGCGCGAATCATTGTGCGGTCCTTACGTAAATCCACCGTCCTGACCGCACCACGTCGGATTTCTAGGGTTCGCGATACAAGATTCCTTCGAGACAAAGGATTGACACCATTGCGCATCACCGGCACCAAACAAACAGAGTTTGCAGTCGCCACTTGTTGTCGATCTCCTTGAGTCCCTTGGGGCACTGGCACGTGTTGTCGATCACCTCGTATGTCTCAGGGCACTTGAGAGCGTTGCACACGCCGTAGCCGTCGCTGTCCTTCTCTAATACGAAGCCGGAATCGCACGCAACGCAATAACGTATACAAGGTCTCTTATGTGGTAAACAATATGGCCAGTACCATTGTCGCAGCGAAGATCTAAATTAAGCAGGCCGTTCGTGGGGAGTCCGACCACGAAGGTGGCCCCCACCAGCGTGGCAAACGCGAGCGCCATCGCGAGCCTCAACCTGGGCGGTGACGAGCGCTCGACTGAGCTGTCCACTGTGCCGTAGTCCGCGCCCTCGAGATCAGGGGCTTTCGAAATGTGCTCAGTGACGAAGTCCTCAGTCAATCGAGGGTTTCCCTGCGTTCAACGCGCCTAAATTGCGGGCCAGTGGTACAGGAAGACAATGAGGCAGAGGCGGCGTGATTGGGTTAACAGGCGGAGAGTTTGCGCTAGTCGAAGCGCACGAGAGAGTGTGAGAAACCCGTCCCAAAAACAAAACAAACCGAGATCGTCTCACCGAGATCGTCTCAGCGCTATCGGGGAGTAAGGCGGCTGCCTGCCGCCCCAGGGTCGACCGTATATGAGCCCTATAGTCTATTCACATAACAATTACCAGAACGGGCACCACCCGACGAAGCTCTGGCACAGGTTCTGCACGTCCGTGCCCTGCAGGATGAGCCGGTCGACCTGCTCCGCAACCGGTAATCGCCCCACCCCGAAGTCCTCGCCACCTAATTTCGCCTGGACCCGTGCCATCACTGCTAGCGCTCGTTCATTTAACGCGCCGTTCGGGAGCTCCGCGCCGTCCGCCGCGCCCAAGGCGCGCACGCGCAACGACTCGCGCGCGCTGCGGTGGTCCAACCGCGACGCGGCCACGGAGTCCGGCTTCGATGCTCTGCCGACGGCGCCCGAGTAGCGCGTAGACGTGAGGGAGTTGGCCATCCTTGTCATCCGGTGGTGCATCTGCTCCCTCCTATGGGACCCGGCGGTCCGCGCGCCCTTCCGTTGGGATCTTGCTTTCCTAGAATTCGAGAGCAGGGGCGACTTCCGCGAGCTCGGTAGGGACGAATCTGGCGTTTCGTCGTCCTCTTCGGTCTCGTCCGAGTCGTAGGAGTCGTAGGCCTCCTCTTCTTCATCTGAGGATGGGACGACCGGCGCAGAGACCGCGGACCGCCTACTTAACTCGGGCTCCGCCGCGCCCAACAACCGCCACGAAATCAACGGATCGTGGATGAACGCTTCCAGCATAGATAACAAAGAGTCCCGGTTGTCCCGCAGGACCCGCATCACCCGTTCGCACGTTAATCTATAAGTCCCCTCCACACCACTCACCTCCATGGCATGAACCAACATCCGTGTTAAACGAAACGGCACGCGCTCCGGAAACTTGTCCCGGTGCATCGCCACTTCAAAGCAGTCCCCGAAGTCGATGTGGAGTACTTTACCGGTCCTCCGATCCAGCTTCAAATTGGACGGGTGCCTATCACCTAACCCGAGGATATGCCCGACCATTGACATCACAGCTAAACTCCGCGCATAATGAGTCCTCCTTTCGAGCCACTGCTCGGAGTGACTTGATTTCAGCCACAGGACTTTCGAGAGGTCGTGGCCGGCCGTATTAGCTAAGGCGGCGTGGAAGACTTCTACTTTTTGCGGTAATGCGAGAGCGTCGTAGTCGGGCGCGAGTTGGAGCATCACGCGATGTTCCACGTTGAGCACGACCTTCCTCGCGTCTCTGAAATCCCGTACTAACGCGTGTAACGTATCACAAGCGGGAACCCACCCAATGATGCCGCAGTTTTGCGATAGAGGTGTGATCGCGTACCGCTGGATCAATAAGTGGCCGTGCTCCGATGTCCTTCGGTCTTTCGAGAGTAAGGCGTTGGCCAAACCAAATAACTGCATCGCCCGCTCGTCCTGTCGCAGGTCTTCGTGGCCCTTCAGTAGGAACCCGTACTCGCGCCCGTCTTCGCCCCGCATCGCCAACCTCCTCGGCCGTTGCTTGGACGTGATGATGTGGACACTTGGAGAGAAGCGGGCTATGCGCGCCGCGGACCCGTCCACTCTATAAGTCCCGGGCACGGCCAGCTCCAGACTTCGCGCGTTCAGTAACGCCGGCGAGACGTACCGCAACTCCAACGTGGTTAATTGGGGCAGCTGCTTGTTCACGCGCCGAAACACGGTATAATACAAGTCCCAGGCCTGATTCAGCGCCGCATCGGCGTCGTCCCGCAACTTGAGGCGCTGCTCCTCCGGGGACTGGGGCCCTTCGTCCTCGCCCCGCTCGGAGGCGGCGTGCTTGGCGTCCGCGGCCACCGCGGCGGCCACGACGTCCTCGGCCACGTCCGAGGCTTTCCGTCGCGGGGCGTCGTTTAACCCCAAAGCCTGCTCCGCCCGGACGCACGCCTCGTAGTCTCCTAAACACTTGTGCGCCTCCTTCAGGTCCCGCCCGAAGGCCTGCTTGAACGACGCTTCCCGTAGAGTCGTCGGCCCGGCATCTAATTCGGCGTGGAGCGGTTTCAAAATGGCCAGCATGCTCGCGACGTCGCCGTCGCCGAAGTACAGCCGCGACGCCTCCTCCAAGCCCTCGTGCCACTTCTCGTGCCACAGGATGGCCACTCTTACGAGTTCTTCGCTGACTAGTAAAGCTTGCTCTACCAAGCGAGCGGCGACTCGCCTTGGCCCGGCATCAATAATAGCCCGCGCCGCGGCGGCGCGATCCGCACGCGGCGATTTCAACTGCAGCGCCAAAGGGTAGACTAACGCTTGGGGGTGGCGCGCCCCCAACCGGGCCAACACATGGTACAACACAGATTTCGGGGACGCGTCGCCCGCACCTACTCTCGCAATCAATTGTGGAAGTACACCCAGCCACGCGTCTAGCGGCATGCCGCCCTCGTCTCGGGGCACCAACTGCGCCTCGACGTCCGGCTGGCGCCCAAACCTAAACCACAGATTTAGTAAATTCAACAGGTCCTGCTGGGCCGAGGCCGCCCGCCGCCGCGTGCCCAGGCTCAGGGCTTTTACGAAGCCCCTTGCCGCGGCAACTAATTGGGCGCGCACCTCCGGTCTCGCCAACGCGGCGATGTCCGTCCTTCGACGCGTGGCGCGCTGCACCGCTCGATAGTTCGCGAGGGCCCAGGCGTGCCACGCTTTGTACGAGGACCCATCTAACGAAGCCGCCGCTCGGAACGCGTCCGCGGCTTCCTTCTGCTGGCGCATGGTGCACTCTTGCGATGCGAGCTTCCAGTCGCCCACTCTTAGCAAACACCGGGCGCGCAACTTCCGGGAATCGTCATCATCGAGTCCGGCGAGCGCCTGACTGAGACCCTCCGCTCGCAACAAAGCGTCGGCTTCCCGACCCGCGCGCCAGCAGTGCTTCGCGTAGGCATATCTTAAGCGCCTTTGGTCGAAGGCCTCCGTAACTAAAGCGTCCGAGGCCACGTCGAAGCCCAACTGCCGCGTCAGCACGCTCTCCGTCAACGCCGCGTTGCCCGCGTTTCTACAAAGCGAAGCGTACCGCAGCCAGCCGTCGGGGTCGTCCCGGTAGTCGAAGACTAGAGCGCGCACGTTCAGTACTCTTTGCCAGGTCGCCACGTCGTCGGCACACCCCGCTCACCTTCGCCGCCACGTCGCCGCGAGGTCCCGTCTTTTGGTTCTCATAGTTGACTGGGCCCGCGCCGCATCCCCACCTCGCCGTATTTCCGACCGCGCGTCCCGCTCCAATTGCCGCACTTCGGCGATCTCCTCCAGTTCCGCGAGCTGTTGCACGGTGACCGTCGTCCCGTAGGCGCGCTTATAGGATTCTCCGACTAAGGCCGCAAAGGCCGGATGTAATAACTTCCGGCAATCATCTACCAACCGGAGAGCATCACTAGGCGACCGCCGCACCTCGCAGACATCATTACCGACCGGCCTTAAGGCAAGAACAGCCCGGTAGAAGGGTTTCCCCGCGTCCGAGTCCTCCATGGCCCGGACGAAGTCGCCCATCGCCGCCCACCGGCCCAAGGCCCAAGCTGCGCGAGCACCAACGTTGGCCGCCTTCATCAATAAACGGGGCACCGGTGTTCTCGTAGACGGCGGTAACGGCGTCGGCGGCGGCGTGGGGTAGGACGGTCTTCTAATTTGCCCTTCGCCCCGCATGCCCGCTTGTGCCGCTAGTTCATCTAGAGCGGCGATGCTCGACCGGCGCACCAGCGTGCGCTCCTTGGCTGCGGCTTTCAAAGGTTGCCAGTGGCCCACCAACAAGTCGCAGGCCTCGCGCCAGGCCCCCAGGGCATCCAGACACTTCACGGCCCCCAACACGGCCTCGCCGTCGGCCGGGTCGTTGTCGAGCCGCCGTCGATACCGCTGCAACGCTTCGTCGTACGACCCGAGCTTCCCGAGCCAGCTCTCGTTCACGTCATCGTGGAAGCGCATTGTCTTGTCGAGGCACTCGTCGTCGTTTTGAGGTTCGGGGGCCCGGGGGTCGATGTGCCTCGTCCGTCGTCGTCGAGCCGTTCGTCGACGCGTGGCGTGCAACACGCCTAGGGCCGCCTCGGGCTGGCCCAGCTTGCGGTTGATGGCTATGAGCTGCTCCGCCGCGGCATGCCGGTCCCGGGCTAATTCGGGCGTCGCGAACTCCAGTTCTTTGTAGTGCAAGGCCTTGGCGTAGGCTCGACACCGCGTCGCGAGGTCCGCGAGCTGCCGGATGTCGATGGGTAACGCGTCGACGTCCCGTTCCATGAACTCCGCCAGTTCTAATAACGCCTGTAACGCGTCCGGGGCGGCCGCTTGCAACGCGTCGCTTCGGAAGGCCGTTTCCAGGGTCCGCACTAGCGAATCCCGGTACTGGTCATCTAATTCTCCCCAGCACGACACGAACGCCGGCTGGAAGAGATGATGAGCTAAACGAGGGTACGCGTGCGCGACCGCGGCACACGCCCGTAAAGCCGGACTTGGAGACTCTCTTAGTAACTCCAGACTCAACCTTCTAAGCCAGTCGTTCCAGTCGTCGGCCGTCACTCTCTGCGAGACGTCCCAGGCCCGCTGGAGGTTGGCGGGGTTGGCCCGGAAATCATTCGTGGGCGAGGTTGGCACGTCGAGCGAAGGGGCTCGGGACCGCCGACCCGCTAATTCGCGCTCCGTGGCCGTGGGCGTCCACGGGTTCGTCGAGGCCGCGTCGTCGTCGGAATCACTGCCGTTGCTCCAGTCGCCGTCCACGATTCGCCTACTCCAGCGTTTATAAGACCGCGATTGGTGGCCGCTGGGGCCGACCCGCAGCGCCTTGTCCGCCACCGGCGCAAACGGTCGAAAGGCCTCGGCGCCCAGTTGGGCTCGGCAACTCCGTAACGTCGAGTAGCACGCGTCCCGCAGGTGCTCCGTGGCGCCCGTTTGGGCGTCACAACAGCCCGACCGTTCTAGTAATTTACAAACATCCCGCGTGATCCGCGCGCCCACGTCCCGCCGGCGCGCGAGCACCGACCCGGAGCAGGACACGCGCAAGCATCGGACCACGCGCGCTTGCCAGGCGGCGCCCCGGGCCGGCACGCAGTCGTGGTCCACGAACGAAACGTAACCCGCGCCGCCCAACGCGTCGGCCAATTTGAGCAACGCCGGCGCGACTAGGAACAGGGCGTCCGCCAGCGACTCTCGCAGCAGCATGGTGGCCCGAAGTACGAGCGCCAACCGCGCTTCATCTCTCGACGCGGGCTGGACGCCGCTCTCCTCCATTATTGAGGAAGGTGGCGCCAACGACGCCAGTAAAAGCGGCAGCGCCCGCGTCGCAAAGGGCCGCATGGGGCCCTGGTTGTTCGCCGCGGCGACCTGTTCTAGGAGCGGCACGACCTGCTCCAGGTGGCAGGCCCAGTAGTCCACGACCAGGTCCAGAATGCGAGGCACGTAGTCCCGCAGATGGAACCGCGCCGTGGAAGCCAGGGACGCGAGCTGCTGCAAGACGCTTTCCCGTAACCCGGGCTCGCCGTCCTTGGCCACGTCCAGCAAGTGTGGCACCAGAGCGCCGAGGAACGGGACGCATCGGTGGCCCAGCGCCCGTACCACCTGCGTCAGGGCCTGTGTCGTCGTCGCGTGGTGCGACGCGAGACTGGGATCCCGCAACACCCGCACCAAGGCGTCGACGGCGCACCGTGCATAATATTCCTGGCCCTGCTGGGGCGTCGGTTTCGCGTCGTCCTTGAGCTTACGACTTGAGCCGTCCCGCCGTCTCCGGTGCTTTTTGGCCTCGTGGAGGAAGGCGTCGTCGGTCGAGACGTTCGCTTTGGCGAGGTTCGTGGAGGCGTAGTAGGCGTCCTCCTCGTTCTGGACTTCCGTGACGACGTCCTTGGCGTCCGGCACGGCCGGCAAGGCCACCGCGCAGGACTGGGCGTACATGGCACTACTACACGGCTCGCCGGGGTCCTCATCTAACAGAGCGGCCAGGTGGGGCGCCAGCAATGTATCGTCGGTCAGCGCGCGTTTGCGCGCCTTGAGGCGGTCGTCCCGGCCCGCCCGTTGGACCACGTCGAACGCGTACGGGTCCAAGGCACCCAGCAGGCCCAGCGTCCGTAGGGCTTCCCGGCACAAGCTCCAGGTCGAGTGCTGGGTCGCTAGGGGTTTGTCGTCGGTGTCCCGCCGGGCCGCACTGTTCTCGCACACGACAGCTAAAACGCGCGGGAGTATAGGTGCGTGTTCTAGATAGGGGGCCACGACGCAGCCGGCACACGAAGCCAGCCGCCCCAAGACTCGTAGAGCGAGCTCGCGCTTTCGAGTCGAGGAGCGGTCCAATAGCGCATCGAACAGCGGCGCCAGGACCCGGGGCACGTAGACCACGTCCCTTGCTCTAGAACCCAACACTAAAACGCATTCCCCCAACGCGTCGAGAGCGGCGCACGCTAAGCGAGTGGGGACGCGCGACTCCGTCTCCACGACCGAGTCTAATGGTCGGTAGCCCAACGGTAACGCAGCTACCACCGCAGCAGCTAGGGGCCACACGGCTTTTCTTGCGCGCGGCGATTCCGCCCGGAGCGCGCCGGCCGCCAGCCGCGCCGCGCGCTCCCGCGCGACCGGGTCCGGCCCGGCGCATCGTAATGCATCTAAAGCCCGCGCTAAAGCGTTCCTCACAACAGCTAAAGCCGCGCCCGGGTTTCTCGCGGCCAACCGCCCCAGCAAAGCCAACGCATCCAACTGCAGGGCGCAGTCCTCGTCGTGCAAAAGTAAGGCCAAGGCATCGACGTGCTTGGCCCGGGCCAGGTGGCCGTCGAAGCGCGAGTCCGTCCGCAGGGCCCGGACGACCGCTCTTCTCGGGGCGAGGTCGTCGTCCGCGAGGGCCACCGCTAATAGTTTTGACAACACATCATCGACAACAACAGCGGAGGGCCCGCAGTAGTAGTGCGGCTGCAGGAGGCCGTCCCGCTCCTCCTCGTCCTCCGCGGCTTGTAAACGCCGCGGGCTCGCCGACCGCCGCTGCGGCGTGCGCGGCGGGGTATTTAAACCCCGACGCGGCGACGCCGCGCCGTCGTCCTCGCTTTCTGATGATGATTCGACCTGTTCTTTGTAGTCGCCCCGCGGCAGCAGTAGACGCGCGCAGGCCCGCGCGGCCGCCGCCCGCACCAGGGGCGCGGGCGCCTGCAGGTAGGGCGCGACCGTGTCCCGCGCTAGGGGGAGTAAACAGGCCCGGCCGTCCAATTCAAAGGACGCCAACGTCGTCAGCGAGAGTAATACAACCGTTTCATCCACGCCGCTCACCGCTCTCAAAAAAGCCGAGCCCTCGCCGTGTTGCGGCGCGGGCCGCCGCCAGCCCGGCGGCGCGAAGCGCTTGTCCGGTTCTAAACCAGCCACGAGCGTCTCCAATAAGCGCGCGCGCACCGCGGATCTTCTCGAGGGCACGGCCCGCGCGATGACATTCAAGGCCCGAATTAACGGTTCTGACAAGCCGGACCTAAACAACGCGTCCAACAGCTGGTCCGCCTCCCGGCTCGGCACGTCCTCCCCCAGGGCCTCAAACACATCAGCGACGCACGCGACGACGACGGCCCGCCTCGCATCCATGGTCCGCGTGACTACAACATTTTTTGTAGAGTGGCCGGTCGCGCCGAGGGCGATGGAGCGCAGCTCCGGCGCTAAAGAAGCGTCCGCGTTCGTGGTACTGCCGGCCCGCTTCGGTTGTACGACGGCCGGCCGCCGGAAGGGAAAGGCCCAGGCGCCGTGCACGCCGTGCAGGGGCCGCTCTTCCCGCGTCAAAGGGGCATCTAAACAATGGTCGCGGACCACTGCTACCAACTCAGGTAAAGCGGGTCGCAATCGATGCTTCACAGCTAAAGCTAACTTGCCTATGGCGGTATAGGCCGCATCTCTCAGAGCGTCGTCATCTCGAGATTTCCCCGGCTTCTTGGCCGTCTCCAACAAATGAGCCGTGGCGCCTCCTAAATAAGTTCGCGAAAAGGCGTCGGGCTGGTACTGGGCTAATCGAGGTAAGAGGTCCGTGACGGCCCGGCGCACGCGCACGGACGCGTGGTCCCGTAGAGCTAAGGCCGCGTCGCACGCTTCTCTAAATCTGGGGGTCATGAACGCGCCCGCGTGGTCCAGCAACGCCCCGATCGCGAGCAACGCGCCGTGGGCGGCGGCCTCCCGCTGCGCGTGCGTCAGATATTTGGCGAGGGGCGTCGGCCGCGGCGTCAGCGACGCGCGCCGCTGTAATGGTGTGGAGGGCTCGTCCTCCTTGGACGGCGAGAAGAGGCGCTTGAGGGAAGACAGGGGGCCCGCCTCCCGCCCGGGAGACGCCGGCGTCGGACTACTGAAGAAGGCCCGGGCCTCGTCTTCCGAGGCCAGCAGGTCCGCGAGCTTCAGCGCCGCCGGTAAAGAGCGCCGTCTCGCTCTCTTGCCCGCGTCCACGTATTTTTCTAGAGCTCCATGGGCCTTCTGGTAGATGGCGCAGTAGTAGCCGCTGTACGACGTGGCGGTGCGCGCCGCGACCAATTCTAACGCGGCCGCTAACGCAGAAGCCGCGGCGTCCCGCACGTCCGGGTGGCTCACGTCCACGACGGCCGGCCAGATCTTCTCGAAGAAGTCTCGGACCCGCGCGTAAAACAACGTCGGCGCGTGCCGCGCCAGTTCTCGTAGTACGAGGCACGCCGCCAATCGTTTACGGGAGAAGCGGTTGCGTCGTTGCGGTTCGTCCTCGAGCCACTCCAGGGCCCTAGAGACTTCAACTTCAACATGGGCGCTCGACGACGCCGGCCCGCGCCGCGCCAGGCGGCCCAGGGCGGCCGCGCAGCGCGTCACGAACTCGCGCTGCGCGTCGCTCGCCCGTAAACACCCGCTCGGCCGGTCGCCTTCACAACATCTTCGCAGCGCGGAGCTTAGAACGTCGGCGAACTTGGAGCCCTTGCCCTCCGATTCTGCTGAAGGCGCTCCAATCAACGCTTCCAACGCGGCGACGCCGCCCAGTCGTTCGTCCAACGTGCTCCCGTGGTGCACCGCGCGGAACAAGGCCCCGTACAGCTCGTCTTCGAAGCGCCCGAAGGTCTCGCCGCTCGTCTCCCGGGCGGCGCGCGCCACGACGCGCCTCAATTGGTACGCGGCCTGCAACCGCTCCGGCTCCGTCTGCGCCTCTAGTAAAGCTCTTAGAGATTCCCGCTCGTGCGCGTCGAGGACGTCCAGTACGGGCGCGTCCTTGGCCGTCAGCATGGTGTGCTCCGCGCTGGCCGCGTTTGCAGCTTTTATGGTCTGGTGCTCTGGCAGAGCTGCAGCGTCCTGCTGGACCGCAGCTTTGTCGCCGGCAGTTGTGATTGTTTTTTTAGTGCTCAAAGCATGCACTGCAGATGGGATTCCATCCTTCCACAGGCACTGAAGCTCGGCAAGCCTGCTTGCCAATTGGCGGCAACCCGCACGAAGAAACCCGTGCCGTGCGACTCTTTTTATGTGTCCCCCCCCGGGCCCTGCCAACTAGTCCTAGCGCCGGAAAAAAATCGCGATTTGGCTCCTTCCCAAACACCACAGCAAACAGACCTTTCACTTCTAGTGCGGGACTCGTCGCCGCGGCTCCTCTACGCGCGCGGTCAATACGGGGCCGACGCTCCCCGCCCCCGCCGCGAATGTTAGCACAAGCCCCTTAGATCCAGTCCCCCTGGCGCAGCTTCCGGGGGAGGTACACCTTGGTGACGAACTGGAAGCCGAAGGCCGAGAGGGCCTGGATCTCGGCCTTTTGCTTGGTCTGGAGCATGCGCTCCAGCTCGCGCACCCAGGCCGGGTTCTTCTGCACGAACTCCTCCGTTAGTAATTGCTTGCCCATCTCGATGTCTTTGGGCGTCATCGGTAAGCGACATTGCTCCGGCAAATTATAGGCGTCCAGGTCGGACGGCCGCAAACCGAGCCACTTGATGTCCGGCGTTGTTAAAGATGCACTATCATACGACATGGCCTTGGACCCGTTCATGTACACGCTCAAAATCTTGAGGCCGTACGGGTCCGAGTCCACGAACGCCAGGACCGGAATTTTCAATTCCGCCTTCACTCTAGAGAGGAACATGCGCGTCGCCACGTCGGGTTGGCCTTTGCCCGTGATCAGAATGCACGGAAATTGGTTGTAGAACCGGTCCTCCGCCAAACGATTGTAGGCGGCGTCCTTTTCCACTAGTAAAATGAACTCGGCGTCGGACCGGATATCTGTTATTTTGTCAATATAAGCGGGGATGGCCTTGCCCGTGACGCCCATCTTCGTGCAGTCGATCTCGTCGCCGTCTTCCTTGAATTGAATTCTTCCGACTACCAAGCCCTTGTCCGCTGCTACAACGTTCAAGCAGTTCCGCGGGCAGCCCAGAATACAAGCGGCATCGTTGAGGACAGCGTCGGACTCCTCCTGTTTTTTAAAAAGTTTAACGTCCGTGTAGAAGAGGTCGCGCTTCGTCACGTGAATACCTTTGGTGCAGACCTCGTGGACTAAAGAAAGCACGCGGGTCATGATGGCGGTTTTCCGGACTTGCGACACGTTCGCGAAGGACCGCTCGGAGGTGTTGTCCTTCAAGACGATCCGATCGAGCTCGGGCACGTAATGCTGGTTGGCCGCGGCCCTCGACGGCACGTCGAACTTGAAGGACCGGCCGCCCAAAATGGACTCGGCGCACTTTAAGAATAACTCGTGGATCTCCTTGGCCACGGAGTCGCCGGTCATCTCCTTGACCACTCTATACGCCGAGAGGTCCACGCACGACTCGTCCCGAGGCTTGGCCTTCTCGAGCAGCGCCCGGCACCGCCGCACCTCCTTCAGTACAATGTCCGGGTCTAAGATCTCGACCTTGTCCTGCGGCCGGGCCTTCTTCTTCTTGGGCGCCATGACTCCTGTTTTGACGATATCGAGCTGAGGCCAGAGGTCACAAGGGACCAAGGGGCAGTAGGTGTCCTGCTTTGGCGCTCGGCAGAGGAGAGGTGCTTCCAGCGCTCCGGCAGTCAAACGGCTGCGTTGAATCGAGGCGTGCTCTTTCCAAAGCCTCGGATATGTCTGCTCCGAACGTGCCGGCTCCCGCAGGCTGCTTTTTACTGATATATGAGCTGCGCTGCGCGCGGACTTTGCACTGAGCACGGGTTTTAAGACGGGTTTTTCTAAACCAGGCAAGGAATACGGCTTTGTGACAAGGCTGAATGAGCTGTATATAGTATAGATCCTAGACGCATCGGAGCCGCTCAAAAATGCGCCTCGCATCGTCCGCCATCGTCTCAGTGCTGTGCACTGTGACTGCTCTCGCACCAGCGCGCATCCATCTCGTCGTCAACCCATTTGGCGGCGGCGGCGCTGGGCTCGCGACGCTCGACGCCGTCCGACCGATCTTCGAGGCGGCGGGCATGGAAGTTAACACGCTAATGACCGAGTACGCCGGCCACGCGGGCGAGTACGTGAGCTCGTTGGATTTGCTGGATGGCGTTGTTGGTATCGGAGGCGATGGTACCGCCCACGAGCTCGCGGATGCGATGCTCCGCCGGCCGGAGGACGAGCGCGTGCCCATCGGCATCGTGCCGGCCGGGTCCGGGAACACGTGGGCCTTCGATCTGGGCGTGGGCGACGCCACGGTCGCGGCGCGCGCCGTCGCCGCCGGCCAGACGTCGCGGGTGGACGTGCGGGCGGTCGAGAGCGAGGGCGATGCCGCGGTCCGTTACGCGATCAATATCTGCGGGGTGGGCATGCCGGCGGCGGTGCTCGAACGGGCCAATGCGCTGCGAGCGGTGACGGGGGGCGCGAATTACGAGCTCGCCGGGCTGACGCTCATCGCCGCGGGGCAGACGAGCTACGGCGCGACGCTCGAGGTCGAGACAGCCGACGGTGCGATTACGCTCGAGCTCGAGGACTTCTCCTTTGCCCAGGCGCAGGTGAACCGGCACATGGGCAAGCGGGTCTGCTTCGCGCCCGACGCTTTGATGGACGACGGCCTGCTCAACCTCGTACTCATAAAGAAAAGCGGCGCGCTTGACATCCTGCACGCCAACGCCCTCGCCCGGAGCGCGATGCACGTCGACCTCCCGTTCGTCGAGGTGATAGGGTGCAGGAGCTACACGCTCACGCCGCGCCGCGCGCCGCCCGGGCTCCAGGCCTCCACAGTGAACCTCGACGGCGAGCTCGAGGACCTGGGGAGTGGCGGCGCCTTCCGCGCCCGCTGCGTGCCACGCGCCCTCGAGGTCTTCTCCCCGCGCCTGAACGACGCGCGGGTGGACACGTCCGACGAGCTCGAGCC
>Ga0115000_10003498_pt1 | contig 13136 bp, 26 predicted proteins | sample ArcticOcean_MG_C_6_FD_89690 | JGI IMG/M metagenome (GOLD analysis project Ga0115000, IMG submission 89690) | Marine microbial communities from western Arctic Ocean - ArcticOcean_MG_CB8_128 | ecosystem: Environmental > Aquatic > Marine > Oceanic | place: Arctic Ocean: Canada Basin | collected... | reverse complement strand
TTATTTCTAGTTCGGTTATCATACCAAACTCCAACCGTGAATATTAATACCCATGGCCATAAGTTAATGAACCATGTGTTATTTAAAATTGATTCTATCATTTCTTATTCCTATTTTGCTTATTAGCAGTTCGCTGAAAACTCCTTTCTAAAAATTTGTTCCACCATTCTCCCCACCATTCTTGTAACTTAAACATTATTCTATCTCTAATAAATCGATCTTTTCGCCGATCGGTTTGTTTTGCCATTCTGTATAATCTTCAGGCGGATCCTTTTTGTCCGTTATACAACTATCTTCCCATTTCTCAGCAAGACGACCATTGAGTTCTACCCAATACTCCATATCTTTACCTGTCTTTTCTACTATCTTCTTTTCTGTATCAGCGAAAATAGCATCTTCAGGACATTCCGGTATGCATACACCACAATCAATGCATTCATCTGGGTTAATTGTAAGGAAGTTTGCTCCTTCGTAAAAGCAATCTACCGGGCATACAATCACGCAGTCTGTGTGTTTACACTTTATACAAGCCTCAGTTACTACGTGTGTCAATCAAATCTCCCAATTATACGTATATTTAGTAGTTTATTCAGAAGTTAATTCTTTTACTTCACCGTCCATAAACCACATGGATTTGTCATCTGATCTGACTAATACTGTATCATAACGATCTTTACACAGTTCTGCAAGTTCTTCGTATGATGTTCCTTGACAGATAAATTCGTCTGTCTCTTTGTTATATAACAGATAATCTTTCTTGCCAGCTTTTTCTACATAACAGACAGGAAGACTTTTCTTCAAATCTTGTTTAAACTGTTGCAATTCTTCTTCTTCATTGATTTTTTTAATAACAATCTTAAACAACTGTTTATCGTTATAACTACGGTACATGTTTGAGAATTGCCAACCTACCCATATACCTAATACTAAAATTTCTAAACTATTTAATTCCATTTAAGAACTCCTTATGATGTATCCATTCTCCACAATCTAAAAAACCCCAATCTCTTTGTTGAGGTCCCATAAAAAACAGAGTGGTGACAGGCTTTTCATTATCTAATTCAAGCCAATGATAGTCTTCTGCCCCACGTCTGATAATACTGCCGGGACCTTTCCAAGTCCTCCCCTCGACAGTATTTTCCCAATAACCACCCTTAAGAATTATAGTCATATAAGCCCAAGGATGATCATGTAAAAAAGGTTCGTCACTTTTAACGATTCTGTGTAATGTAACATTGAAAGGGAAAGTTGCTCTATCTTTAAGAAATAGATAGTAACGATGCATGTAATCTTTGCCTGTTATTCGATCAGTTATTAATCTGTATCGATTGAGTTTACTCATTAAACTATGAAATATCTGCATAAATGATTACCGGGGAAAGTAAAAGTGGGGAGATTTTGCTTGTCTCTAAGAGCCTAGCAAGGCTCTCCCCGAACCTAGTTACCTAAAGAACTTAGGCTTTATTAGCGGCTGCCATTGCTCTGTAACCTGCGGCTACAACTGCTCTAGCTGGGTTACCCAAACGATATCTAGTAACACCTGTTTTAGTAGGGTTAGCATAGATTGCATATCCACCACGTAAACGTAGGTCGCTTACTGTAGCAGTTGGGTTGCCAATGCCGAAACGTGCGGCTATTTGTTTTGCTGTTAATGCTTCACCGTTCTGTAGAGCGGCTAAGAATTTCGCAGACTTTGATACTACTTTCGTAGTTACTGTTGCATTTGTCATATATTTTATCCTCTTAGATTAATATGCCGTTGAGTTATTCAACGTATCACTATTATACAACTATACAGGATTGTATGCAATGTAAATGGGCAAATACGAAACCTATCGTATCTGGGAGATCCCTTAAACATCTGTTGTACAAAGTAATTCTTTGTGTTAAGAACCAACTAGGACCTCAACTAAATTCATTAAAACTGCTGTGCCACTTATAGCACTTCCTATCATAATTGCCTTATCATTCCAGCAATGACCTACATATACCCAACAGCATGCCGAAAGTGCATAGGCTATTTTGCCTTCAGTCATAAACTCTGCACTCTGTAAGAATACTCCTACAACTGCTAAGATAGTTGCTATCCATTTGACATAACTATCAATGGTTCCTGTAGGCGTTGCTGGCTTAAGGTCTTCTACTTCTAATTGAAGTTCTTCCTGAAGTACGGCTGATTCTGCCAGTTCTTGTTTTAGGCGTTTGCGTTCAGCATTAAGTTCCATAGCAAGTCTACCTGCTTTAGTCATTGTGCTTCCAGCAAATTCTTCCCGTACTTCAGGACTCAGTTTTGTTTCTATGTTCTCTGTGGCCATATCAGACAGTATTTTTGCTTCTGTCATGTTATTCTGAGTCAAGGAAATATCCCTCTTCTAATTGTTTTACCATATCTACTGTAGATGAATAGCATGTTGGACAAAATGCAACAGGTAGAATTCCGAAATTACCTTCGATTCCTCCCTCTGACTCAGTGTAGATACAACTACATATTGAGCATGTGTGTCCTAATTCTGGCATTATTTTCCTATATGTTTAATTTCGTTCTTGGGCACTACTTGATATGCACCTTTATTGTATGCCGGTGCAATAGTGTATGTGGCACTTATTTTTTGTTTCTCTTTCTGCCACTCAGCATTTTCACCGTCACCTTTGTTTGATGTAGTCATTTGTTTGCTACTAGGATACTTCTCGTTGAACTCTGCTATGCGTTGTTGAGCATATGATAGTTCGGGCTTATAGTGACTTCTGTCACGCCTCAAGTCTCTCTTAGGCTGTATACCATGACAATAGTCAACATACTGCTCAAAGTTTAACTTAGGTTCTCCTAAACGTTTACATTGCCTGTTGTGTACAATCAGACCTGCTTCCCATTTAGCAATATTCTTTTTAGTCATTACAGGCTTATACTTACGAGTCCGTAAAGAAGAATACCCTGTCATTAAATGCATCGTCATACAGAGTTACCCTTTCTTACGTTGAATCTTAGTATTACCGTCAACCGCTCTTGCATCTGCCGCCATTGAACTATTATACCCTGTAGTTATTTTCTTCAGTCGAGTCATATCAACGTTCGGAGTTTTTTGAATCGCTTTTTTAACTGCTTCTAACTCCCTACGTCTTTCATCACTTGCGGACTTCTTTAACTGCTCAGTTACGAGTTCGTACAAAGAATAAATTTGATCGCCTCTGACCTCTTTTAATAGGTTCCTTGCTTCAGCCTCATAGTTGCGAGTGTCAACATGAGTGGATTTTCTATCGTTTCGATTATAATTCATATTAGACATTATACTAGTTCCTTAACATGTTTGCAATCATTTCGGTAAACAAACCCTGGGCAACTACATTTACCATCTTCTATGGTATATGTATTACCTTTGGAACCTTTTACAATAATGACATTAGCAGGGGTTGCTTTTGAATTGTCCTCATAGTCGCCAATCTTATTGAAAGTACGTCTACTTTTGCTGAACTGCTTAAGTGGATTATTAAACACTTTGTCATTGTATTGAACTAAATGACCTGCTTCGTTAACATGATAGATACCGTTACTCACGTTACCTTCCCACTTAGTTGTTTCTTGTAATACTTCAATCATGCTATAGTCCATCCCATTTGCAGATAAGTTCTGATTTCTAAATGGCTAATCGATCTGACTTTGCCGCTTTTTGTTACTGTATAACGATTTTTCATTGACTATCTCCTAAGTATACTACTATTATACTACCCTAGGTACCCAAAGTCAACACTTTTATTCAATTATTTGCAAATATTTGTCTGGATCGTGGTCTAAATTCTTCTTACTTATCTCACTGTAAGACGTTTTAAACGGAGTGTATATATCAATTAACTTCTTCACCTCTTTCATTGGATGCCCTATGATCTTATCATCGACTAGTTGTTCCAATTCTTGAGGTGTTTTATTATGCTCAGGGTCTAACCATTCTTGTCTATGTTTACCATTTCTTACTCGGATAAAAGGTGCCCATGCATTTTTGATATGTGTTTCTAATGCATCAATGTCAGTTTTAGGACCATAGTAAAGTTGATAAAACTGCTGTGCAATTCCACCGCTATGCTCCGAATAATCATGTAATCGTTTTGTCGGAGTAGTCGCAACACCAAACCCTAGAACACCGGCAGTGTGATCTATGATATAAAGAAATCTAGTACTATGCTGAGTCTTTTGCATCTTTGATTACCTTGTTGATCTTTCTTTTAATTCCAGGGCTAAGATAGTCAATTAGATCATGTCCGGCTTCTGTATGACTTAATACTGTATTGGGTACAGAAAACTTGCCACCTATTTTTTGATATATCTTAAGCACTACATTTATTGATGCATTATTTGGGCAACCTTTTAGTTTACCGTCGTCGCTACCGTGAACTGCTTTAGTGTACCCAGCCCAGGCTTCCTGCACTGTATTCTTCAATTGGCCAGGGTCAGTAAAGAATTCTTTAATGGTTGAATTAAAGTTCTCAAGGAATGTCTGATACTCAGGGCTATCAATCGGCACATCTGCTTTTGCATACAAATGTCTACATAGGCCTATATAGGCCGCATCTACTACGTCATGTGGCCAATATGCATTGTGACAATCCCAAATAAATGCTTGACAACCAGTACTTAGAGTTTTGATTGCCGTTAAATGAGTTAATGTGCCTGGAATGCCTTTATTCTGTTTATCAGTTTCAAGGATAGGATAGATGTTCCTGTCTTCCATTGTAGTTTGTATGTCATCTGAGTGAGCATACTCTACCTTGTTGTTATTATCTAAACGATAACTTAACACACGTTGCTTGTGGTTGTCATATTCTGCTATGGTCAACTTACCAATACCGTTGATAAATGCAAACTGCTCACGTGCAAATGATCTATCGGCTGTTTCAACATACCAGCAGGGTAGTTCCATTTCCATCCATTCGTCAGGCTCGACACCTTCAATCAAACCTGCTTGTGCTAATTTAGCCCATGAGACTAAAGTATGCTGTCCGTCTGTGCAATGTAAAATTGTTTCACCTGGAAAGATTACCCCTGTAACCGGCATAGTTCTGCGTTCATCAAAGTCTTTTACGATTTTAGAAATATGCAGACAGTTTAACTCACGTTGAATATCTTCATCAATGAGTATATTCTTAAGTTTGATACTAATGAATTTGGGTGCCTTAGACAACTTAAATTTCTTGCCCTTTTTGATATGCATATCAACAGCATCATGTATGGCTGTATTATTAATATCATTAACTTGTGTGAGTCGATCAGCAACAGAGGCCGTATAAAATTCACCTGCCTTTCGTTCTAACTGATTAACAACTTGTCTTGGAAGAGCCGATGACTCTAAGACACTCTTAACCCATTTTAATGGAAACTGACTATCTATTATAGTCACTTTTTTGGATTTCGGTACCTTTACTAATTTGCTGTGTACACTTGTATATGACATAATTACTCCTGTGTGTGTATGTTCTTCATTATTCTATTATACGGATTTGTTACCCTTTGTCAAGGCTTTTTTCTTATTTTTTTTGTCGAAATAAATTCTAACATAATATTTTCTTGTTACTGCAATCCAAAACAAAATAAAAGTATTAGTGATTGATACCCCAAAAGGACCGAACTCTAAATGTACCATCGTTAAGTAGTTGAGTGCCCAGATCAACGGAAAATTGATTAGAGTCGCAAGTAGTGTGTCCCCAATTGATTCTTTGAGGGCTTGACGATTGATTCCTAGTCTCATTAATCGTCTATCCCTTCAAAATAGTTGTCAGTCTTTTCATTGTAACCATAAAAACTACCTTCCTTTTTCTCTTTAGGATTGATCTCACCTTTAGTATGAGATTGAGGAATATCATGCGGAATATACTCGCCATAATTAGGAAGGGCTTCTGCGTAGTTGAGTAACTCTAATACGCATTTTGGAGTCATGTGACCTTGCACATCATCACCTTGATACTCCACAAAACCGTCTTTAGTCATTAAAGCAGTCTCAGCCGTATCACTATCTGGTACAGTCTTACCCCAATCTTTTATGGGTATGTCTCGGTTAGAGCAATAGTTGCCACCACCGAATTGAACAGATACTGTGTACCCGTTGTTAAATGAGATACAAAATCCCTTGTTGTCTGTAATACTAAACATTATGCCGCACTCGCCATTTCGCCAGCACTGCGATAATCAGTGATGTGTTTCTCACTTGCTTCGACAGTCTGACCATTGCTCAACCGAATGTGCATTGGTCCAAGAATGGCTGTTACTTCTAACCAGTTGTCACTTGAACCCAAGTTTACAAAGTCACCTATAAATATCATCATACTATGCTACCTCTTTTTCTAAGTTAATTTCTGAGAATCCACATCCGTCTACCATGTGAAACTTGCCTGTCAGTGTATCTTCGATAATGTCACCAACTGATAGTGAATGCATATCTCTAAGTTCAGTCACTTCTTTGGTTCTCTTGTTCAAGTAAGTCTTCATCTTAAAGCCACTTACAAACTCCTCAAATATCGAGTCTGTACCAGTGTCCTCGTTAAAGTAGAAACCATTTAAGATTTTGAAAACAGTCTCTAAGTCTCGTTCTTCAAACCCAGCAACTTCACACACTTTAGTGTAATGATCAAACATGTTTGAAGCAAAGCCTTCAGAACCTCTGTGTGAAGTCTCTAAACGAGCCTCATACAGTGGGTACTTCTTAGCAGTCTCAGTGTGACCGCCCTCTGGACCGTTGACAAACTCATAGATTTCTTCAGTGACTTTGATTTGAAAGATGTTATAAGACATATTGTTTTCTCGTTTTGCGTTAATATAAGTATATTATACTACCACAGTTACCCAAAGTCAAGCCTTTTGCCCATTATTTTCAATTATTTCGCCTAATAAAATCAATGACTTAGAAAAAGTTTTGATCAATATTCCAGAGCATAAGTAATATTGTGACATTTTGTTACATAACACACATATACAGGAGAAAAACATGACTAATAAATCAGGCTTTGAAATCAGAGCAGACTTACTATCCCAAGCACAAGGTATCTTAGAGTGCAATCTACAACGCAAAACAGATGCTATACGAGAGTATAACGGCTACCATGAAGATGCACCCAAGGATCTTCCTTCCGAAACGATTGATACAACTGATGTGATTAAAGCGGCTAGAGAACTTTACGAGTTTGTCAACGATAAACAGTAAGGGGTAAGAGGGGAACTAGGGGGACTTCGGTCCCTCTTTTTATGCAAGGTCGAATAAATAGTTGTGTCAATACTTTGACATATTGACACAATACTTATAATAAGTAACTTCGCACTAGGGATCAGAACATCGATCCCTTTCTTATGAATCGTCTCTATTCTTTACGATCTCATCAACAAGACCGTAGTCAAGTGCATCTTGGGCATTCATAAAATTGTCACGCTCCATATCTGCTTTAAGTTCATCGAATGATTTACCTTTAGAGTTATGCTCCTCATAAATCTCAGTCAAGTACTTTTTCATTTCTAGTATTTCTCTGACTTGAATTTCCATATCAGTTGCTTGACCTCTTGCTCCACCAGAAGGCTGATGAATCATATGTCTAGCACGTGGAAGCATTTTACGTTTGCCAGCAGTACCGGCTTGTGCTAACAGACTGCCCATTGATGCGGCCTGCCCCATAACAATCGTATTGATGTCTGGCTTAATAAATTGCATCGTATCATAGATAGCCATGCCTGCTGTTACACTGCCGCCCGGGGAGTTGATGTACAGAGAAATATCGGCTTCACTGTTTTCACTTTCTAAGTAAAGCAGTTGTGCTACGATTAGATTAGCCATAGTATCATGTACTTCACCTTCAAGCAAGATAACACGATCACGTAGTAATCTGCTGTAAATGTCGTAACTACGTTCACCACGACTTGTTTGTTCTAAAACCATTGGTACTAGCATAAAATTTCCTCTGTTAATTTATGTTTCTTAAAGTATGCAGTATACACGTTTTGTACATCATATGCAACACTTTCGGTTATGTTAATTTGACCGAACTTACAAATTGTCTTTTTTGTATTTCGGTTACTACTTGTAAAGGAGACAGATGTGTTTGCAACTTTGCTAACGGTATGTTCCCTGGCCTATTGTATGGATGACTGTAATTGTATTCATAAAAAGTCTCGTTAGCATCATAATGTGCTTTGTATATTTTACGAAATTTGTTTATGCTTTCTACACTTGTTTCCCAATATCTGATAACAAAGTCACTTGCATAGTGTCTAAAGGGTTTATATGCTTCTTCACCGATATGGTCGTCATCATCTATAGCCATATCTTGCAGTGTCTTTCCTATCTCTACATATAATAAGTATACTGTTCCGTACTCAAAGTAATCAGTAAAGTGTTCATAGTCTCTGTCTTCTAATGTTCTTATTCCAGGACCTCTTGGCTGATCGTAGTAAGTTACTAGATGTGTTGGTAACATTTTTCTGACTGTTCCTTCAGCCATTGCTTCGCATCTATGCACTTCTAAGTTTAATTGACCTAGTGCTTGTCTAACTTCTTTAGGTGCTTCTAAGAAGAACTCATGCGGCTTATTGAGCATTCCGTGATAGACTTCAAAGATATGATGTAAGTAATTAAGGTCGTCTTGTATCAACTCAGGCGTCATTCTGCGTTCTACAAAGCCCGGACTGTACTCATTGATGACATCTACACAATGATTGATAGCATCAACTGCCTTTTCTCTTTCTATGTCTAACGTATCAAAGCCGTACAATCTTCTAGGATCATCTATAGTATACTTCTGAATCGATTCATCTAAGAGTGTCGCCCATCGTTGAGCAATCGATGTTTCATTAATGTTATAGGTTAATGTAAGATCGCTATATTGAGGGGAACTTAAGTCAGAATATGTGACATGCATCTTTTTGTACATGTAAGTATTTAATTGCTGTTAGTTAGTCTGAGAAGTTTTCTTTTACGAAAGTAATATCAATATCATCAGTAGAAGTTTTGTCAATAACTGATGTACCTGGATTCAGTTTCTGTCTGAGTTGTGGTAGCATTGCTCTAATGTTCGCAACTACGTTATTTTCTTCATCTGCTATGAGTTCTATTATATCAGCATCAGTATAACCGTCTTTGATAAAATCATTTATCAGATTCTTATCTAACTTTCGCCCTCTTATCTGTCTGGGTTCTAACTCAGCATCTGGATTTTTGAGTCTGCTAACCCCCCTATCTCTTCTACCTTTAACAAGCCAATCACTAATCGCTACCGGACTTACCCCAAACTTCTTGCCTATAATTCTGAATGTTTCACCTGCTTTGGCCATTTGTAATGCTTGATCATACCATTCAGGTTTGTCTCCGTCATAATAATCTCTCATACCTGTTCCCCTGGGGAAATCTTTTTGAGTATATGGTGAATTGGGATTGATTATACGACCCTTTTGGTCGGTCTTGCCTGCAAGCCAATAAAGTATTGTTGAAGTTGAAACATCTACTTGTTTACCAATATCCATGGCAGTCATACGAGGATTATCTTTTTTTAATTGTACTGCTTTATCGAACCAGTTTGGTTTTTGGCCATCTTGGTATCTTATTCTTCTTTTGTTATATTCAGTTAAAAACTCAAATGCTCTCATTGTTTAAGTCCAAGAAGTCTTTTTGCCACCGTCATATTCTCTGGCGTGACCTTCGTCTACTAGCATTTGACAGATGTCTTGTCCATCTTCTGTGTGAGGGATACCTAAGATTCTACCGTACTTGCCTTTACCTAATGATTGTATCTTAAACTTGTGTTCTGCTAATATCTCTTTAAGTCTTACCTTAGCGGCTAGACCCATTTTCTTTTCTTCTAAGTTTCTAGTTCTGCTTTCTGGCGTATCGATTCCAGCAAGTCTGACTCTTTGATTGTGTAATAGTACATCAAATCCTAAGTCTAGTGTTACGTCAATCGTATCTCCGTCCACTACCTTGACTAGTGTAGCCCTGTAGACAAATGGTTCTACTCTGCTATGCTGTACGTTAATTGGTGTTTTGCTTTTCTTCTTTGCCATTATTATTTCTTCTTGTTTTTTTCTAATTCTGCAATACGTTTTGCCTGTTCAGCAATTTGATCTGCTTGATTTTTTATTGTCTTTTTTTGGAACAAAATTTTATTCGATTGATGCTCTGTGGTTTCCATTATCTTTTTCTTCTCCCTACGCCTTCTTTATCCATTTTCTTAGCAAAGATATCATCGACAGTCTGCCCGCCACCGTCGGCTATATCTTTTGCTTTGTCTCGTAATTCTCTTTTGTCAATATCTACTTGTTGTATTCTGTCAATTTCTTTATCAAGTGCAATAATGTCTTTTGCACTAACTACATTACCGTCTTTGTTTACAGTAATAACATCCTTGTTGCCCGACTTCCCAAATCCTCTTTCAAGTGTTACTCCTAAAGGTCTAATGCCTGCATATCCTATAGATGCAATGTTTCTTGTTGAATCATTGCGTAGTAACCAAACCATTAAATGACTTTGAGGTATATCGTCTATTTCTTTAATAACAATATGTGCCTCGACATCAATCTTGTCTTCGTCTTGTGTGTAATGCTCTGGCTTGAATGTTTGAATAATGACTCCCCCTGCTGGGTTAATGTCACTACCAAAGATTGCATTCATGGCTTCTTCTGCTGTAGGTTCAATAACTATTTCTTTACTTAATTTGTAGACTGGTTCACCTTTAGCAGTGGTCTTATCTTTAAGTTCAATTAACTCTAGTTTACCATCTTTAATTAACTTATCGATAATTGTTTTTGCCTTTGCACCGAACATAGAGTCAGCACTTTCCCAAGCGGCCGCATCAACTTTCTTAATACTAATAGGCAATGATTGATCTTCACTTGTAATAAGTATGTCTGCTTTCTTTCTGTTACCAGTGTCTCTACCTGCTACAATTACATTGTCAGCATTTTTAATTTCTAATTCGACGCCACGATCATCAGTAAATGTAATATCAGCACTACCATATTTCTGAATAACTGATTCAATCATACCTGCTATTTCAACTTCATTGGCGATACCAGCACTCTTGTCACCTTGCTTACCGATGTCTTTGACAACTATATGTACTTTGCTATTTTTAAATAAGATGCCTCCGATGCTACTTAAATTAGTAGCAGAAGAAAATGAAGGTTCATGTTCAGGTACTTCTCGGCTTAACGTTTGTAAAATTTCGTCAATTGTCGCTTTTCTAAACTCGCCCGATTTGGACCCGTCTGGCAATTGAGTCAATACAGTGATTTTGTTTCCACTGACTTTTAAATGTTCGTAACCGTCATTCTTAAGTACTTTTTCAACCTGTGGTTTAGTAATCGGTTCTTCTTCGTCTTCTAATAAGTTTATAATATCTCTGATTTCAGTACTCATAATACTATTTATCAGCATTTTTTAAGACACTGATGTTCAAACCATCCCTCTTGATTGTGTACAGTCTTTAGTACCAGTCCATGTTCATTAATACTTTTTCTATGTTTAAAGAAAGAAGGACCATGACTCATAAGAGGTTCCCAACCTCTCTTAATACGTTTAACTCCGTCAATATCCCATTGATACTGGTGTGCCATTTCATGTGCTAATGTATCAAGGAACCACAGTCTACAGAACCACTTGTCACTTAGCATTATTTCACAACAAGAACGAGACTTTAATTCTCTTGGTCTTCCGGAATCACTACAGCACATTCCCCACCATGACTTACGTGCATGGAATGTAAATGTCGGTAATTTAAGTTCATTATTAAAACATGTAGCATTTAATACTCTCCATGTTTTGTTTGCTGTAGCATGAGTGGGTCTAAAAGGGTGTCGTTTTTGTTGAGAGATTGTAGGTAGTTTTTCATTCATCCAACAGTTTAAGATGTTGTTTGCCTTAACCTTGTCCACTAGTATTACTCCTCTGTATTAATTTATTTAGTATACTATTAGGGTAAAATAAAAAACAATTAACCTTGACAGGCACATAAATACAATGTACAATAAAATCCAATAGGAGACAACATGGAAAATGAAATATCAGTATTAGTAGGCCTTGCAGTTGTTGCAGGAGTAATCTACTTTTATAAAAAGAAAGATAAAAAATCTGACAACAAAACTACTTATAGTAAGCCAGTTGCTGAGAAGAATCAACCGAAGAGAGGACCTGGTTCTACTCCGAAGAAAAAAGCACCTGCTAAGAAACCTGCTGTTGCTAAGAAGACTGTTGCTAAGAAAGCGGCGCCCAAAAAGTCTGGTCCTAAGAAAGGTTCAGCAAAGCCTAACTTACAAGTTAAGTAAGGCTATTAAATGATTGATATCGGGTTTGATGTAATCGGCGATCTCAATTTAGAACCCAATGACTCGTTCAATTGGCATGAAAAACCTACAAGTTTATATTGCATATTGACGGGAAACATCAGCACTGATATGAGAACAGTAACTCAAACATTAGTGCATCTTAGTCAACAATATCAAGGAGTATTCTTTACTCCTGGTACACTTGAATACGAAACAGCAAAAGGTGATATCAATAAAAGAACTTCTCAATTAGTATCGATAGCACAGAAAGTTCCTAACATCGTTATATTACATCACAACATAGTAATTGTAGATGGCGTTGCAGTTATTGGTTCAAACTGTTGGGAAACTGCACATGAGCCCGGTACATCTATTTCTATAGATGATCTAAAGTACAATCAATATCGTTTAGATGATATGGGTTTCCTGCATAAGACTATAGAAAAACTTCAAAGACATTTAGATGTCAAAAAGATGATTATCGTTACTAACGGTGTTCCTAATGAGAACTGTTACTTTGGTGAAGCACCAGAATACGTTAGTAAACAAACTCCGCTTGATACTGTTTTGAATGCCGATTCAGAAAGTAAAGTCACTCACTGGGTGTATGGTTCATACAACAAGCCTGTTGAAGCAACTTTACTTCTTCCTCGTAAAAATGATATTCAGGCAGTAAGTAATCCGCTTGAAGGGAAGAACGTTAAATTGTTCAACCCTAAAAGAATTACTCTTTCAGTTTAATGACAGGCTTTGCCTAAGGCTTTTAATCGCCAGTAGTTGTATGGAAGTGGGGTAACGAATCCTGCTAACAACATAAATGGTATTACCCACCAAGTAAGCATTGCTCCTCCGG
>Ga0115000_10003496_pt1 | contig 13139 bp, 5 predicted proteins | sample ArcticOcean_MG_C_6_FD_89690 | JGI IMG/M metagenome (GOLD analysis project Ga0115000, IMG submission 89690) | Marine microbial communities from western Arctic Ocean - ArcticOcean_MG_CB8_128 | ecosystem: Environmental > Aquatic > Marine > Oceanic | place: Arctic Ocean: Canada Basin | collected... | reverse complement strand
TTATTTACTCTTTTATTTACTCTTTTATGTACAAGTTGTTGTTGTGGTTCACCAGGGGAACTGTTGGGAGGAGGTTGAGGTACATCGTCAACGACCGGGGTCTCAGATGTTTTAGCGTCAGTAGAACGAGATGTGAAACTACTCTGAATTTTAAGAGAGAGTAGAGTAAAAATGTTGACATGTGTTTTTCCCCCTTTTTTTGTTTGGCAATTTTTTGATGTCAAAACTCCTCTCTGTTTTTGAGAGATTTTTTTTTGTGTAAAATGTTGTGTGTTGTCCCTTATTCCCTTATTATGAGTTAGTTGTTGTCTTTACTTTTGCTTTTGATGACGATGATGATGACGATCGAATGAGAATAAGAATGAGAGAATACTGATATATAACAATGGATGCAAAAATCGAGAGATGCGTGGAACCACTTTTCGGAGGAGGAGGAGAGAAGAAGAACGATTCAGACGCGAAGAAAAACATCATTGCGTCGATGAGAAGAAGAAGAACAAAAAGAAAGATTTTTGAGCTGATGACGAAAGTATACGCCTTGTGCGCGTTAAACGGCGATTTAGATTTTGGGAACGCGATTGAACGCGTCGATGTGCTTCTTCTCGCGCTAAAAACTGATGATGCTGATGCTGCTGATGATGACGACTGTAACGACGACTTTAGTAGGAGTTGGGCGAAAACGAAAATCGAAAAACAGTTACGAATGAAACAGAGGAGATTGAAAGAACGAAAAGACCCGTTCGCGGAGAAAGAGTGGGTGAGATTTTTAGCGAGAGAAGAAGGAAAAGAGATTCTGGAGGAGTTGTTTAGGATGGTGTTGTCGTCGGTTTCCTCTTCTTCTTCTTCTTCTACTGGCGAAGATATACAAGAACTTTTTTTCCACCGGTACGTGGTGATGTTCGTGACGAAAGAGAAATACGACGCGCGAGCGCGAGCGAGTTTACGGAGGATGGCGAGCGTTTTAAACGAATATTACGAGGAGTATATTATTGGAGGCGATAAAAGTGGTGACGATAAGAGTAAGAAGAATAAGAAGAAAAGAGTATTCATAGATTGGCGAAAAGAAGTGTGCAAATTTGAAGCGGCGTTCGCCTGGCACGTGATTCGAGGCGCGAGGGAGCAAATGAAACGAGCAACAGAGGGAAGTGGAATAGATAGTACTGGGACGACGCCGACGACCGGAGGTAGCTGGTTGATGTCGAAAATACGTGGAGGAGGGGGAGGTGGAAGCAGCGCATCCGGGAGCAGCGTGAGTATTGTTAGCGAAGAAGACGCAAAGAACGTGACGTCTAAATTTGGTAAATATCTAACGTTAGGGGCCGCCGCGGTGGTGGGCGGTAGTTTGTTGACGTTGACGGGGGGGTTAGCCGCGCCGGCTCTAATCGCCTCGGTGGGAGGTCTCGCCGCCTCGGGTTCTGTCTTTGCCGTTTTTGGCGTCGGGACAGCGTATGTTTTGGGAGTTTTAGGTACGACGGGTGTGACTGCAATATTTGGCGTCACCGGCGCCGGTTTAGCCGCGCACAAAATGTCGAAGCGAATCGAACAAAATTTAGAGATTTTCCGAATTTTACCGCTCCGAGACGGAGGATTGTTGCTTGGTAGAAAGAAGACGAGTAACGGTGACGACAAAGGCGAAGATGAGGAAGACCAAGGATTTGATACCATCATGAACGCATCCTTAAATGTCGTGCTGTACGTTCCCGGATTCTTAAAGTCCGGGCCGGATGAGTTGTTTGACGCGTTCGGGTCGAAGAACGGGAACTATTACGCCACCGTAGACGGCGACGGGCCGCTCGGTTTGCGCGTGATGAAGGTCAAATCAAAGGAAGACATCAAAAACTACGCGGAGAAGAGTGACCGATTGAGAAAACTAGCGCATCTGGGTGGAAACGAGTACGCCAATAACGCAGATATCGATGCCGATATTCTATTAATTGTCGAACACGATGCGAAAACTCTGGACGATAACAGCGGAGTGGCAAAAAATGCAGGCATTTTAAGCGGGTCCGCGATTCTTTCCTACCACATTCTTGAAACGAACGAACGCGTAATTGTTGATAGTAACAATAGCAGCTACCAAGCTCACGTGGCGACGTTGAAAGCCATCGAACGTGCACCGAGACCGGTGCGTTTGCAAATGCGCAAAATACAAAAGCTCGAAATCGATCGCGAAGAGATTGCCGACGTCGCGCTATCGATCAACGAGGACTTGGAAGAACTGGTTGAGAACGTCGCGAAGGAAGGAAAAGAAAGGGAAGAAAGCGTGGATTGTGAATCACCGTCGTCTCATTCGTCGGAGAAACCGAAACCTCCAGCAAAGAAGGAGGATGTAGATGATGTCGGGGAGAGAGAATCGAACGCAAACGCAAATCACCAAAATCTCTTGATGAGAACGCTCACGCGGACGATATCGTTCGACGGCTACAAACACGACGAGAAGACCTCAAAATCGTCGCCTACAATAACAACGGCAAAAGAATCAAAATCAGCGGCGGAAGAGAAAGAAGACGAAGCGATGGGTACAAACACAAACTGGCCGATTCATAGCGGCGAGCAGTTTGTCCTGGAATGGGAAACCACGGAGTTGACCAATTTAGGCTCCGCCATCAATTTCTTCGCGAGGAAAACGTTAGTCAATGCCGCCGCGCCGCAAGCGTTAGGGCACACCGTTTTTGCCGGTCTCGCGGCGTCGGTCTCGTGGCCGACAATTCTTTTAGGCGGCGCGAGTTTCATCGATAACCCATGGTCTGTTCTGAAAGAACGCGCGCAAATCGCTGGAAAAGAATTGGCGACGATTCTTTTATCCAGAGAACACGGGAGAAGGGCGGTAACATTAATCGCGTACTCTACTGGTACGTGCGTAATTCTCGAGTGTTTGAAAGAGCTCGACCGAATGATTGAAGACGGGACGTGCTTGGAAAAATACGCGTTAGGGATTGTCGAAAATGTCGTTTTGATTTCCGTCCCGGTACACGTGGGAAGAAAAGATTGGCGGAAAATTCGACGAGTGACATCTGGTCGTGTCGTGAATTGCAGAGCGAAAAACGATTGGGTTTTGCGATTTATTTATAGACTGAAATCCTACGACGTCATTTCCTCGTTAGCGGGAGTCGTGCGTCAAAACTACGAAGGCGTAGAGGATATTAAATTAAGCGGCGATATTTGCTATGCGCACGGCGATATTCCGAAAGCCATGGGAGATATATTGAAAGTGGTAGGGTTGGAAACGGATGAAAGTACGAATGCATTCGGCGATACCGCAGCCGCTCATAATATTCGGGAAGACGAGAACGAAAGTTCCTTTGAACAAAGAGGAGAGAGCAATTCGTCGATCGTCTTGAGCGAGTCTGATTACGATAGCGAAAACGAAGCTGATTTTGCCGCGCATCAGGAGACGATATACTGAATGGTACGCCGTATTTATCTTAGTCTTCTAGTCAACGTCATCATTGTAACTATAAATGCTATTTTCTTGCTACAGCTACTTATGCACATAATATGTATGAGTGAGTGCCTAAACCTGCGCGCACAGAAGTATTTTTTAAAGTGCGCCAAAGTTATGCCCTGGTGGTAAATTCTTTCTCGCTTCCTCTCTTTCCTTTGAGTGTTCACTTGTTCGTTTCATCGCGTGCATCGTCAAATTGGCCACTTCCGAGGCGGATTGGGCGCGCACGAGTTGACTCATCTGCGGAGCCGTGCTCTGCAACGCCTGCATAAACGACCCAAACGTTATGAACGCATCGATGTCGTCCAACGGACTTTGCGATCCTTCGTCGTCTTCGGCGAAACCTTCGGAATCCGAATCTGAGAAATCCTGCTCCTCAAATTTAGATTGGTCGAACTCTAGAGGCTCAGCGCTACCGCCGGCTTTGACTCTGTCCAACGCTTGTTGATAGCGCATTTGCGGCGTCATCTCGTCTGCATCCTCGTCCTCCTCAAAGTCTTCGTCGTCGCGGTGGCGCGAGTACTGTTCGTACACGTCGTTCTCTCGAGATTTCGCGGCGTTTTCGAGGTACGTTTTAATACTATCCTGATATCGCGAATCTTCCGATTCGATTTGTTGGCGTAAATCTTCCAACAGTGAAACTAAATATTTCATCAAGTGCATCAACGATTGCTCGTTGAGCAAATTTTGGTTATTCGCCTCCGAGCTTTGCATCAACGCCATCAAACCGAGCGCGACGATTTTCTTGTCGTGCACGCGAAGAAAATGTTTACGTTTCTTGGACGATTTCGATCGAAGTTCAAGCATAGCGACGAGCTTTTCCAAAACCATCGGTAACGACGGTTGTAAATGTTTCACCGTCTGGTCCGCGTTGTAAATCAGCCCGTTCATAACGACTCCCATCAACAAGTCTTGCAAAAATCTCGAATCCGGTTGGAACTCTATGAGCGATTGGACAGATAACTGTAAATACAACGGAAGTAAATCATCCACGCGCCCTTTGCAGTTTGCTAAAACGCACTCCATCAACTTAGGTGCAGTCATCATGTCTTCTTCCATGACTTGTTCCGGAGTGAGCACCTTCTCGCAAATTTTATACGTATCCTGTTTCGCTTGCGCGCTCGAGACGAAAATGTCCGTGTTTCGACTGATAAAATTATCCATCGGAATCAGAACGTGTTCGAAATACTGCAACGCCCAACCGTTATTGAGAACGGCGAGCATTTTCGGCCACACTTGCCACATCTCTTGACTAATATGTGGTGAATAATAGGTGATATACCCGACAATTTCTAACATTTCCTCGAAAAGGTCGATATCGATTTCCATTCGTAAAATGATTGGCAATAAAATATGTTCGAGTTGCGGATACACCTCTGGGAGCGACGAAACGGACGTTAATATGGTCGATATCGCGCGCAAACACCCACTCGATTGCATGGCTTGAAAATCGTCGTCATAATCTGCATTTCCGGTGCCTTCTTTATCGTCTTCCGCGTTCGCTCTCTCTTCTGCTTCTTTTATGCACTTCCAATACGCCTGCGCCAGGTTTGTCGTCATGCCTAAGGCGTAAGGCGCAATCTCCTCGCCAAACTTTTCCGTGATAGTTTCCAACGTGTACACGATATCCTCACTTTCTACTTGGTCCATGATTTTGAAAAATTCATCCAATAATTGCGGTAAAATTGGTTTCAAAGTTTCTAAATCTTCCGAGTGATCGATAAACGCGCGCAACGAACACACGGCTTCAACTTTCACCGGCAAATCTGGGTCTTTCAAGCAGTTACACACGTTCCAAAACAAATTTACAAAATTTTCCGGGTTGTTAAATTTTATATCCGCAAACTGTGCAGCAGTCCAACACGCTTTCGCGCGAAGATTACCGTGCGGCGATTGAAACGACGGTAGGACGTGCGCGACTAACATATCTTCCAGAGATTCTTTATAACCCTTCTCAAGTTTCAACACGCCGCTGAGTTGCCCGACCAGATATAACGCCCCGTCTAATCTCGATCGATCTCTGCTCGCTAAATCAGGTATTTGCGCGTTCGCTTGCAACACTTCCACCGCGCAATTCACCACCGTGCTGAAAAATTCCGTCTTGCGTTTCCCGCCTCTGCTCAGTTCGGACAAGAAGTTCACCGCCGCGTGTCTCGGCGAATACATTTCCTGCATAATATCTGCCGCCCGTCTTACAAACTCTTTTGGATCGTCTCTCCATAACTCGTCGTCGCTGTTATCGTAACATAAAAGCGGGAAACACACTTTAGTAATAAGATCTGGCATCACCGGCTTCATCGCCTTGTACGCCGCCGCGACGTGCACGGCGGACACTAAAAACTGCAGCGCTAAATTCACTATTCGGTCTGGCACCCGCGTCTCGATGTTTTTCCCTAACGAGCTATCTGCCAAAGTTTTGATGTTTATGTTCACTAAACTCTCCACAAAGTGCGCTTTGAAAAATTTCGCCAGATCCTTGTGTTCCTCCTTTGCCAATTTCACGTTCCCAAGCCGCGTGAACAATCGACCCATGACGTGTTGCGCCCACTTCTTCGTCTTCCAAAACGGCCACTGCTTAAATTCTAACTCGTCCTCCGTCACGTCGCATTCGACCACTTTCGACGTATCTTGCATGCTGATCATTTTCAACGGCGTCTTGCAATCCAAAATTTGTAAAAAAGTCTGAACCCAACCGGCGAGCGCCTCGAAAGGTTGTCCGCCCTCTCCCGCGTGTTGCCTCATCGCTTTCGGTATATCCAAATACGTCGCCGACCAAAACGTCTTAATAATAGCCTTCGCATACTCCCCTACCATTTGCTCGACGACGATATCTTCTCTCTGTTGCGATTGCATCATTCTCTCCAAACACCCTCTCAACATAATCAACATCTTCGGAAACGCCCTTTCTACGCACGGATTCAACACCTCCTCCCTTTCCGTTTCGCGCTTAAACTCGAACTTCCTCGTAATCGCGTGCATTGCCGTCATCCCGACCAATTTCCTCGTGTCCGAGCTCCCATCATCCATGGAACTCAATATCCACTCCATCATTTTCCCGGCGTCCCATTTTTCCGGGAAGTCCTCTCTCACGATATCTTTCACCGACTCTTCCATTTGGCTTCTCACTCTCGCGCGTAACGTCGGATTGGACATGATCTCTAAAATATTCTCCCTCACGATCGCTTTATCAGTTTCCATCATCGCGAAAAATGTTTTATGTCTCGGCTCCCAGTGTTTCCGAACGTACAGTTTTAACTGAATACTCGCGCTCAGTTTTAACGCCTCGTCGGTCACATTTTCGGCGGCGATGAGATACAACAAATCGGTCGAAAAGTTTTCCCTGTTGCTGTTCGTGTCCAGCCATTCTTCCGCGCTGGAACGGACGAGTTTGTCCGGAGAGAGCGTGCAGGAAAGTATTCGCGCCAAATGCGAGAGTCGTTGCTCTTGTAGTTCGGTCATTTTATATCAACAAAAGTCTTCTTGTTTTTACTCAAGAGCGAAGAAGAAGAAGACAAATTTGAGATAAATTTTTCAAAGAGTTATTAAACGCGGAGGAGAGTACACGTGCGACATTTTTTTAGCAACGGAAGGCCGCTGTAATATTAATAATAATCATCTGCTTTTACTCATACTGTTATTATTACCAGGAGTACTTGGCGTCTATGAATCTGTCTTCGTATTTCTCCGCGGCACCGTCCCAGGTGTAATCTTTTTCCATGCCTCGCATTTGTATTCCGCGGAAGCTCTCTCGATGGTCTCGGAACGTCCCCAAGGCGTAGCCCATAGTTTCTCGTAACAAATGAGATTCGGCGGAATCGAAGCGCCAGCCGGTGCCGGCGTTATTGAATGGATCGTACGGCTGGACCGTATCTCGTAAACCACCAACCGAGTGGACGATTGGGACCGTGCCGTAGCGCATGGCGTAGAGTTGGTTCAAGCCGCACGGCTCGAATCTCGAGGGCATTAATAAGCAATCGCACGCCGCGGTGATTCGATGGGCCATTTTCACGGAGAACCCAACCCAGCCTCGAATTTTGTCTTTGTTCCTTTCCTCCATACCTCTCAGAGCGTTTTCTAAATCGTCTCGACCGGAGCCGAGCATGACGAGTTGGACGTGGTTGTCGCGAAACCACCCCTCGGAGTCGGTGATTAAATCGACGCCTTTTTGGTCGTCCAATCGGCCGATAAATCCCATGAGTAAAGCGTTTTCATCCTCCGGTAATCCGAGTTCGCGTTGTAAAGCAAGTTTACACTGTTTTTTTTCACCATCTATTCCGTTTGCATCTGGAGAGTACGTTGTATATCCGTCCGACATTAAGTGTTCGTCGGCGTCGGGACTCCACTCGTCGTAATCGATGCCGTTGACGATGCCGGACAACTTCCCTTCACCAAACTCTATCACACACGGAGCTAGCCCCCAGCCACCCATATCGGTGGAAATCTCCCACGCGTACCCTTCTGATACCGCAATCACTTTTGTCGCTAATCGTAAACCGGCTTGCATGATGTTCATGCACTCTCCGCCGAACGGATCGTCCAAGTAAAATTTATCCTTGTACTTTCCGGCATCCAAACCCAATCGATCGAACTCATTCAACGGACCACGACCTTGATGCGCCATATTGTGAACGATGAAACACGATCGAGCAAATTCGTACTTGCCGTAATCGCGGAAATAGCCTTGCAAATACACCGGTAACAACGCTGCGTGCCAATCGTTGGCGACAAAGATTAGATTTTCGTCTCCGTATGGCACGTCCCCGGGCGCGATGCAAAACGGTAACTCCAACGCCGCTTGGCACAAAAGTGAGTTCCGAAAGTTTTGTGCTTCGCGATCGCCGGAATATATGGAATCTCGCACGTGGTGATACGAGTTATGATCGACAAATACGATATCCACGCCGTCTCGGTAGTGATGGAAAAAACCAACTTCCACGTCTTGGCCTAAAACTTTCAACCGTATTCTCGCGCCGGTATCGATACCTTCTTCGTACTCTTTGTATCTTGGAACGACGGTCATGACTCGATGACCTCTTTTCGCCAATCCTTTCGGTAAAGATTGCATGACGTCGCCTAAACCTCCGGTCTTTGAAAACGGCGCGCACTCGCTCGCGACCATGATGATGTTCAATTTTTCTTTACATTTAGGAGCTTCTTCTTTTTTGACTTGCTGAGGAGGCGGAACGACGGTAATTGTTGGTGGTGGTGGTGGTGGAGGTGGCGGAGGCGGTGGCGGCGGAGGCGGCGGCGGAGGCGGAGGTGCTTGCGCAACTGGCAGCGGCGGTGGGGGCGGAGGCGGAGGCGCCCGGGCGGCGACCGCCGCGGCGACCCCCGGTATCCCCGAATCCACGAAAGAAGAAGTATTACCACCACCACCACCAATGCTATTATTATTATTACTATTCCACGACACTCCCTTCGCGCTCGTGCTCTCTCTGGCTACCTTTTCCAGCAAAGCCTTCTGTAACCTCTTCCGCTCTTCCAGCTGTTCCAGAAGGAGTTGTTGTTTTCGAAGCAAGTCTTCGGATTCTCTTTGAAGTCGAGCGACGTTATCGTACGCGTCGTCATCCTTCGACCCTCTGATTTCTTCTCCTCTTCTTCCGAGATTTCGGCGACGACTCAATCTTTTCAGCGGCGGCGCTTTATTACCTCCTCCTTCTCCTCCTCTCGTCGTCCTAAAAGTCTTCTTTTCCAAAAATAATGATGACTGTGTTTTTATCCCAAATCCGAAGGAGGAGGCCGAGGGTTGCATTCTCTACCACTGTTCTTCGTGTGTTATTAGAGTATTGTTCTTAATAAATAAACGAATCTCTCTTCTTTCTCTCTCTCTCTCTTTACCGAGTGTTGTTAAAGCGTCTTTAATGTGTGTATTTGCTTTTCGATGAGAGTGAAGAATGATGAACTGTTGTCGTGTGACTCCATTGTCTGATACTATCTCTCTCCGTGTTCTCCGAAAAAAAAAATCCTAAACTCTCTTGTCAGAAAAAGAGCAGCGTTTTGTTGGTGCTTTCCTCCTCCGAGAAGTAAATTTTAATTGTTGTTTCTGTTGTTGTTCCATTTTTTTCTCAGTCGTCTGTCAAGTATATGGAAACGACGACACAAAAAGAAATCACACGAAAGTCGTCATCACGGTGTCTGCGACCAACACGATGATGACTGTTCGAACAACAGTCATGATAAAGCACGACTGCGCGTCGTCGTCGTCGACAACGAGAACAACAACAACAACAAAATTAAGAAGAGAGAGAACGAGAGGATGGAATGCTAATAAGTATAGTAAAAGAGGGAACACGATTTCTTCTTTGAATTCTTCTCGACGATGTCGTCGTGACGTCGTTGTACTCACGGGTGAAGATTATTATACACACGGAGGAGGAAAAGGGAGAACGACAGAAAGAACGACAGAAACAACATCACTGACGAGGAGGAAAACCAACAATCTCGTGAGTTTTAGAAGGAGAACGACGAAACCGCGAGATTCTTTCGTGTGCCTCGCGAAGGCGAGTCACAACGGTGGTGGTTCTGGTGGTGCAGACGCCAGGTCAGAAAAGAGAGAAGAGTCGTCCTCCTCTTCGTCGTCGTATCAAATGAATGAAAAATTCTCGAACGAAACGAAACTTCGATCGGAAGCGCAAGCGCCGTTTCGAGTGGCGCGACAGTTTTTGTACGCCTCGTGCGCATTGAGCGCGACGATTGGGTTTGGTATCGCGACTATTCAGTTGTTGACCGGTCTCGCCGGCGCGCCGAACTCGCCGCCGTTTGATCAATCGGTATCGAACGTCGGCATCGACGGCGCGTGCGCGGCGTTGTTTGTATTTTTGTGGAAGAAGGACGAAGAAGCGAAGCAGAAGCAAATGAGCAGAATCGGGAGAGAGGAACGTTTGGGTGGGTTGAAAGTAGAGCTGACGACGGGGAAAATCGTGCGCATGCAAAGTTTGAGAGGCTTTTCGAGAGTCGTTTTATTCGCCGGGGATTTGGAGTATTTGGAGAAGTCGTTGGAAGTCGCCGAGGAGTACAAAGACGAGTTGATTAAAAAAGGCGTTTTTTTAGTACCCGTGGCTATGGACGACGAAGCCGCGACAAAGTTAAACAAACCAGACAACGCAAAAAAAGATGAGCGAAGATTCCGAGGTTCCGCGGTGAACGTCTCCCAAAAAGACGGGTGGAGAGATTGGATTTTGGAACAGAAGAAGATGGCAAAACTAGGCGACGACGTCGGCGTATACGTCGGTTTGAGGATGGACGGGAGAGTAAGAGCGAGTGGCAAAGGCGTGGCACCGTTCGATAGATTCGCGGCAGAGTTGCCACCCGTCGATGGTGGGTGGGGCGGCATGATGGACGGCTTCGATGGCAAAGTTGGCGTAGACAATTAATTTGTATAATATTTTATTTACCGGTCATTCATCTCGCGAAACTTGACTTTAGAACTTCGTTCAAACGGCGGACCTCGGTTGTTATTGAACAGTTTAATGAACCCCCTCGTATCGTTTCGAAACGTTAACACGTCTACGTCCCAGACCGAAGTAGGACTTTTAAACGAGTCTACGCCGCGCTGTAAAGAAATCAACTCGCCGGCTTTCTGATCGCCTCGCAAGTAATATCGGAACGCGGCGTTCGCGAGCGCTAAATCGAACGCTCGAACACCCCCGATATCCTCTTGAATGTTGAGTAAATTGCACTCGGACATGACAACTGGGAAGTGACAATGCGTGGCGAACCGTATTTCCACCAATAAAGCTTCCAGCTTCTCTGCTTCGAAATAAAAAGCTCTAGAGCTACTTAAGCCACCCATCCCGTCCGCCGAGCCGGTTACGATGACGTTCGGGTTGTTGTGTAAGTCAGAGTGATAGAGGTTCCATAACTCTAAACCAACTTTTCTCGCAGCACCTGGTCTTTCGCCAATAGTTGGCGCGAGCAAGAAAGACATTCTCAAATTCATTTGATTCCGACTCTTTAAAATACTTCCTGAATACGCGGCGATAGCGCCTCCGACGCTGAAACCAATCAAAGCCGCGTTTTCGACGTCAACTCTGCTGTATAAAGTATACACTCGCGTTCGGTAATTCCTTCGAACGGTATCCAAAGCTGACTCGCCTGGAACATAATTATTGTTATTGTCATTCTTTTTCTTACTCTCGCTGCCAAAAAACTCGTTCGTCAAGTACGTAAAACTCGCCACCGTGAAATTCAAATATCTCTTCGCAACCTCTTCCAAAGACACGCCGTTTGCTTGCGAATCAAGGTTGGGCATAATAGCACCCAAAACTTCGTTCGAAGAACCTCGTTCGTCGATAGATGACGGCACAACAACGGCATATCCGTGAGACGTTAAAAAATTAATCAAAGATGGCTGCATAATCTCCGTCCATCGGCGGAACGTGAAACCGTGAATCGGAGTGCACAGATATACGAGCGGAAACTTAGTCCGTACAGATTCCGGCGCGCCTCGCGGGAAGAAGAGTTGCACGACGCCTGATTCCCTGTGATAACTATCAAATCCACTGTTGGTCGATGCTTGACCAACGGAGGATTTCGGAATGGAAATGTCCTCCCTCGTGTTTCCAAAGTACGAGCCTCGTTCGCCGTATTCGAACAGAGCTTTGAACTCTTCTCCGTTAGCGCGACCATTCTTGGCGACCATTACGACGCCCAGTAGCACTACAATTCCAAGTAACAGTTTGTACCATCTTTGTTTCGCGCCTGATGGTGAGAATAATAACACCATCCTAATTACAATGATGTGCTAATTATCTTCGAAGATTTGCTCTTCCTTCTTCATTTCGCGTTTTTTCTTATTGTCTCGTAAAATCGAACTCGCTTTCCGATACCGCCAAATCACCGAAAAGAAATCAAAAACGCCAAAGTCCGGCCACAGAGCGTCCACGAAAACAATCAACGCGTTTTCCAATCGAGTGGTCATGAAATCCGACAGTCTGTTCGTGCCCGACGTTCGAACGACCAAATCCACGTCGGGGAGGATAACCGCTTCCAATTTATTTTTCTCGTTTTTTTTACTTCGCCTCCTCCTCATTTTACCGCCAACGCCGCCGCCAATTCTACCGTTACTCTTACTACTACTATTACTACTACCATTATTACCACCCCCCTCGCTAAAACGACTACTAGTACAGCTCGCACTATCTCTACCGTACCTATTCTCGCTACAATTACCACCGTAATAAAAACGTCTCTTTATGCTCTCCTCTCCGCTCCTCCTCCCAACCTCGTCTTCTTCTTCTTCGTCGTCGTCTTCGTCGTCTTCTTCTTCCGTCGCCGCCCACGCGGCGCTCCCAAACTCCTCCGCGCCGCTATACGCCAAACAAATATTCAACACGACAGTCTTCTCATCACCTCCTCTTCGTCCTGCTTCTTCTTTTTCATCTCTCCGGTTCCTCCTCGTTTCCTCCATAGCGTACACGCACGCCGCTCGGACCTCCTCGCTCACCGCGTCCAACCTCCCCGATATTACAATCCTCGCGTTCGCGTTCCTCACCGCGTCGCTTCGTGCCAGTTTCGGTAACTCTTCGATGCAGAGGGACATTAATTGGTCGACTTCTCGTTTGTCTCGGTTGAAGTTTTCCAAAGAAAACGCGTAGACCGATATCGCGTCAATCTGAGGGAGTTTCAAGGACCACCTGAGGACGTTTCGTAAGGTTTCGGCGCCTCTTTCGTGCCCTCCTCTTTCGTTGTTGTT
>Ga0115000_10003492_pt1 | contig 13142 bp, 9 predicted proteins | sample ArcticOcean_MG_C_6_FD_89690 | JGI IMG/M metagenome (GOLD analysis project Ga0115000, IMG submission 89690) | Marine microbial communities from western Arctic Ocean - ArcticOcean_MG_CB8_128 | ecosystem: Environmental > Aquatic > Marine > Oceanic | place: Arctic Ocean: Canada Basin | collected... | reverse complement strand
GATTGCAAGAGGGATTCCTGGAAAGCCCCCTCCGCTTCCCATGTCCAATATTTCGTCACCCAGAAAGTCGGAAACGGAAAGTGAGTCTTCAACGTGCTCGTCCAGGTTAAGTGCCTGGCTTTTAGATACCAAATTATGTGTTCTGTTCCACTTTAGTAAAAGCTCTTTGTATCTTTCAAGTTGATGCAATGTTTAGCCTGCTAATTTTCTTTCTTTTTTTATGTGCACCATTAAAAGAGAGATGGCGGCTGGTGTCATACCCGGAAGCCGAGAAGCCCTGGCAAGGCTTTCGGGCTTTGCTGAGATTAGTTTTTGTCTAACTTCGTTTGAAAGACCAATAACGTTTTCATATTTTAAGCTTTCTGGGATCTTTGTGTTTTCGTTTTTTTGAAGTCTTGTTATTTCGGTTTTTTGCCTTTTTACGTAACCGGCGTACTTTATCTCGGCTTCAATTTCATCAATTATATTTTTTGTAAGTTTTTTGTTGTGACCCGGGAGGCTCACATATTTAATGGCGGGTCTTTTTAAAAGCTCGTGATGCGTTTTTGTGGCACTCATTTCTTCACCTGTGAGTTTTTCCAGTATTTTAGCTTCTGGTGATTCTGGTTTTATTTTTCTGCTTTTTAAAGCCTTAAGCTCGGCTTTGCTTTGTTTTTCTTTGTCCAAATGCTTGTGCCAAAGCGTGTCATCCACAAGACCAAGCTCTCTACCTTTTTTTGTTAACCTCATGTCCGCATTGTCTTCTCTTAATATAAGCCTGTATTCGGCTCGGCTTGTGAACATTCTGTAGGGCTCTTTTGTTCCTAGTGTTACGAGGTCGTCTATCAACACGCCCACATATGCTTCGTGTCTTCCGGGCGTCCATTCTTTTTTGTTTTGTATTTTAAGTGCGGCATTAATTCCAGCCATTAGGCCCTGGGCTGCTGCTTCCTCGTAGCCGGTTGTTCCGTTTATTTGCCCTGCAAAATAAAGCCCTGATACGTGTTTTGTTTCCAATGAGTGAGACAAGTCTCTTGGGTCAAAAAAGTCATACTCTATTGCATAGCCCTGCTTGGTGATGTTGGTTTCTTCGAATCCTTCTATTGACCTTATCATTTTTAATTGGATCTCAAGGGGCAAGCTTGTTGATATTCCGTTTGGGTAAATTTCGTTTGTGTTTAAGCCTTCTGGTTCAACAAATATTTGGTGAGAGTTTCTTTCCGCAAATCTTACTACTTTGTCTTCAATTGAAGGGCAGTAGCGAGGACCCACTCCTTCTATCACCCCGCTATACAAGGGAGACTGGTCCAACGAATCTCTTATTAATTTGTGAGTGTTTTCGTTTGTTCTTGTTATGTGGCAATTAACCTGTCTTTGTTGGTTGTTTTTATTGCCGATATACGACAACACTGGCGTCGGGTTGTCGCCAGGCTGTTCCGTCAGAACGCTCCAGTTAATTGTGTCACCATCTAATCTTGGTGGGGTTCCTGTTTTTAGCCTGCCCACCCTAAATGGCATGGCTCTTAATTTTTGCGCCAAAATGTTACTGGGCGGATCCCCTATCCTTCCACCTGGTTTTTGTTCGAACCCTGTGTGCATTACTCCGCCTAAAAAAGTCCCCGTTGTTAAAACAACTTTTTTTGCTTGTATCTCTCCTGACTTAGATGCAACAACAGCCGTAACAGTTCCATTCTCAACAACCATGTCTTCAACAGAGTCTTCAAGGATCGTTAAATTCTTTTCGTCTTTTAAAAGTTCTTGGATTGCACTTCTGTAAAGCTGTCTGTCTGTCTGAGCTCTGGTCGCCCTAACGGCTTGGCCTTTTGTGGAATTCAACACTCTATAGTGAATGGCTGATAAGTCCGTGGCTTTCGCCATAAGACCTCCTAGCGCATCGACCTCTTTAGCTAAATGACTTTTCCCTATGCCGCCTATTGCCGGGTTACATGACATCTGACCAATTGTGTCTTTCTTGTGACTTATCAGAAGGGTTTTAACCCCCATGCGAGCTCCTGCAGAGGCTGCCTCCACACCCGCATGACCACCTCCAATTACTATAAGATCAAAACTATCCACAATGTTTATAAATAAAATTTATTTTGTATATTATATAAGAATTAATTTTTCTTAGTTATTGGCATGAAGGTTTTCTGTTGATAAGCTTTAAGGTCTTTGGAAATAAAGCCTCTTAAAGAACTTAAACAACGACACACAACCCCAACAAAACTGTGAATAGAAAAAAAGTAAATGTGGGTAGTTTTTTAACTAACATTTAAAAAAATTCTATACCTGACTTACCAACAAGATCTTATTTACCAATACAGAATTCTGAAAATATCTCACCCAGCAGTTCATCAGAGGAGATTGGGTTAGTAATTTCTCCAAGGTTATTTTGGGCCGCAAGAAGACACTCAGCAACCAACTCCAATGAGTTTCTGTCTTGAAGCAAAGAAACCGCTTCTAGAATATCTTTTTCAGCATTTTCCAAACAAAAAATATGCCTTCTTCGAGACAACGCTGGAATCTCTATTCCTGGATGCAGCCCAAGGGTTGTCATTATTTTATCTGTTAACTCGGGAATGCCATCACCAGTTGAAGCCGATATAAAAACACCCTCAACTCCAACAACCTCTTTCAGTAAATCTTTTTTATTAAAAACCAACAAACTCTCTTCATCCAGCCTTTCAAATCCACAACAGTCCTTTGCATCAACCAACTCCAAAACAAGGTCAGATTTCGTGACAGCCTTTTTGGCCCTCTTCATCCCTTCAATTTCTATGGAATCTTTAGAGTTGATTCGCAACCCAGCCGTATCCACAAACTCCACAAGAACCCCGCCAAGATTAACGTTTACTGATATCAGGTCTCTAGTTGTACCGGGCGTGTCTGAGACAATCGCAAGATCTTCTTTTGCAAAATAATTTAATAAGGTTGATTTGCCTACATTCGGCGCTCCAAGTATTACTATTCTTGCACCCTCTCTCATAAGAGCACCCTGTTTGGCACCACGTATAAGCTCGGATAAAAAATTAATTTGATCATTTCCTGCCGCCGTTAAAGCGAGGATGTCTTCGTCGGGTGTTTCTTCATCAGGAAAATCAATGGCCGCTTCAACAACAACCCTAAGGCTTATAAGGGAAGCAATGCAGGTGTTTATTTTATTAGAAAAATCACCAGAAAGAGAGGTGTTGGCTCCTAAAACAGCGCTGTCTGTTTGGGCCGCGATTAGATCTGCAACAGACTCTGCCTGAGCTAAGTCTATTTTGTCGTTTAAGAAAGATCTCTTTGTAAACTCTCCTGGTTCGGCAACTCTCGCACCAAGCATCAAAGCTTCTTTAACCACAAGATCAATGATTACAGGGTTGCCATGACAGTGTATTTCGACAACATCCTCTCCTGTGTAGCTTACCGGCCCCTTAAAACAAACAACGAGGCCTCGATCTATGATTTCTGATTTATTATTTTTAACAGAACAAGGCTTAAGAAACATAGGCTCAGCGAGCTCACCGCAAAGCTGTGATCCTACATTAAAGGCCAAAGGCCCGGATATTCTTATTATGGCAACTCCGCTTCTACCGGGGGCCGTAGCAGGAGCTACAATAGTCTCTTGGTTCATAAAAAATTAAACTTTAGCTTCTTTTCTGTAATACCACCACTGTTGTAGTAACGTAACAAGCATGTTTATCAGCCAGTACAGAACAAGACCGGACGGGAAGAATGCGAATATACCGGCAAATATAAGAGGAAAGAATTTCATCATCTTTGCCTGCATTGGATCGGCATTTGCAGGAGTGGGTGTTAATTTTTGGGAATAATACATACCTGCAGCATTAAGTAAGGGCAAAACAAAAAATGGATCCATTGCAGAGAGATCATCAATCCAAAATATAAAGGGAGAATGTCTTAGCTCAACCGTTTCCATTAAAACCCAATAAAACGCCAAAAAGAAAGGCATTTGAATAAACATTGGCAGACAGCCGCCAAGAGGGTTAACGCCCTTCTTTTTATAGAACTCCATCATTGCTTGGCCTGCTTTTTGCTTATCATCACCATATCTAGCTTGAAGTTCCGCCACCTCTGGCCCAAGCACCCTCATTCTTCCCATTGACTTGTACGCGGCAGCTGAAAAAGGCCATGTGACTATCTTTAAGAGGATGGTGAGGAAGATTATTGCAAAACCCCAGTTTTTAAAGAGATCATGGCCAAGGTTAAGAAGCCAGTACATTGGCTTTCCAAGCCACCACAAGAAACCGTAATCAACAACCAAATCAAGGTCAGGATGAACTGTTTTTAGCTGTTCGGGTAGTTTTGGGCCAACATATAGGGTGTTTTTAGAAGAAACAACGCCTTTATTTGCCCCCAAAAACTCTGAAGACGTGGTATACCCAACAGAATAGCGTCCCGTTGAAGCGCTTTTCCTTCCTTGGTAAAGATAAGATTTGGTTTGATCTGGAATCCAGGCGGTAACAAAGTAGTGCTGAATAAGAGAAACCCAACCTCCCCCAGATTGCTGTTTAAAGTTTGAGTCATCTATGTCATCGAAGTCGTATTTTTCAAATCGTTCATTTTGCGTAGAAAAAACAGGACCCAGGTAAGTATAAGCAAGCCCTCCTTCTTCAACTTCCTCATCGCTCCTCTCTATAACAACATACGGAGTAACCTCAACATCAATCCCAGGCAAACCACCCTCTACAGAATCTTCAATTTCTAGATAATACTTGCCCGGATATAGTTGAATTTTTCTTTTAAAAACGAGCCCAGAAGACTCGCCTTGAAGCTCGTAGATTTTAGAACTTTGCTGTCCGGCGTAGGAGCTAAATTTAGTAAATTTGGGCTGCAAATAACCTTGAGATTTATTAAAGAATCCACTGTTAGCAGAGTAAAAATTACTACCAGTCGGGCCGAAAATACCAAAATCTTCTTCTCCTCCTTTAGAGCTTTTAATGAACTTTAATTTTGATGAGATGAGCCTTCCCGAGGTGCTGTCTATCTCTATTAGAAGGGTGTCGTTTTCAACAGTAAAAACTTTTCCTGTTGAGGCCTTTTGATCTATTGCTCCTCCTGAAGACGGTGCGTCAAGTGTTGGGCTCTCAAGCGGTGATAGTAAGTCTTCACTATCATTTTCCAATATTACGTTATTGGATATTTCTTCTACACTCTCCGGTGTGTTTGCCTGAGTTGGCCACTGTAAAAGTAAATAATAGACAACAACCGCTATGCTGGCTATGAGTACAGTTTTAATTACATCCATTTTCTTTTTCTCCTGGAATTGGGTCTAGGCCGCTACCCCCCCAAGGGTTGCACCTAAGTATTCTTTTGGAAGACAAATAGCCTCCCTTCAAGAAACCATATTTAGTAAACGCCTGGATCGAATATTCTGAGCACGTCGGATGAAATCTGCAACTCGGTCCCAAAAGAGGACTTACAAATTTCTGATAAATTGATATAAAAAATATGGGTATTCTTTTCATTTTTTATGCGTCTAATTTTGTCCAAAGCGCCTCTAGCTCTTCTCTAACCAGCGTGCTGCTTAATGTTATATTTTTTTTAACCAAAACCACGTAATCAAACGCCGGTAAGGCTGAGGCCTTTATAGCAAAACTCCCTTTAATTTGTCTTCTAATTTTATTCCTATGCACCGCCAGTTTAATATCTTTCTTCCTTACGGCAACCCCGATTCTGGCAAAACCCAAATCGTTAGTATTAGTTAGTAATAAAAAATGCTTGGTAGAGACTTTTTGATCGGGCTTAGAGAATGCCCTATTAAAACCTTCTGAAGATGGTATGGAGCGCTTTACCCCCATGAATCACTAGACCGTAAGAGACTGTCTTCCCTTTTTTCGTCTGTTGCTGAGAACCCTTCTGCCGCCTACTGTAGCATTCCTGGCCCTAAAGCCATGCGTTCGTGCTCTTTTTATTCTGCTTGGTTGGTATGTTCTTTTCATGTTTGTTGCTCTGAAACCTATAAACGGTTGCGCATAATAGGTTTTTTGAGCTAAATTAACAAGGAAAAACAAGAAAACAATATATTCACAAGTTATCCACAATAAATAATTGTTGTTATGCTGTGGATAACTAGGCTCATGTGTATATAATCAAATTCATGGCTGAACTATATTTCTGGAACGAGTGCAAAAAAACTTTAGAAAAAGATCTTTCTATCGAGGAGTATTCTACTTGGATAGCGCCACTGCTTCTGGAAGAAAATTCTGGCTCAAACCCGCTTTCTTACACTGTTTTGGCACCAAATAAGTTTATTTCAGATTGGGTTGAACAAAACTATGGCCTGTCTATAGAAGAGAGGCTCTCCGCAATAACAAGCAATGCAGATTTAAACCTTGCTTTTGAAGTCACCTCTAACAACCCGGTTGTTTCAATAAAAGAGACGGCAACAATAAATAAGCAAACAAACATAGAAAAAGACTACAAGAGCATTAAAAGCAACTTAATAAATTCTTTTAATTTCGGAACGTTTGTTGAAGGGAAGTCAAATCACATAGCCCTGGCCGCATCAAAGCAAATTGCAAGTGGTTTAAAAAATTCTTACAACCCTCTCTTTATATATGGAGGCGTGGGCCTGGGTAAAACCCACTTAATGCACGCAGTAGGAAATCAACTTAAAAAGGAAGATCCAACAAAAAAAATAGCCTATGTTCATTCTGAGAAATTCGTGAGTGATATGGTAAAATCGCTGCAATTAGGAGCAATTAGTGAATTTAAGCAACACTATAGATCTTTGGATGCTCTGCTGATAGATGATATTCAGTTCTTTGCAAAAAAGGAACAGTCTCAGGAAGAGCTCTTTCACACATTTAATTCTCTGCTTGAAAAGGGCAGCCAAATGATACTTACCTGCGACAGATACCCCAAGGAAATAGACGGGCTTGAGGATAGATTAAAATCAAGACTAGGGTGGGGGCTTCCCGTGGTCATAGAACCACCTGAACTGGAAACGAGAGTGGCAATTCTTTTAAGCAAATCAAAGCAAATGGACCAAGACTTGAATGAAGAATCTGCTTTTTTTATAGCTCAAAAAGTTAGATCAAACGTAAGGGAGCTAGAAGGGGCTTTAAAAAGAGTCATTGCTAATTCAAATTTTACGGGGCGCCCTATAACTGTTGAGCTAATCAAAGACTCTCTAAAAGATCTTCTGGCAATTCAAGCAAGACAAGTCAGCGTAGAAAACATCCAAAAAACGACAGCACAGTATTATAATATTAAGCTTAGTGACTTATTATCTAAAAGAAGAAGCAGGTCTGTAGCAAGGCCCAGGCAAATGGCTATGTTTTTGGCTAAAGAACTGACAAACTATAGCTTACCAGAGATAGGAGAAGCTTTTGGAGGAAGGGATCACACTACAGTAATCCATGCTTGCAAGAAGATAAGAGAGCTTAGAGGGCTAAATCTCGATATAGAAGAAGATTATACAAAACTGGTGAGGGTCTTAACAATTTAATAGAAATGAAATTTATAGCAAAAAAATCGCAAATAGTTGAAGTTCTTCAAAACGCAGCAGCAGTTGCTGAAAGAAGACAAACCATACCAATACTGGCAAATTTAAGAATTAAAGCCCACGAAGGCCTTCTAGAGGTTACAGCAACAGATTTAGAGATACAAATAAAAGCTATCTCTGAGGTTGTTTCTACAGAAGAAGAGGGCGAAACCACGGTTTCTGCAAGAAAAATGTCTGAACTTTGTAGGTCTCTTCCGGATAATGAAGAAATTAAGTTTAGTCTTGCTAACGGAAAACTAACAGTTGCTTCTAAAGGCTTCCATGCAGACTTTGCTACTATATCTGCTGAAGACTTTCCTGAACTAGAGATCTCTGAAGAGCAAACTTCTTCAGTTATCGGATCTGGTGTTTTAAAGAGGATTCTTTCTAAAACTTCATTTTCAATGGCCTCTCAAGATGTTCGTTACTACCTCAATGGGCTGCTCTTAGAATTTGCAGGCAATGAAATAAAAGGTGTAGCTACAGATGGGCATAGACTAGCCTTGGCAAGCTCTAGTCTTGAAAACAAGGAAGATCTGCAATTAAAACAAATTTTACCTAGAAAGGCTGTACTAGAGCTGTCTAAGCTGCTACCCGCTTCTGATGAGCCGGTTGAAATAAATGTAGGCGCATCATATTTCAGCGTTAAATCAGGTAATTTACAGTTTTCTACAAAACTTATAGATGGCAAGTATCCAGATTACGAGAAAGTTTTTCCATCTGGAGAGCCAAGCTCACTGAAAATAGAGAAGGAAAAATTGCAATTAGCTCTTTCAAGGGCTTCAGTGCTTTCAAACGAAAAATACAGAGGGGTAAGGTTTGCTCTTTCAGAAGGCAGTCTTAAATTAACGGCAAACAACCCCGAACAAGAATCAGCAGAAGAGGTTCTGGAGGTTGACTATAAAGGGTCTCCTTTAGAAATAGGCTTTAATATAGGATACTTGCTAGATGTTCTTGGTTCCGTAGAGACAGAAGATGTGGAATTAGTATTTTATGGCGAAGATTCCAGCTGTATTATCAAAGAGCCATCTTCTGAAACAGAAGTTTATGTAATTATGCCCATGAGGCTATAAATGCCTATAGACAGTTTATATTTAGAAAAATTTAGACTCTTTGACTCAAAAAAAATAGACCTTTCACCAGAAAGGTCCTTAATAATAGGTAAAAACGGCTCTGGGAAGACTAGTGTCCTGGAGGCTATAGAAATTCTTTTTTCAGGTAAATCCTTTAGATCTTCAAACACCCTGGATTGTATAAAGCACACAGATTCTTTTTTTAAAATAGCAGCTCTAGGTAAGTCCAATGAAAAAGACTTGAGATTAGAGACGTCGAAGTCTTTAGAAGGCAGGATTTCAACTAAAAGATCCCTGGGAGGAAAAAGGATAAAAAGTTCTGAAGCACCATTAATACAGGCAGTGTTGGGCAAACACTTAAGAATGGTAGAAGGGGAGCCTGAACTTCGAAGAGATTTTGTTAACAGGTTGATGTTTCACGTGAAACCTGAGACCAGCACTTTAAATAACACTTACAACAAGGCTTTGCAGCAAAGAAACAGATCGTTAAGAAAAAAATTGCCGATTGAGCAATTAAATAATTGGACCGAACAAGTTTTGGAGCTTGGCATGAAATTGAGCAAGGAGCAGTATGATTTTTTTCAAGTCTTTAAGGAGGTGTCTATAGGTTACATCTTTAAAGAGACTGAAGAAAACAAAATTGAATTCCTTAAAGATGTCAATTTACATTTTATTTCAGGGTGGGACACTTCCAAGACTATGAGAAAATGTTTTCAAGACAGCTTGCCAAAAGACATGGCATTGGGCTACACAACCCAGGGCCCTCACAGGCAAGATTTTATATTTTCTGTAGACAAGAAAAAAGCTGCAGCAAACTTATCGAGGGGACAAGTTAAGTTACTGATTATATTAATATTTTTATCTTCCTATGATGTTATTAATAGGTTCTCCCAAAGAGAATCTCTGCTGCTAATAGACGACATTGGTTCCGAGATGGATGACGACAATTTAAATACTTTATTCAATATTATTTCTAAAGATAAAAACCAAGTTATTTTAACGGCAATAGATGGAAGTTTTTTAGATCAAACTAATGAAGATTTAAAACAATTTAAACGGATAAATTTGTAAAAATAGGCTAAAATATACCTATGCCTACCAAGAAGAAAGAGTCTTCTCCTAAATCAAAAAAAACCACTACCAAGAACCCTAAAAAATCTGTCAGCTCAGATTATGACTCCTCCAGTATTAACGTACTGAAGGGCTTAGAGGCTGTTAAGAAAAGACCCGGTATGTATATCGGTGATACCGATGACGGATCCGGCCTGCACCATATGGTGTATGAAATAGTAGACAACTCTATAGACGAGGCTTTGGCTGGTCACTGCGATGAAATATTTGTAAAGATAATCGCTGATAATTGTGTTGAAGTTATAGATAACGGCAGAGGAATACCCACAGAAATGCATGAAGAAGGCGTTTCAGCGGCAGAAGTGGTAATGACAAAGCTTCATGCCGGTGGAAAGTTTGACGATAACTCGTATAAAGTTTCTGGAGGGCTTCATGGCGTAGGCGTGTCAGTTGTAAACGCGCTCTCCGAAGATTTGAAGTTAACGATCCACAGAGGTGGAAAAACTTACGAACAGCATTATTCTGACGGAGCTCCAAAGAGCAAATTAAAGAGCATCGGCAAGTCAGACAAAACAGGAACTGAAGTGAGGTTTGTTCCCTCAACCACAACCTTCTCTAACATTTTATTTGATTTTGAAATTTTAAAGGCAAGAATGAGAGAGCTTTCTTTTCTTAACTCGGGTCTAAAGATCATTGTTTCAGATGACAGAACGGGGAAAGAAGTTACCTTTATGCACAAAGGCGGTTTGGCTGAATTTGTTGCTTATTTAAATAACAAAAGGACAACGGTTAATTCTATATTCCATTTTGTTCAAGAATCCAAAGACGGAATAACTGTGGAGGTGTCTCTCCAATGGAATGATAGCTACCAAGAAAACATTCAGTGCTATACAAACAACATCAAACAAAGAGACGGCGGAACTCACTTAGTAGGTTTCAGAACTGCGCTTACCAGGACCTTAAACAACTTCATGGAAAGAGAGGGCATGAACACTAAAGACAAGGCAGCGACCTCAGGAGAAGACGCAAGAGAGGGCTTGGTGGCAATTGTCTCTGTAAAAGTTCCAGATCCAAAGTTCTCATCTCAGACCAAAGACAAGCTAGTGTCTTCCGAGGTTCGTCCTGTGGTAGAACAAGAAATGTACAAGGCACTCTCAGAGTATTTATTAGAAAACCCTGCCGAGGCCAAGCTCATTGCTCAAAAAATAATTGATGCAGCAAGAGCCAGAGAAGCTGCAAGAAAAGCCAGAGAGCTCACAAGAAGAAAAGGTGTATTTGAAGGTGGAGGCCTCCCTGGAAAGTTATCTGATTGTCAGGAGAAGGACCCAAGCCTCAGTGAAATTTATTTAGTAGAGGGTGAGTCAGCAGGAGGATCTGCTAAACAGGGAAGGGACAGACACTTCCAAGCCATACTTCCACTTAAAGGAAAGATATTAAATGTCGAAAAGGCCAGGCTTGATAAAGTTCTTTCATCTGAAGAGATCATCATCATTATTACTGCCCTAGGCTGCGGAATTAAAGGCGAAGACTGGCAAGAAGAAAAACTTAGGTATCACAGAATAATACTCATGATGGATGCCGATGTAGACGGTTCCCACATCAGAACACTAATTCTTACTTTATTTTTTAGACATATGCCCGAATTAATTGAAAAGGGTTATATCTACATAGCCCAACCTCCTCTTTATAAAATGAAGAAAGGCAAACAAGAAAGCTATGTCAAAGATGACATCGCTCTTAGGGAGTTACTGCTTGCAGAAATATTAGATGACGCAAAACTTGTTCTTAACAAAAAAGGTGAATCTATAAGCGGCCCTGCACTAGGAAAGCTAATTATGCAGCAAGAGCAAGTCCAACTAATAATGGGAGGGCTTTCACATACCTATCCCCTGGAAGTGCTAGAAGGTATTAAATACCTAGAACAGGTGACTGATTTAGCCGACGAGAAAACAGTAAAAAAATGGGCCAAAGAGCTTGAAAAGAATCTAAACATTTCTGCCGAACAAGGCTCGGCTTGGAAAGTGGAATGTCCTGTCAATAAAGAGACTCAGGAATGCGAGCCAAACATCAATTTAATAAAACACGGCACAGCAAAGAATTGGGAAATAACCAAAGCATTCATTAAATCAAAAGCTTACAAAGACATCACCTCTTTCGGCTCAGACCTGAAAGACTTAATTACGAAGGATAGTTATTTCGAGTTAAGTGGAAAAGAATTTCAGGCTATTAATTTTGCTGATGCGGTAGAAGAGCTTCTAGATGCCTCTAGAAAATCTTTTACTATTTCTAGATATAAAGGACTGGGCGAAATGAATGCTACGCAACTTTGGGACACAACAATGGACCCGGAGACTAGAAGACTGGGGCAGGTGTCAATAGAAGATGCTATTGCTGCTGATGGGCTGTTCAATTCGCTTATGGGCGATGACGTTCAACCAAGAAAAGATTTTATCGATGCAAACGCTAAGTTAGTTACAAACCTAGATATTTAAGCTTCTTTTAAGAGAAGATCTCGTCCAATTTTCAATTTCAAGCGCTGACTCTTTTGCGTTTACAACTTTACGCGGCTTTCCAATTGTTAAGAATATTGTGCCCGGATGCTTAAGAAATTTATGAGCAGGCCAACAATCGCCGGAGTTGTGGACTATTGGAAGAACCGGTACATCAGATCTAAGTGCAAGCTCAAAACTGCTTCTTGAGTATTTATTAATTTGACCTGCTTCCACCCGGGTGCCTTCCGGAAAAAATAAAACAAAAAGTCCTCTGTCCAGTCTGTCTCTGCCTTCATCAAGGGCCTGTTTTATAGCCTCCCTGGGTCGGCCTCTGTTGATGGCTATTGGTTTTAAAAGACCCATGGCCCAACCCCACAGTGGAATATAAAGCAATTCCCTTTTAAGCAAGGTACAAAGAGGATGGAACAGGTACTGCATGGAAAAAGCTTCCCATTGACCTTGATGGTTAGAGACGATGACGCAAGGTTTGGAAGGAAGGTTCTCCTTTCCTTCTATAATCACTTCAATTCCACAAGTCCAAGATAAAAACCAATTTGTAAATCTTGGCCACAAAGAAAAGATTTTTAATCTATTTTTTAAGGATAAAAAAGGCCCAATTGTACAAGCTACAAGGCTTGCCAGCACTCCAGAACTAAGATAACCAATATAGAAAATCCCCGATCTCAGGTAGATCATTTATATACTCTCATCAGCAGATAAAATATACCTTACAGCCTCTTCTAGATTGTTAAAACAATGCTCTGGTGGAGGGCTATTTTCCGTTCCGTAAACTTTCTCGCCATAGCCTCCCTTTTTTATTAAAAGAGGCTTGCAGCCATACCTCCTGCCAGCCAATATGTCTGATTCTTTATCACCTACAAAAAATTTACCCGCAAGTGAGGTTTGAAACTTTTCTTCTATTTTTTTTAAAAGACCCACTTCAGGCTTCCTGCATCCACATTTTGATTCAGGTGCATGAGGACAGTAGGCTATGAATGCTACTTCTCCCCCTGCCTTTGAAAGAAGTTCTTTCAT
>Ga0115000_10003488_pt1 | contig 13150 bp, 9 predicted proteins | sample ArcticOcean_MG_C_6_FD_89690 | JGI IMG/M metagenome (GOLD analysis project Ga0115000, IMG submission 89690) | Marine microbial communities from western Arctic Ocean - ArcticOcean_MG_CB8_128 | ecosystem: Environmental > Aquatic > Marine > Oceanic | place: Arctic Ocean: Canada Basin | collected... | reverse complement strand
ATGTTAAGAAAACAATAAGAAAATTAGAAAAGTTATATAAAACCCAAAAATATAGTCATAAACGGATCTGGCAGGTTGGGATGATAATGAAAGTAAGACTTGAATCTATGTATAAACGTAGAAAAACTCTAAAGGTAAAAAATCTATATAAACGGTATCATTTATCTAAAAAATATTTTGAATTTTTAAGTAAAAGAACAAAGCAAAAAGGTTTTGAAAATAGAAAAAAACTTAGATTTACTATAAAAATATAGTTAAACAAATCAAAAAAAAATTGAATAATTATGATAAAAATACAATATAGTAATCAACAAACAACAACCAAAGTCTATCTATCAAACAAAATACCACCGTTTTAAAATACTTTTGAAAAATAAAAAACAAAAACAAATAAAAACAAATAAAAACAAAAAATCATGTCTAAATTCACTAATGCTCAAAATGCTCAGATCCAAAGTTGGATTAATGAGAACCGTGATGTAGAAAGTTTTGCGGAAACTCTTATTGAATGGGTAAATGAAAATACTAAGGAAACAAAAACAAAAAAAAGTGTAGAATACAAACCTACTTATTCTTTGACGGTAGGAAATGGTGGAGAAAATCATACTGGAATGGAATTTATTGGTAAAATGAGGAATAAAGGGGAGGGTTGGAATTTGGAAAGGTTACAACATGCAAAGGAAATTTTGGAAACCAAATTTAAGTTAGATGTAGAAATTCATAATTTGAATGAACTTTTAGAAGGTGTAGAAATAGAGGAAAAGTTGAAACCAGAAGAAGCATATTTTATGCTGGTAAAGAACTTTTTAGATACAAATGAACATGAAAAATATTTGACGGAACTTGAGAGTTATGAATGGGATTCTAAATATTGGGATACAAGAAGGAAAAAAGTTTTGAACAAACTTGCAAGAACAAATGTGTGTTATGGGGAAACGAGTAGTGAAGCAGATTATGAAAATAAAAAGGGCACAATTATTGGATATGATAAATCTCCTTTAGTTCATAAATTAAAAAAAACAGTTGAAAGTTTAATGCAAGATGAAGATTTAATTGTAGAAGGTAATAAGTATACTGATGTAAAAAAAAATGGAATTGGTGCTCATGGGGATACAGAAAGAGTAGTAGTTTCTTGTCTTAGAGTAGGTGAAGGAATGCCTATGAAATTTGGATGGTTTCATAAAAGTAATGTTGTAGGTAAAACATTAACATTAGATGTTCCGGGTGGTTCATTGTATTTTATGAGTGAAAAAGCAGTAGGTGCGGATTGGAAACTTAGAAGTAAATATACTTTGCGACATGCTGCTGGAGCTTTGAAGTATTTGAAAATGAAGGGTGAAGATGTTGAGTAATTAGTATAGTGATGTAGTAAATTATAGTTTAGTTTAGATTAGATTTTTTTTTATTAAATTAGAACTATATTAATATACCTTAAACATATATCCGATTCCTAAATAATTTAATATTTTTACACCCCTCAAACATTCTAAAATCATTTATTAAAGAACGAGTATCCCAATTCTCTAAGTTTTGGTTAAATGATACACAATATATAAACATATACATCATATAATTAACACTACTAACATCCCAAGTATTCAATAATTGATTAAATTTTTTACATCTCTCAAACATACATCCCATATTAGTTACTCTACTAACATCCCATTTATTTAGTGGCTGATTATAATTGATACAATTATGAAACATACCGTACATATCAGTAACTCTACTAACATTCCAGTTATTAATATTTATATTAAATTGTTTATTTTCTGAAAAAAGTAAGGACATATCAGTAATTAGAGAAGTATCCCATAATTCCATAGGATAGTATTTATTTTTTTTATAATTAGAATCTTTAAAATATAATTCCACCGCATTTTTAAGTTCTTCTTTTGTTTTTGGTTTGAATCGAACATGATCTACTATAATTTTGTAGATACCTTTTTCATAATATAAAACCTCTTGTAAAAAAAAGTATATTTCAGCAACTGATACAGATTGCATAATGATATTATTAATAAAAAAATATATATAAGTAAGTTTATTAAATTTTATTAGTTATTAAGAAGAAAGTTATAATAGGTTATACTAACTCTTATTTCTAACTACTATAATAGAATTCTAAAACACACGGTGTTTTCCAAGTATAAAATTCTAAAAAGTTATGAGCTTGTAATTGGACCATATCAAGAGAGTAGTGTGTATCTTTACTCATCGCTACAAAAACCATACGTAGTGTAATTGGAGTTTCTAAAGTTCCATAGACTCTAGTGTAATTTACAAATTCTTGTGCATCTTGTTTTGTCCACCCCCATCTATCCCAATAAATACTGCTTCTATTATCCTTTACTAATATAGTTAATTTATCGGTTATAGGTTCATCTATTCTTTCTTGGTAATCATCAATATCAGTAAATAACCCCCCAGTATCGATATTATCATTTTGTAATTTTAAATCATTACGCATATAGTCTAAAAATTCTTCAAATAATATTTGATTGAAGTTATTTTCATCGGTGTCGGCGTCTGTGTCGGTGTATGTGTATGTGTCTGTGTCTGTGTCTGTTTCTATTTCAGTTTCTGACATTTAAAATATCTATATTTTATTTTATTCATTATAAATGAATTCAATTTTATTTATTTACAATGAAAATATTTTTATATTATTATAATATAAATGGCACATTACCAACAAAAAAAAATAGAAACTGCTTTAGGGTTGCTCCAAAAAAACACACCAACCAAAACAGCTAGTCTTTTAGTAGATAATGTAACAGTAAATACTGAAACTTTTGAGCAAACAGCTATGATTGATGTAACAAATGTAAAATCTATGAGTTTAACCGGTAATCAGGTTGCTTCGACTGGTGATAATTTATGTTATGTAGAAGTATGGCTAAGTGATACTAATACAGGTTCGGATTTGTATGGTCCAGTTGCGACTGGTTATTTTGTAAAAGCATCTTTAAATTTCGGTACTATTGATATAAATTCTAACTATATAAGATTATTCACATTTAATGATTCTACAACCGATATTGCGACTGTTAATATAAAGGCATTTATGACAAGCTAAATTTAATTTTATAATTATAATATAAATGACACATTATCAACAAAAAAAAATAGAAACAGCATTAGGGTTGCTCCAAAAGAACGCGCCTACCAAAACAACTAACGTTCTAATAAATAATGTAACAGTAAACTTAGAAACATCTACTGAATCGAGTGTATTAGATGTAACAAATGTAAAATCGATAAGTTTAGTAGGGTTCCAGGACTCTGCAGCTACTGCTGATAACTTATGTTATATAGAAATGTGGATAAGTGATTCTTTAAGCAATGATTTTTATGGTCCAGTTGCGAAGGGTTATTTTGTAGATGGATATTTACGTTTCGGCACTACTAAGATAAATGCAAGTTTGTTAAAATTAAAGGTAATTAATGATTCTTCAGCCACAAACACCGTGATAAATATAAAGGTGTTTATGTCAAGTTAAATAAAATATATAATATAAATGATAATAATATCTATAATTGCATTGAATCTGAATCGTCTACCCACCATCCAGACCACAACCACATATCCTCTATGTCTGTGTTTAAAATATTCCAGCTATCTGTAGACGAACGTGGAAAATCATAACAATCAAAGAACATTTGTTTCATATCTTGGACGTTGGAAACGTCCCAAGTATTAAGATTTGTATTAAATTTTTCACAACCACTAAACATGTATTCCATCTGTTCGACATTACCAACTTTCCATTTATCAAGTGGTTGATTAAACTTATAACAGTTTTGAAACATACTTGCCATTTCAGTAATACTACTTACATCCCAATTATTTAGAGGCTGGTTAAACTCATTACATTTGAAAAACATATAGTTCATATTGACTACATATTGAACTTCCCAACTATTAATATTTTGATTAAACTTGTAACAACTAGCAAACATAAATTGCATATTTGTAATTCCTCTAACATCCCAGTTATCAAGAGGTTTGTTAAAATTATAACAATGCCAAAACATACTATCCATATTAGTAACACTACTTGTATCCCAACTATTAATGTTCTGGTCAAAATGTTCACAGTGCCAGAACATTAGTTTCATATTTGTTACCTTACTAACATCCCATTTATCAAGTGGGCTATTGAACTTGATACAATGAGCAAACATACCTTCCATGTTGTTCACGTTGCTAACATCCCATCCATTAAGGTTAATATTTAGGTAATCTGGATTAATTAAGTATTTTGTAGCTTCTTCGAATAGATGGGACATATCGGTAATAAGACAGGTATTCCATATTTCAGGTGGACCGATAGTATAATTATTATAACCGTTGTATCTGGGATCCAAATATCTAGTTAGTGCAAGTTTCAGTTCATCCTTATTTTTGGGTTTAAACCGAACCATATCTTCTATAATTTTGTGTATTCCTTCTTCGTAATAACGAATCTCCAGAAGGAATAGTCGTATGTATGCTGCTGAATTAGACATTGTGAATTCTTTTCTTTCTTATTTGTGTGTGATATTTACATTTTTATATTAAATTTAATCAATTTTATATTAGTCTAATGATAGAAACTCGTAAACTAATTTATCATAGTCAGAAGTATGTTTAAATGCGTCCTGTGCTAGTATTTTTCTGTGTGCTATGGTTAGATGACAATAATCATCTATAAAATAATCATACTGAACCGGATTAGATAAAATATTCACGTGTTTATAATTTTTAGCAGAAGCCCGTAGTAATGAAACACCACCAATATCAATATTTTCAATACAATTCTGTTTTTCAAATGGATACAGATTTACGACTACCACCGAAAATATAGGGATTTTATAAGCATTAATCTGTTCTTTATGACTGGGTCTATCTAAATCTGCAAGAATACCTCCATATATTTTAGGGTGTAGTGTTTTCACACGTCCATCTAATATTTCTGGAAATTCGGTAAGTGTATGGATATTGATAATATTTTTATGATGAAAAGTATCCATAGTTTTCAATAAAAAAATATAGGTACCACCAGTAGAATATATTTTATAATCATTTTCTAGAAGAAATAAAGCTATTTTATCTAAATTACTTTTATCAGAAACAGACATTATCACATTTTTATTGTTTTTATCAGAATCATTAATCATTATAATAAATTTTAATTAAATATTTAAATACATTTTTAGGAACAATTATTAATATAATCTTTTTTATTTTCTTCAAGATTTTGCACACCCATATCAAGATTACATGTCTGGCAGATTGGTTCAAGATTGTCTAGACTATTTTTTCCACCATAAAACACCGCTTTAATATGCCCACACTGGAAATTGTCATAATCAATAATTTTATCACAAACATAACACTTACCAACAAGGGAAGTTTCATTATGTTTTTTCCAAACATTTCTCCTTAGAACCTTTTTAATTTTAACACGCGTGCCAATTTGGATATGTTCCAGCTGTTCGTAGTTGATTCCTGATTTAATTTTAAACAGGATACGTTCAATCCATTCAAATTGTTTATAAATACCTAGAACAAATGGTTTGTTTGGTTGCTTAATTTTACACCTATTAATCGATTTTTCAATATTAACAAAATGTTTAGAAATATTGGGACTAGAATATTGTTGCTGGTAGAATGTATTAAGTACTTCTATTTCGTGGATAAACAACCTATAATCACCTTTGCACTTTTTAGAAATGTCTAGTTCTTCACTTCCAAGTTTGGTAAAAAGTTTGTCCATATTAAAATGTGGAATATTAGGTTTTTCGGAACGACTACGATAATCACTATAATTATTATTGATATATTCCTCAATCATTTTAGAAAAAGTTTTATAAATAACAATATGTGGTGGAAGACAAACCTTTTTGTTTTCATTCAGAGCCTGGTATTTTTGTTCTAGTTCATCTAGGTCTTTAACAATATAAATATCACAAAAAACATCAAATATTTTATCTGGATATTGTTTTGAAAGATTTTTGATACAATTAAGGCGGTGCTGACCATCAATAATATCAAATTTACCATTAAATAGTGTAAATGTTAGGGAATTCGGAAAAAAAAATTCATCGTGATCTGCTAGATGTTTATTCTGGAATTCATTAATAGCATTAACATGACTATTATCAAGAACACGCTGACAGTCAGGTGTTTGAATTGTGATTTTAAATAGTTCCCTATTATTAATTCTAATTTTATAAAATGTCTTGCTTGAATAGAGAATAGAGCAATCAGCGGGAAGTGGTAGTTGGGCAATTTCCATTATGGTTAAATAGTAATAGTGTCTATTGTTTAAGTAGAGCTATAAACTATTCCTGTATAGTTAAATGGTGTGATTTGTCTTAGTTCTAATTCAACATCCGGCGTAATATATAGTGAATCAATAAATGCGGAAATGTTCTCTTTTGTTATATTGTTATTATTTCTTGTAAATTTTTTAAGGGTTTCATATGGTTCAGGATAATTATTCTTTTTTAGTATAGAAACAATACCTTCAGCTACAACAACCCAGTTATTTTGTAGATCCAGTTCTATTTTTGGTTTATTTACTTCTATTTTTTCCAGACCTGTTAGCAATGATGAATAGGAAATCAAACAGTGACCGAATGACACACCGATATTTCTACACACAGATGAATCTGTTAAATCTCGCTGTAGTCTTGAAATTGGTAGTTTTCTTGAAAAGAATTCAAGAAGGGTGTTGGCGAGCATAAGATTAGATTCGGCGTTTTCAAAATTAATTGGGTTAACTTTATGGGGCATTGTAGAAGAACCGACTTCACCTTTAATAATTTTTAGTTTAAAAACTTCTTTAGAAATATACATCCACATATCTCTAGATAGGTCAATAAGGATAGTGTTAATACGTTTTAAATTATCGAATAACCCACTGAGAGAATCGTAATGGTCGATTTGTGTGGTGTATTTGCTTCGATTAAGTCCGTAATTATTGATAAATTTGTCGGCGAATTTACTCCAATCTATTTCAGGATAGGCGATATGGTGTGCGTTAAAATTACCAACAGCGCCGCCGAATTTAGCATATAGTTTTGTGTTAGAAAGAGATTCTAATTGTATTTCTAGTCGTTCGACAAACACCATCATTTCTTTACCTAGTTTTGTAGGGGATGCTGGTTGTCCGTGTGTTTGGCTAAGTAGTGGGATATGATTCCATTTTTCAGATAGTGTTTTTAGACTAGTAATGATATTAGTTATATTGGGGAGTATAAGTGCAGACATAGCTTCAGATATAGATAGAGGGAGTGCGGTATTATTAATATCCTGTGAAGTAAGGGCAAAATGTATGAAATTTGTATGGGGGTTATTGATGAGTTTAAATCTGTTTCTGATATAATACTCGATTGCTTTAACGTCATGGTTGGTGGTACGTTCAATCTTTTTGATTTCGAGGGGGTCAAAGTTAGTATAGATATCAGTTAGTTCGCTTTTTTTAAATTTAACATTTTTTAATTCAGGGAGAACTTTACAAAGTTCCATAAAATAGTCAATTTCGACTTTTAGTCTATAACGAATTAATCCATATTCAGAGAAATAATCATTAAGTTTAGAACACTTATTATAATATCGGCCATCAATAGGCGAAATAGCTTTTATACTAAATTCATCCATAATGTAATATTTATTGGAGAATGCTATAAGTATATTTATTTATTCTAATTTATGATAACCCAGGAATAGTAACATTCACAATATCACTAGAGACCATATTATTAATTGATAACTTTGTAGCTCCTTGGTCATTAATGTAAACTTCATTTCTTACACCATTAGTGTAACTATCATTTACACCATCTCCCATTAGCCAGACTTGGACTGCATAGTAAGAATACATGGTATTCATAGCAAATGTAACTATGCTATTTGTATTTGCCTTTCTAATGGGATTTCCCACTCTGTAATCAGCCAACCACTTTACAGGGTCTGTAATCATAACTTTAATTTCAGCATCAGTAGGTAAAACACGATTTAATTCCAGAGATGTAGTTATTAGCGAAGCTACTTTACCATGAAAACTCTTAGCATCATATTGACCGCCAACAGTAAATGAACCTGTGATTGATCTAGCCATATTACTAACTGTTCCCCAAGCACCAGATGTAGATAAATTACTTCCAATTGAAGAAAAATTATCATCACTGCTCATCAATCTAATGTCAAAAGCATCTGCCATTAAAGCAGAACTGTTAGTAGTTCCAGAATATCTTTGTCCTTTGTGAGCAATATATAATCCATACCATTTAGTGCTATCTAATGGACCACCTATATAAGCAATAGTTTGATAGGCATCTCTTCCCCAAGAAAAGTATAAATGACCGTTAGAAAGTCTAACTGCAATATTATCCATATTGTTAGCAGAACCATTTCCACTATTCCAAATGTATTCTCCAGCAGCATGTGTAGAATTAGGGCTAAACACTACTGTTGTAGCCCAAGGTCTAGCATAAGTGCTGTTAGAAGTTTTATTAGTATTCTGAGTATTAGCATTTACAGTTTGACCAACACCACCCATTCTTAAGGCATTTATTGCAGTAGCTGAATGAATCATCTTTAAATACTCATTAGTACTACTTCCAAAATCAATAGCTTTACTCCAAGACGTAACAATACTTGATGGTGCTGTCGGTATGGCTACTTCTGTTAATTGTGTCCAATCTATATTATCATAATCAAATGCTACTGAAGAACCTGCCTTATCATAAAACGCCACCACATCAATAGATGTAAGTCCATATCCTTGGTCTCCAGATTCATACTTAGATATATTCCAGTCAGAGTAAAGATCGGTAACAGCATTCTGAGAAGTATGAGCTACACCCATACGTATATTATTCCCATCAGCAGTTATTTCAATGATTGCATTGTAGCCAGCAAGCATGCTTGTTATATATATAAGGTTACCACCCTGAATAGAACCACCCTGCATTACATTTAGAGTACCTCCGGTTGAACCACTCTTTTTAAATTTCACACATAGGTCATATTCAAATCCTGTATTAGAAGAAGAATTCCCATCTTGAGTATTAGCCCATGCTCCATCCTTTATTCCAAATATGAAGCTAGAACCAATCTGTAGTTCATTAAACACATCCGTAAGGAATGCTCCAGTAATAACTATCCTTTCTCCAGCAGATAATGTTTCATCTATTGAATACCAGTTGTCATCTGTAACTTCAGTTGTCAAAGTTAGATCAGCCGGTCCTTCATTAGTTCCTCCAGTTACGGTAAGACTATAAGACGAACCGGCCAATACTAATGGTACATCCGCATAATCAGTTGAAGTTGCTCCATCAGTAAATTTAATAAACTTACCTGGTGCAACATCTGAAGGAATTACATATTGGAAATATGTTCCGGCATATCCTGGACCAGAACCACCACTTTGTGTTAATCCATCATTACTTGTTAATCCATTGCCATCAGAATCTATTATATTAACAAAGTCATTAGTTTGTAATGTTAGTCCATCTACATAAAATTTATAAGTTGAACCAGCATTAAATGTTACTGTATTAAAATCTAATACTGTAAGTCCACCATCTTGAGTAAACTTAATTGCACCACCTTGATCTACTAAAGTAAATTCATTACCAGCTAAATTAGCTAGTACATTAATAGTAATAGTTCCTTGAGCCGATCCAAAGTTATTTGCTTTAGTTACATTAATAACATGCTGAACAGATTGACCATAGCCATTAGAGATATCTTCTGCTGTTCCTATTATAGAATAACCATTGTCAGCATATCCGGTTGGAACATTTTGAATATTATACGTATTAGTATCTCCTGATGGCTTGTATTGAATATTTATAGGTTTACCTTCTTGGATTGGATATGTTATATTGGTAAATGTTGGGACATAATTAGAATCATCGTTAGTAGCCTGTTCATTCCATAATACATTGACACTATTGCCAAATACACCATGTTGTGGAGCAGTTGGACCAGCATGAACACCGTTTGTGTCCGGCATATACCAAGTAGTATTACTTAGATCATCTAAGAAAGTATGGGTGTGGCTTGTGCCACCACCACCTTCGACCGTATCTACAAAATTTGATTCAGCTTCAGTTTTAAACAATGGGTAATAAAATGAACCATCTGGTGATTCAATATAATACCAAGCGGTTACATTTGAAGAAGATTCTGTAGCATCAATGCTATATTTAGTTAAAAATGGAATTTGTGAATAAGTGGAACCATATGCTTCCACACCAAAGAAAAGATGTATAGGACCTGTAGTTGCATTTCCAAGTGTCATAATTTTTTCTCCATAAGTTTCATCCCACATTTCTAATGTATTGTTTGATAAATGTCTATACGAAACTAAAGTTGAATTATTATGTGTAGGGTTCCATTGACCACTTCCAGAATTATATAATGAATTAGACGTATTCATAATCCATCCTTGTGATGTTGCATGTTGTAGTATATACGTGCTATGCCACATCCATCGGTTAGTCATCACAAGATTTGTAGAATTTACTCCAGTTGATGCGCCGGTATAACCAATCGAGTAATATCTACCAGACCAAGTACCTGGTAGAGTCCATGTAAATTTTTCTCCAGGAGATATAGACATATTAGATTTTAATATAGTTTTCGGTTCAATACCATCAATCCATTCGTTGCTTTCACTATTGTCCAAATCATGAACGATAGTCCATCTTTCATTTCTCTCTTGCATAACTGGGAATTTAGCATTAGGTTGATTCTCTCCTCCAAAGAAAATAGTAACTGAATCACCAATCTGTGTCAAATTAGAACGACCTATAATCACTTCACTACCACTTGTAATATCTAGTAGATACAAATAGTTATCATTACCATATCTTAGTGCTAAAGAGGTATTATTTGTAATATCCCACTGGTTGCTTGTAAAATCATTATTACTATTTATGGTTACACCAACAGAAGATGATCCAGAAATTCTAGCAGAAGTTCTTACATATCTGAATCCAACCCCCCAATTCAAACTTGAAAAAATGGTATCTTCTGTTGTTTCTTCTTGGGTTCCGGTATAGATACCAATTATATATGATCCAGTATTATCGTGGGTCCATATAAATTCATGACCTTTTTCTAATGAATCGCCGTTATAGAATGGTTGTAGGTCTTTTAAATCTGCTTCAATAGAAGAGACTAAAATTTGCTCGGTGGTTCTAGTACCATAAGAAATATACCAATTATTGGCCTGGACTGGGAGGATGTCATCTTCACTATTCAATCCAACTTCAGATGTTAAAAATTCTTTGTATTCAATTAAATCCATATTGAATGCACCATTTAAACTATCATTCATAGAACTTAATGTATTTCCCGCAATAACTCCATTAATATAAACATTACTGTAAGTAAGACCTCTTAATTGTATTTTATTACTATTATTTTGTATAATATCAACTTTACTTCCATTAATTATAGATTTTAAATCATTAACATTGTATGTATTAATTACATTACCATCTATACCATCCTTTAGATAAATTGTATGTTTTAGTGTATCGACAACAACATCTAAAACAGACACTGACATTACATGATTGCTAAACGGAAGTTCTGAATAATTTCCGGTTAAAGGTACCTTTACTGCCTTAGATCCGATAGATTGATAAGAGTTATCACCTAAACTTAGACGTAGATTACTTATATCTACTTCACTCAAATCAATCGCATAATCCTGACCTATAAATCCAACATCATCTATTTTTATTATATTTGTTTCATTATCAGCAAGATTTCCAACATCAGATGTAATTAAGAAACCAATCTTTTCGGAGTTACTTCCTAATCCGGTATTATGAACCTGTGTATCTAAAATTTCGCATATAAATTGGGCATCTGTATTTAAAGTTATCATAGTTCCGTTGTTATCAAAATTTTCATTTATTTGGATGCTCGCTTTAGCATCTCCAATATTTCCTATACCCGTATAAGCTGAACGATTATTATTATATAATCCACAATCCCTTAATGTTGTGTTCGCAGCAGACCATGCACAGAACCCAGCATTCCAGTTACCATTCACTTCGTTCTGTGAGAATTTGTTATTAATACCTCCGATTACTAATAGACCATTATTTGCATTATATGAACTAAAATTCATCGTAACTGTAATATTTTGACAACCACTAAGTGAACCAGCACCAAGATATATACCCGAGTCAATATTCTGAGCGGAAACATTACGAGTAATAAATCCATTTCCATTAATACCACAATCACATATTTTAATACCTCTTAGGTTATTTAGAACTTTATTACCTACAATCTGTAGATTTGTAATTGTTTCCAGTAACATAGCACCACCATTAGATGTAGATGTAGTGGAATAAAACGCTTGTAGGTCTGCTGGTGTAGAATCATATCCTGGGACAGAACTAGTAGAAGTTGAAAGAATAGTATTGAAATTAGCACCATTCCATCCATTATATCGAAATTTACAATCTATTATATCAACACTTGCCGTGCCACCTGTTATGTTAATTGCATATTCGCCAGCATAATTAAATTCTATATTTTTAAATATAAATACCGCTGTATTATCTGTTCCTGTAAATTTAAGAAGATTATTATTAGCATTGGAATAATTAGCATATCTAATTTTAGTTCCATCAATTCCATAGAAACTTAAACTATGTGGTATAATTATAGAATCAGTAATAATATTATCTCCTTTAATGAATATTTTATTACCGGCTATAGATGCCGTAATAGCAATTGCAAGAACAGTATATGGTCTTAGATTTGTACCATCTGAATCGGTGCCTACATAACTTGGATCAACATATAAATCATAGTAGCCAACTACATCAAGTGTTTCTAAATCATCAATATACGCTATCGTTTTATCTTCAAATCCTCTGTTTTGAATATCTGTTTGATACCGTACCTGTCCCCCGGTGACTGTATTATCTCCCTGACAAACTAGAAGCAACTCTAAATTCTCGTTTTGTGTATCTATTTTTCTAATAGAAGCATGATTTGTAGAACCAGCGAGAATATCTAAAGGGTGATCAAAAACCCATGGTAGTGTCTGATTAACCACAAGACCATCATGTTTTAAAATCTGATTATATACAGGAGTTCCATTAACAGATAGTTCGT
>Ga0115000_10003487_pt1 | contig 13151 bp, 12 predicted proteins | sample ArcticOcean_MG_C_6_FD_89690 | JGI IMG/M metagenome (GOLD analysis project Ga0115000, IMG submission 89690) | Marine microbial communities from western Arctic Ocean - ArcticOcean_MG_CB8_128 | ecosystem: Environmental > Aquatic > Marine > Oceanic | place: Arctic Ocean: Canada Basin | collected... | reverse complement strand
TGAAGATAGAGATGTGTTGGCAGAGATGGAAATTGCTGCTAATAATGGTAATGCTATGGCTGCATTCAATCTTGGATGGATTAACGCTAGAGGATTATTAAGTTCTGAAGGCTTGATGCAGGATTTGGATGTTGCTAAGGATTGGTTTGAAAAGTCTGCAAAGTTAGGCTTTAAAGATGCTGTTGATATTCTTGAGAAGAATTTTTAATTGGTTTACTAGCAACCTGATGTAATTAATAGTTTTTGATACGTTTGTATCTATGTTCAACTGTGACTAAAACTCTGTTTGTTAAGTTAACAATTCCACATATAGTTGGTTTAATATTTTTTTTAACAGCTATTTTTTTTCCTTTTTTACTTAGATAAATTACTGCATAGCCTCTTTGTTGTCTTTTTTTAATAGCATAATTAAACAGAAGATCAAGAGCTTCATCTGTGATATGGCGCTGCTGTTGCCTTATTTTTGCATGCTTACTTATATATAGATTTTCTAGTGAATCTGAAAATATTGCTGATGACATAATAATTTCCTCATGTAGTTAAAATCATTTAAGAGCATTTTTTTGCTCTCTCAATAACTACAACGAAATAAACTAAAAAATATTTCATTTAAAGAAATTACTCTCTGGATAGCGGTATAAATAATGGTTTGTATTTAAGTCAGACACAATTCTTGAATGCAAACTAATAAGCTCTAAAATTTAGGCTAAATATAACTTTTATGAATGTTTAATGAGTTTTATACTATAAATCTAAAGAGACTAGACTTAGAAAAAAAATTGGTAAAAAAATTAGAGGGATTGAATTTTCCACCCCAAAAGCTTACTATTACAGGCAATAAGATATTGATTATCTAATTTCATAATTTTACAATTATTTCCATCAATAGCTCTAAAGTCACCAAGAATCATAAGGTTTTTAGTAAACTTTGATTTACTTAAAGAGTGTGCTTTTAGCTCCGTAGAGGAAGCATCTAAACCTTTATTGCTTATAACAACATAGGATACTTTTGGGTCCTTTAGAAGAGCATTTGTTAGTTCATTTTCAATAAGGGTATTTAATTCAATTCTAGATATTGATAAAGCCTGAAACATATCGCTAGAAGTATCATTATTTTGATCCATAACATCGATACTAGAATCAACTTGTATACTCCTACTCAACGCAAATTGTGCTGCAGTTATTGAGCCTCCAGCTCCTAATAAGACTGAAATAGTTCCTTGCATCGTAATAAGTGACGCCAGGACTGCTGAAAAGATTGAAGATTTAAATGGGTTGTTTTTTACAATTGTTATTAGCCAATTATGCTTCTTTGTAGGTTCAAGGCTGTCAATAAAATCGTAAATATGACTTGGTACAGCCTCCTTAGATGAAGATCTAATTAAATCACTTCTAGTTGCCTCATAAACCTCAAGGTAAGATTGAAGCTCTTTGTCGTGATGTCTTGCACTTTCAATTTCATCAGCTAAGGAGTCATCCAGCTCTCCATCAGCAAATTTCATTAAAGTTAGTTCGTCATACTTCATTATATTTACTTGTTCCATATAAGGCTTGAGATAATTGTTTCCTGCATCTTAATAGCCTATTCATAACTGTTCCCATTGGAATATCTAGAATTTCTGAAATCTCTTTATACTTATTTTCTTCTGCAATTAAAAGAAGTATTTCCTGGCATTTTTTACCCATTTTATTTAATTCTCTATTTACATCCTTAATCTCAATACCTATCAAAATTCCATTATCTACAGGAGGATTTGGCTCAACATCAATAGGCAGCTCTCCATCATCTATAGGTACCTCTGGGTTTCTTTTAGCTTTTCTATATTTATCATTAAAAATATTTACCATTATTGTCACTACCCAAGCGGTTTGATTGCCGCCCTTAAATAGATGCTGCTTTTCCCATGCTCGCAATAAAGCTTGCTGAACTAAGTCATCAGCATCCTGATAATGTCCTGTTCTTTTAATAGCTATTTTAAAAAGATCTGGAGCCATGCCACTCAATTCATTTCTAAAGTCTGCCATAAGTAATAACGAAATACTTTCATAATTATTTCGTTACAAGTATACATAGTTAAAAATAATCTATAAATTGTAAATACAAACATAACTGTGTATTATCAAAAAATAAAAAAACAATAAAAAACTAACTATAGATGTTAAAAAAACTCCTAACTCTGGCCCTTCTCGTCCTTTCTTTAAGTGTCTTTGCTCAAGAACGCTTTGCTTTAGTAATTGGCAATGCTGATTATCAAGTTAGTCCCCTTAAAAATGCTCTTAATGACGCTCAAGATATAACTCAAGCATTAGAGGCGCTTGATTTTAAAGTAACTCTTCTTGAGAATGCTGATAGGAGAACAATGAGGGAAACTATTTACAACTTTGGTAATCAACTAAATAAAGATACTGTTGGACTCTTTTATTACTCAGGACATGCCGTTCAGTATCGCGGTGAAAATTATCTAATTCCCATTAATGCTTTGTCTTCAATTAAAGAGCTTAGACATCTAGATGATGAAGCCGTTCCCTTAGGATATGTCTCTGGAGAAGTATCAGCAAGGCAATCTCAGCTCAACTTCATCTTTTTAGATGCTTGTCGTGACAACCCTTTTCCAGCAGAATCTAGAGGTATTTCTCAAGGATTGGCTAAATCTCAAAATTCAGAAGGCACTCTAATTGCCTACTCAACTAGCCCAGGACGAACCGCTGAAGATGGCATTGGGAGAAATAGCCCCTATACAAAAAACCTACTTAAGTTTATTAACACACCAAACCAGCCTATCGAACTAATGCTCAAAAAAGTTAAAACTGCAGTTTCTAATGACACTAATGGTATTCAGCTTCCTTGGTATGAGTCTAGCATTTCAGGTAACTTCTGCTTCAATACAACTTCTGAAGGTTGTGCTGAGTTCGTCCAAGTAATTTATGATTCTTACCTTAAAGGTATCTATGATATTGAAACGCTAGAATTTCAAAATGGCAATCAATACACGGGTCAAGTAATAAATGGCTTAATGCATGGAAAAGGTGTTTTAACTGAGCCATCAGGGATTAAATACAAAGGAGAATTTTTTAAAGGTTTAAAACATGGTCAGGGCACAGTATTGTTTAAAAATGGAAACAAATTTGAAGGAGAGTTTCTAGCCAATAAAAAGAATGGTCTGGGCTTGTCAACTTTTATTAATGGTGCGAAAGTTCATTCACGATGGAAGGCAGGCAAACAAATATTTTTAGACGAAGACTCATACTTTGATGGCCCCTTTCTTGTTCTTAATGGTTCAAGTGACAATCAATTAATAGTTTTTGAGAAAAAAAAGGGAGAATTAGATGATATTCTTAAAGTCCCTCATGGTTATGGTATCTACTATGACCGAGGTGGCTCCTCTAAAGAAGGAGAATATGAAAAAGGATATATTAAAGAACTAGTTAAATATACCCTTGCTTCTGGAGATATTTATACTGGAGTCACAAGTAATTTAAATGGACAAGGTACTTTTATTTCTAACAATGGCGAAATAAAAGAAGGTATGTTTCAATACGGACTCCTCAATGGCCCAGGAAAAAGAACTTGGGCAAATGGTGATAAATATATAGGCGAATTTAAAGATGGCTATATGCACGGTCAAGGAACTAAAACTCTCCATCATGGACAAGTTCGAAGCGGTGAATACAAGTATGGGAAACTAAATGGACTGGGCAAACAGTTATTTATAGATGGTTCGATTTATGAAGGAAATTGGCTTAATGACCAAGCAAGTGGCTACGGCACTTTTGATGCACTGGGCAAGAAGGGATATAAGCACAAAGGGCAATGGAAGAATGACCTAGAAAACGGCTATGGAACCATTGATGGTAATGATGGTAATCGCTATAAAGGTGACTTTAAGGACGGTTTATTACATGGTCAAGGCAAATGGTTCTATGAAGATGGAGGGACATATGTTGGCGAATTCAAGGACGGACATATGAATGGCTATGGGGTTATAAATCTACAAGGATGGCAATACAAAGGAAATTTTAAAAACGACTCCTTTCATGGTAGTGGAATTTTTATCTCAGATGAGGAATCGTACGAAGGAGAATTCTTAAGTGGTGTTTTTCATGGAGAATTTATTTTTACCAACTCTGAAGGCACAAAATTTATTGAAATATATGAAAATGATGAACGCATTTCCAGCACACAACTAACTAACTAATTAGTACCACCAATCATCAAAAGTAGCTTTAGCAAAGGTCTGACAGCTAAACATCAAAAAAAATAGATTTATTCTCCTATTTTTTACAAACATATCTTCATCAACAAATATATATATATTTTAATAAATGAAATAATTTTCATTTAGTTGCGTTGTATTAGATGAGTGCACAAAAAAACACTTACAAATAAATTTAACTAAATAAGGAAATTATTATGCAAAATTCGCGTTGCAAATATATCAAAGGAGAAAGGGTTATTAATCCCAAAATGAAAGTTTGGGGTATAGGACAAGTTCTGCTGAATAGTGATAGTGATTCTGTAACAGTATTTTTTTCTAATGTTGGTGAGAAGATGATTTCACTAAAATATGCTGTTCTAAAAAAAGTATCTGGAAAAGATGCTGAAAGCTCTATTCTTGATAATATTAAATCTAGTAAACCTGAGCATAAAGGCAAAAAATTATGTAAGAATTGTGGCCAACCAACTCAGTTTCAAAAAACAACAAGTTATTACCGTTCAGAATTAGGATGGTGCGTACCTTGTTTTAGTTATGGGCAGGCACCATTTGCAGATAAAGAAACTGGAAAAAGACCTTATTTTGATCAACTCAGAACTGTTGATGGAATCAGGAAGCAGCCTGGAAGTGTTCAATTTTGAGAATTTTAAAATGCCAAGATTAAATTACACAAAAGTATTTAGAGGTGGCCTATCCTCAAATTATTTAACTGAGACTTTTTTATCAACTTATTTTTATATTAGCTCTATGAAAAAGGATGAAGATTGGGAGTCAGGGTTAAGGCTTGAAATAGCCATTAGTTCTGCTGGTGGAGGAATCACACAAGTATATATTGATATTGGACGAGATGAATTTTCTGGAATTTTTGAATCAATTGCTAATGAGATTCCTGAGACAGCCTCACTTTTCTCAAAATGTACAACAATAGCTATTAATAAGAATAATAAGAATCAATATTCAGATGACGATTAAGATTCCAAAAATGCTTGTTGAGGTAACAAATTTAAATATTGAGCAAAGAACTAAATACTATTCAAACGGTCAAAAGAAATATACAGGATCTTATGTTAGCTTCCATCCAGTTCTAAATCATACCTCTTGGTATGAAAATGGAAATATGAAATCTGAAGGCTTCTATCAAGGCTTAGATAAGCGCCATGGTAAGTGGAATTTTTGGCATAGTAATGGTCATCTCGCATGCACAGCAATCTATAAAGATAAGCCTAAAGATACTGCTATTCTATGGACTTTCTGGGATGAGAAAGGCAATAAGGCCCATGAAAATAAATATAACCAAATTCAACTATCATGTGAGTTAGGGATATTAGGGGAATTAAGTAAGTTCACATTGGATGGATGCTCAAAAGATCTTATGAAAAAGTATGAAGAATATATATTTTTTACTCGCAGACCATGAAACTAAATAAAAAATGCACTCATTGTGGATCTGCTAATACGCTTCCAATGAAATTTGGTCTAATATCTGATGAAATACACCAAGAAAATAATAAAAATAGAAAATGGGTGTGGGGAGGATGTGTGATTTATAAAGATGGCAATAAGGATTATTGTGTCAACTGCAATAAGCCCTTTGGAGGAAGCATAGAACCTCAAAAGTCAAAGAAATCTAAAGGTAAAGATTTAGATTTGTTTCGTAAAAACTAGCATAAATAGAGTTTAAACTAAGCTGTAATTATCTAAATTAAATTTTTAAAAAAATAAATGGAAAATTCAGATATTAAAAAACTTTTCAACTATGACATAACAAATGAAAAGTCAATCATTGAAAGAGCTAAACTTCTAAAGGGAAAAAGCCTTAACGAAATCTTAGTTAGCTCTCCTCTCTCTAAACAAATTATAAATACTGCCAATAAAGGCCGAGTTGGAAATTTGATTGAAAAACACTGGTTTGGAATCGATAATAATAATTTATCTGAGCCTGATTTTAAAGAGGTAGGTATTGAGCTCAAGGTAAGTCCAATTAAAGAAATGAAGTCAAATATTTTAGCGGTCAAAGAAAGAACAAAAATTTGTAGAATTAATTACCAAACTCTTGTCAATGAAGAGTGGAGCGAGTCACATGCGAAGAGTAAGCTTAATAAAATCTTATTTATTTTTTACAAACATGACTTTAATAAAGATAATTGGGAGACACAAGAAATTCTAAACTTTCGATTATGGAGTTTATCGTCTGATGAATTAATCATCAGTTCAGAATGGTTTAAAACAAAAGATCAGGTTATTAGTGGCTTTGCCCATACTCTATCTGAGCGAAATTATCAGGTATTGGCTCCCTGCACTTCAGGAACTGGAAAAAACATTGCCCAACCTAATACTTGTAATCAAGCTCTTGCTAAAGAGCGCTCTTTTGCTTTAAAACAGCCATTTATTAATTTTCTATGGGACACATTAAATGATTCAAATGTATACGAATCCATTAAAGATAATTTAGATTTATCATCAAATGACAATCTTGAATTACAAGTACTCTCTATGATAAATAATTTTTCTGGGAAAACAATCAACGATATTGCCAAACTAACAAATGCGCCAATACTCTCAAGTAAAAATGCAGTTCGCTCAGTAATCATGAAGTTATTAGGATTTAAAAATGAAAGCTCTAAAATAAAGGAGTTTAGTCAACTAGGTATTCAAATTAAGGTAATTCCAATTGATACAAAAAATAAGACTTTATTTGAATCAATCTCTTTTCCAGCTATTAAGTTTAAAGACTTCGCCCATGAATCCTGGAAAGACTCAGGATTATCATTGGACCTTAATAAAATTCTATTTATTCCTGTTAGTAGAAATAAATTATTAAATCGTGACATTAAAGAAAGAGTTCTAGAAAAAGCATTTTTTTGGAACCCTTCTATTACTCAAGAAAAACTAATCAAGAAGGAGTGGTTGACTTATCAAAATATAGTTAAACAAGGAGTTAAAATTGATAAAAAACCTCAGAATTCAAAAAAAGGTTATGTTGAAGTAACCTCACTACCAAAAGAATCTTCCACTGAAATCATTCATATGAGAACTCATGCACGGGATAGCGATGATAGAGATGTTGATCAATTTGGAACTTCAATTGTCAAGCACTCATTTTGGCTCAATAAAAAATTTGTTAATAAGCTTATTAAAAATTCATTAAATTCCTAATTTAAATGGTTTGTATTTTTTAAACCCATTGGATTTGTTTATAATTGCACGATGATTAAAACAATAGAATTATTTGCCGGTGTTGGAGGCTTTAGATTAGGCCTTGAAAAAAATAATATTGATGGAAATGAAGCTTTTAAAATTGTTTGGAGCAATCAGTGGGAGCCTTCGACAAAAACCCAATTTGCCTCCATGGTTTACGAATCTAAATGGGGTAAAAAAAATCATAGCTCAGAAGATATTGCTGTAGTAATTGAGAATAATATTAACTCTATCCCCGACCGTGATTTATTAGTTGGTGGGTTTCCCTGTCAAGACTACTCAGTAGCTAGAACCTTAAAACAATCAAGCGGCATTAAAGGTAAAAAAGGTGTTTTATGGTGGTCAATCCATGCCATCTTAGAAAAGAAAGGAAAGAGAGCCCCTAACTATCTTATGTTGGAAAATGTAGATAGGCTTCTAAAATCTCCATCAAATCAGAGAGGAAGAGATTTTGCCATTATGCTTACTTCATTGTCTGATTTAGGTTATGCGGTTGAATGGCGTGTAATTAATGCTGCTGAGTATGGGATGCCGCAAAGAAGAAAACGAGTCTATATTATGGCTTATAAGAAAAATACAAAAATATATTCAAAAATATTAAAGTTAGAGAAAGCCAATAACTCCTTTGACTGGGTTTCAAATAGTGGAATTATGAATGATGCATTCCCAATGGCCTTTGATAAAAATATGTCTAAAAGGCTTTCATATAAGCTTGAAGGAAGCCTTGAAGAAATCTCTGAAAATCAAATTGATTATAATTCTCAACTAAGACCTTTTGCAAATGCTGGTGTTATGATAGATAGGCAAGTTACAACAGGGGTTGGCATTGCTCAATATAGTGGTGAATTTCAAAATCTAGGTGATATTCTCCTTAATGAAGCCAAAGTCCCACCTGAATTTTTTATATCTAAAGATAGTCTAGAAACATGGGAATATTTAAAAGGAAAAAAAAGAATTGAAAGAACAACTAAAACAGGGCATAAATACCTTTATTCAGAAGGCCCGGTTACCTTTCCAGATGCCCTAGATAGAGCATCAAGAACCATAATAACGGGTGAGGGAGGTAAATCGCCTTCTCGCTTTAAACATGTTATTGAAACTAGCGCTGGCAAACTTAGAAGATTAACTCCAATTGAGCTTGAACGATTAAATCAGTTTCCAGACGATCATACACTAGGCGCTACTGACACTAAAAGAGCTTTTTTTATGGGAAATGCGTTAGTTATTGGAGTAGTTACTAAGCTATCTAAATCATTACTAGAAAGTTTAAAAATACTTACAAAATAAAAAATTAAACTGTGGCAATATCTCTAACTAAAGGCAATATTAAAGGAGATATTCTCCTTGTGTATTCCTTTGTAAATTCACCTAAAGATAACTCTCCTTTTTGCTTTTTAAAATCCTGAATTAATACAAGACCTATTACTGCCATTGCCAGCTCATATTGATTCTTTGCTTCATCAATTTGATCATTTTTTGAGTCCTTAAGGTAGGCTTGCATATGAACATTATCTATATTTAAATAATAATCAAAGCCTTCAGTGCTTTCAACAACTTTAAGAACGTCATACTTATCAATACCATAGGATTCAAAATCATCCTTACCAATTTTGATAAGATTAGGAAGATCTTTCATATCTTTAGGCTTCCTATGAGGTGGCTTAGTATGTTCTTTTTTATCAATAAGCTTTAAATAAAAAGTTTCTTCAAATGGACTAACTCTAGAATCATCATTGATTACAATTTGGTATTTTTGGATAAGAACGTTACTTGATGGAAGTGAAAGAATCCACTTTCCATTAAACCCTGATAATTTTATGCCATCTAAGTCTGTAATGTCTTTATCGTCAAGAAAAACCTTAATGCTCCCTGGGTCAAGTGGCCTAGTAAAATAATCATTAGGAGCGTCAGTAATTAAATTAATTTTTGCATTACGAGTTTCTTCAATGTCTCTCGGTTGAGACTCTAAGGCAGGTTTTACTAATTTAAAAAAGGATGGATAATATTTTGAATCAAACTCTGGAATAACATTTTTCTCACCAAATAAATTTCCAATTCTATTTCCTCCAAAGAGAAAGCTAGCAAGAGGTTTGTTTTTCTTTAAGAGCATATTGAAAAGCTCTACAGAGTTTTTGTTACTTTGCAACCTAACCTCATTACCTCTCCATTCATTTTGAAATTGCTTCAGGCCACTATGATCTGAAAGCTCTTGAATAATTTGTTCTTTTATCTTTTTTGAGAAGGCATTATCAAAAATCCTTTCACGATCATTTTGAAATAATTGAAATACATAATTTGGATCTAATTCAGAGCAATCCATAATAACTAGTAAATTTTTACTTATGTTTTCGTATTTAAGTTCACCAGCACTAAAAAAACTAGGTGGCAGGCTTCCATTGGACTGTCCATTCATACAAAATAAAACTCCATTGCCATATTTTTTTGTATCAATAAGAGTCTTTTTGTCTTCATTTAAATATTTTTTAAACGCATAGACCTTGCCTTTAATCCTCTGATTTTCAACATTAAAAATAAATTCTGATGGAAAGCCATTTGCTAGTATGTCTGAGCGATCTCTATCTAGTCTTGTTTCAAGTCCATCAAGAATTGATTCATTTGAGTGAGCATTAAATCCAACCCTTCTTTCATATAACTTAATAGGAACAACGGGGTTAACAAGCAATGTATTTAATTTATTATATAAATCTAACGTAATATTGGACCTTAATGATGGCCCAATGTCATAGTTATATAGCTTTACAAAAGAGCCATGTTCAAACTTAAAGCCATATGGACTTGGATAAACACCAGGCATTAAATCAAGATAATCGGCTTCAAATTGAGGAATTTGATCATCAATAGCTAGATAAAACCATTCAGGTAAACGCTGTTGTTGAGTTGGCTCAATTTTCCTAATTATCGTAAACCCCCATAAATTTTTACTAGATTTTTTTGTAATTGATGGATTTCGTTTTGATAAAATTAATTCTAAACCATCTACTTTGCAAAAATTTACAGCACCATAACTTCCCATTCCAAATTTACCTTGAACAAAGCTTATATCACTTTTATTTTTTTGAGTTAATGATAAGAAAGTTTTTTTAAAATCCTCAGGCTCCTGCCCCTCAGCAGAATCAATAATTGTATAAGAAGGATTAGCACCAGCCCCTTTTTCACCAGTAACAATAAGATTACAATATTTTTCTGCTAGACGGCTTTTTTTGGCCTTATCTAGTTCAATCCAACGACCATCTCTTACATTAAAAAAAGTTGATACCGCCTCCTTTAAATTCTTAGGAGCATCAAGGCTTTTAGGGTCAATCTTACTTTCAAGACACTTTAGCATTAAGGCACTATCACCTGAATTAACAAGTTTTTCCACCAACGCATTGGCATGATTAGATTGTTGATTTCCAATAATGCTATGATTATTTAAACCTTTATGATTACCAACAGGTTTCCAATATTTTTCATCGTCCCAAAGGCCTTTATTTTTAAGAATGTTAATTACTTCTTTTCCATTCTCTTTCGTAGCAATGTCAATACAGAGTTGTTTTATATCCATAAATACTCCCTTTAAATTATTAAGAAATTGAAGAATACATTTGATCTAAAAATATAGTTCTAACTTTTCCAACAAATTGTTTTTTAGAGGATGCATTTCCATATTTACCAATTACACCTTCTTTTCCAATAATAAAGATTGATGACCCTTTGACTTTTGCTGAATCACCTAAATTTCTTTCTTCAACTGTATCAAATAACGCTTTAATTTTTTTCTTAAAAAGCTCTTTGTCAGTCATTACACCAAATGTTCTTGTTTGGTTTAATTGATACATTTCAACCAGAACCATCATCATTACTTCAGCTGAAGCTGCTTTTAAAATATTGTAATTATTCTTGCTATCTCCAGAAAACATTTCTGGATAAGCTTCCTTAACACCACACCAAAATGCCTCAACTACTGTACGAGTAGTGTCTTCAGGTGAAATAGACTCTCTTCCATCAATTTTTTTGATAATTTTATGAATTGGCATAATGATTCGAGTTAAAGCCTGAATATTTATTTTGCTAGATCCAGAGTCATTAAAATCAGCAATATTTGTAGACCATACTTCAGAGTAATCATAGAGCCACTGAGCTACCTTCATTGATTCAACCATATCAACTTTATTTCCTATTGTTACTTCATTGGCAAAATCTACATTACCTTTTTCTTTTCCTTCGTGCAAAAGTCTAATTGCGCCTTCAGGAGGGATTGCCTTTGCATATTGATTGATTAAATAAAATACATAAGCCTCTTTGAAAATATCATCACAAAAAGTTAGAGTGAATTGAAGGCGTGTATCTCCTAACCAGCTTGCTAACTCTAGATTATTATTCTCTAATGAATCTCGATATGCCGCCTGAGCTCCACGAATACGCGTTTGTCCATCAACAATAAAAAACCTATCTACCTCGTTAGGGTTATAGTTATATACAAAAACATCGCCAAAATCCTCTGAGCCTTTTACAAGTGGGTTAATGAGTTTTTCAGCCAATGGAGTTCTTAAATTTAGATTTACATTGTCTACAAAAGGCTCAGTATTTACTTTCTCATCGTCTCTTACAACAGTTAGTATTCTATTTTTAACATCGTCTACTCTTTTTTGCTTTGGTATTCTTTGGTAGCCACTGTCTTCAGCAGTTATATCTGAAGTACCAGCTTTATATATTGGCACCTTATAACTTTCAAATAAATCAGCCAATCTAATTGATCCTGAATAAAAGTTTATTCCAAGACATTTATTTACTTTTATTAAGTTAAGTTTAATTTCTTTCATATTGTTTCCTTATTTAAGTTTTAAAATTAGGATCCTTTATTTGGTTCCATTTGTGAATTGTACATATGTATTTTAATATTTACAACTTTATTTATACACTTATTAATATTTAATCCTTAGTAAATAACTGTTAAGGGCTTCTATAACAACTAATCTAGTACAAAAATTAATTAAAAAAATAGTTCAAAATAACCTAATAAACACTAAAAAACATAGATTTTTCATAAATTTTTAAAGATTAAATCCAAGTTTTAAGGTATTAAATAATAATTATTATTTGCTCTTAATAGATATAACGAATATAAATTAGTTTTATTTCATTTTTATTTATAATAAAAAATATTCCTTGCCCTCCCCTATTTATGAAACCCCACTTTGCAATTTTTCTTTTATTGCAAATCTGATAAAAAGATTTTTTTATGGGGTGCCCTACTATGTAAACCTTTCTTCTTAGGGGGGCTATATATGATCGACATTCTATTTCTATAGTGGGGATTTACTAAGTAAACCCTTTCTTTTTTTTTGGGGGGGGGATTAAGTGATGCAAACCTTCATTTCTTTTATAGTGCCCACTATGAAATGTCCTCTGATGATTGGGGGGGCTTCTATGTAAGCAGTTCTTTTGAGGGGGGGGGTATTATATGAATAAAACCTCTTATTACGGGGAGGGGGTTTAATTGATAACAGCTATTTTTTGGGAGAGGCATGCCTCTCTTTTTTATTGTGTGACTCACTAAGTAATACACCTTCATTTTTCTGGGGGGGTTTACTATGTAATAAGCCCTCTTTTTTGGGGGGCATGATATATGATAAGCTTCCTATTTCTAAGGGGGATATACTATGTAATATGTCTCTTTTTTTGGGGGGTATGTTATTTGATAAAACTTCCAATTTCTATGGGGGATTCTACTATGTA
>Ga0115000_10003484_pt1 | contig 13164 bp, 8 predicted proteins | sample ArcticOcean_MG_C_6_FD_89690 | JGI IMG/M metagenome (GOLD analysis project Ga0115000, IMG submission 89690) | Marine microbial communities from western Arctic Ocean - ArcticOcean_MG_CB8_128 | ecosystem: Environmental > Aquatic > Marine > Oceanic | place: Arctic Ocean: Canada Basin | collected... | reverse complement strand
CGGCGATCGTGTCCGGGGCGATCCTTGACGTAAGTGATCAGCTCTTCGTAGCGACTGACATCTTTGCCTTCCAAATTGGGGTTGTCCACGATTGGGCGGAGCTCATCCAAAAGGGAGCAAATCCGTTTCACTATTTGGATGTTCTCCATCTCGCTGCGGCCGCCTATGCAGTAGGTTTCGCCGACCTGACCTGTTTTGAGGGCGGAGAGAATGCCAGTGCAGTGATCTTCGACGTAGAGCCAATCGCGGATTTGCTTGCCGTCGCCGTAAATGGGGAGGGCCTTGCCTTCCAAGGCATTGAGCATAACCAAAGGAATGAGTTTTTCCGGAAATTGGTAGGGGCCGTAATTGTTGGAGCAATTGGTGGTGACCACGGGCATGCCGTAGGTGTGGAAGTAGGAGCGGACGAGAAAATCGCTAGACGCTTTGGATGCCGAGTAGGGGCTGTTAGGCGCGTAAGGTGTGGTTTCGCAGAAAGCAGGGTCTTCTGCCGTCAACGTTCCATACACTTCGTCGGTCGAAACGTGAAGAAAGCGAAAGGACTTTTGGGCGGCGTTATCCAATGAGGACCAACGTTTTTTGGCGGCCTGAAGTAATCGCAGAGTGCCGGTTACGTTTGTTTGGACAAAGGGCTCTGGCCCGTCGATGGAGCGATCTACGTGGCTCTCTGCAGCGAAATGGACGATCGTGGATACGCTTCTCGCGTCGAGCAGCTCTTCGATTCGCTCTTGTTCGAGGATGCTTGCGTGAACGAATTCGTAGTCTTCGGAACCCTTCAAGTCGGAGAGGTTCGCGGGGTTGCCCGCGTAAGTCAGAGCGTCCAAATTAATCAAGTGGTTGTAGCCATTTTCCTTGAGTAAAGACGCGTCGTTGGAAAGAAGCAAACGGATGAAATTCGAGCCGATAAAGCCGGAGCCGCCGGTGATGAGAATAGAGTTCATGGTGATTTGAAGATTACAAAATACTTAAGTTGAAGAATTGAGTTTGGGAATTTAAGCGTCATTGAGCGTGTTCAGCGGACTCCCTCTTCAATCTGTTGGTTTAGCGGTTAGGCTTTAGCTTTCGCGGACTCCATTTTTGTTTGGATTAGCGATCAGCAATTAGTGATCAACAATCCTAGGCCTCTGGCCGCCAGTTCTGGAGCGACCAATCGAGGGCTTCGTGAACGGGACGCATATTGATGCCGACCCCTTCCAATTTAGATGTATCCAAAACGCAATTGGATCGCGGCGTTTTGGCAGCCTTTGCCATAAATTCCTCTTCGTTGTCGAAGAATTTGTAGTCCTTGTTGTTTGCGCCATGTTTGACGATGAGGTCGACTACTTCGGAAGTCGTTACAGAACCAGGATTGGTAACGTTGTAGATACCGAATGGAACCTGTTTTTCAAAGCAAGCCCAACAGGCGGCGATAAAGTCTTCGAGCTGGCTGAGACTATTACGTGCTTGGAGAAGGTTTTCGTAGCGCTGGACCTTGCTCAGGTAGTTGCGCGGGCTGTCGTTTTGATCGAAGGGAATTCGCAGCCGCCATACGTAGCCTTCGGCTTCGCTTTCGTGCTGCCAGCTTGGCCAGTCGGCTCCGCTTGTTTCGACTTCTCTATATCCGAGCACCTCTTCGCCCAGCGCTTTGGTTCCGCTGTAGAATGAACAAGGCGGATGGCGAAAGCTGAAATTCGGCGCGTCGTCTTCGCGCCAGCCGCCGCCGCCGGGCCTTTCGAGAGCGAAGATGCAGCCGCTGGAAACGTGGCCCCAGGGGATGCCTAGGTCACCACAAATTTCACGAATAGCGCTTGGCAGTACTGCGTTGCCATCGAGGCAGTTCCCTTTGTCGAGCTCGCAGGCATCGACATTAGGTTTGCCTGTGTAGCCGGCACAATTGACTACCGCGGTGGCTTTCGAGTCCTTGAGGGTTTGGAGAATAGCATCTTTGGCACCCAGATCGAAAGAGCGACCGCTAATTCCCGTCCAAGCGACTCCCTTGCGATCGAAGTATTGTCCAAAGAGCTGTCCGACGTAGCCCATGCTTCCGAGTAGAATGACCATGATTTTAGTGTGAAATGTGTAGATTGTTAAGAATAAAATAAAGTCCGCTAAATAACGTAAAAACTCAACAGGTGTTAATCACCTTTTATTAAATCATTCTGGCGCTATTTAGCGTGTTTAGCGGACCTTTCTCTTTTCATCCGTATTTCTAGAAAATGACGAACTTTTCCGGAATGGTGATGATGTCGGAAGGTTGGATGTAGAAGACGTTCTTCTTTTTACCTGCAAGGACGTCCTTCATGTTGAGTTTATGGGTTGTGCGTTTGTCGCCCTCTTGTCGTATGATGGTATTTTTTTTGAGATTGGCAGAGGGACTAGGGTCGCCCGCTTCCATTATCGCTTCGAGGGCCGTTAGGCGGCGATCCGAGACTTGTTTGCCAGGGCTGAGCACTGCTCCATTTACGTAAAACGTCCAAGACGAAGACGTAACCGTAACACTGACTTCTTTGGTCACCAACTGTTTGTCGTAAAGGGCTAGGAGAGCTGTTTCAAGTTCTGTAGGTGTGAGGCCAGATACCTCGACTTCCCCAATAAGCGGCAAGGTGATGCGCCCGTCGCGACGGATCTTTTGACTCGTGTTTAGATCTGGGGCGGCGGGAAAGGAAATTAAGATGACGTCGCCTTCTATGAGAACGGCAGCTTTTTGGCTGTTTGCATTGGAAGACGATTCTGTTTCTTGGGCTGATCCGACCGATATGAAACGGCCGAGCAAAAGTGCCGCAAAGGCAAGGGTGCGTGTAATTTGAGATGTAAGAGCACGGGTGTTTTGCATCGTATTAAAAAGTTAACTGTTCTGATTTTGATCCAAGCGAATGCAGGATGTCTTCGCAAGGCCATTGAATCGCAAATCGTTGATTTATCCTACGACCTTGCGAGCGATGAGTGTACCCGAAGGTTCCCTCTAAAGAGGGTTTTAACCTGAAAAAGAGAATAAAGGCGAGTTTTGAGAGTCAGCTACCCCAAATAAATCAGTGTAGGAGCGGGTTCTTGACTCGGTGCAGTTCGAAGAACGAAGACGGCTACTCCGGGTGTTATTCATGTAAAAAACAGGATAAAATACCTAAATGACTTAAATGAGTAGTTTTACTAATCAATTTTTGTAAGAGTGCACATAGCCAAATGATTGCGATTCCAAGACAATTTTTCCCGCGCCTATTTCGGAAGGGTTTATTGTTCGTCGCCTATTCGGTCATCTTTTCGGTATCGTTGATTTTGGCCTTCGAATTCCGGGATAGTTTTCGAATTTCAGAAGTAACGGTTCAATTGGTGCGGGATAGTTTGTTTTGGGTAGTTGGGATTAAGTTGCTCAGCTTGACGTGTTTCAGACAATTTCGAGGGCTTTTGAGTTATTTCCGTCTGCCCGATGTTTACCGCCTCGCGGCAGCGTTGGCCCTGCCAGGAGCACTCTTATTGACCGCTTCATTCTATTCGAACTACGGGTTGTTGGCATCTGCTCTCGATCAACGTTTCGGAGATTTAACGCGATAGCGATTCAAGTTGCTACAGGTTGTAGGGTAAGTTGATGATCTTGCACTTAACTCCGTTGAATCTCTCATCTCGAAAAGATTTCTTACCCATGCGTGCGCTTATCCATTGCTTGTTGTATTTCTCGTTTAGTTGCTGCATTTTTGGGCAGTCTGATGAACCGAATTTCTTGTTCGTCCTAGCAGATGACTGTACCTACCTCGATCTCGAGGTTTATGGCGGGCAGGCCAAGACCCCGAATCTTAACAAGCTTGCGAGCGAAGGCATGACGTTCAATCGCTGTTACGAAGCGGCCTCCATGTGCTCGCCCACCAGGCATAACCTCTACACAGGGATCTACCCGATTCATAGTGGATCATACCCGAATCACACTTTTGCGAATCCAGGCGCTAAGAGTATCGTTCATCACCTGAAAACAGCTGGCTATCGCGTGGCCTTGCTTGGGAAAACGCATGTCGAGCCCAAGAGCGTGTTCCCATTCGAATACCTCGAAGGCATGGAATACGGCTATGATGATAATCAGAAAACGCCTGAAGGATCGGCCGTTATCCGAAATCCGAATCTCAAGCGGTTCATTGAGGAATGCACCGAAAGCGGAACTCCTTTTTGCGTGTTTGCAGCCTCTTACGATCCTCATGGCCCCTACACGCGGGGAGAATCTTCAGTATATAATCCGAGCGAACTCTCCTTGCCGCCAAACATTTTCGACACTCCGAACCATCGTGAAAATTACAGTAAGTATCTCGCGGAATGCACGTTTTTCGATAGCCAAGTAGGGGAATGCCTTTCCTATTTGCGTGAATTCGAGGTTGAGAATTCTACGCTGGTTCTGGTGGCGACCGAGCAGGGAAGTTCTTTCCCATTCGGGAAATGGAATAACTACGAAACGAGTGTGCATAGCGGACTCATTGCTCGTTGGCCGGGTAAGATTGCTGCAGGTAGTCAGTCCGATGCCATCGTCGAGTATGGGGATGTCGTTCCGACTTTCGTGGAAGCTGCGGGGGCGAGACTCGTTAGCGAAATTGATGGAAAGTCCTTCCTGGATATTCTCACGGGGAAAGCGACGAATCATAAGACCTACGCTTACGCCAGCCAAACATTCAGCGGCGTTAACGGGAACAAGGAGCCTTACGGAATGCGCACGATTGTGAATCGGAATTATCGATACATCCGAAACCTCAAACCCAGCGTGCCTATCACGTATTCGCAAACTGGAGGTTTTACTCCTAAGTTAAAACCGGAGAGCTCAGGCTGGCGGGGGGAGATTGTCCGCATGGCCCAATCTGGCGACCAGAGCGCGAAGGATTATATAAACAAAATGGTCTATCGGCCTGCTGAAGAGCTTTACGATATCAACGCAGATCCGTTCTGTCTCGACAACCTCATCGATAGGGAGGAGCTCTCGGGGGTTAAGAACGAACTCTCTTTAGGACTCGATCGCTGGATGGGAGATCAGGGCGATCTAGGATGGGAAACCGAGCTGAATGGATCGGAACGCACCAAAAAGACCAGCAAGCTATGGCGGGACATTCGAGAAGCGGAAGCGCTTCGATAGACCTATTTGCGTAGCTGGAGAAACTGATCCTAAAATTCTTGACAGAAGCATCCTCTTTATATTTTGGGGGTTTGAAAGGTCTCACGCTAAGCCTCCAAACGACGAGATGAGAGTTGCCTATTTTTCGGCGGCCCATTAGGCATTGAAAATCTGCTTTAGCTCGAAATGCCTCGCATCGTGATAGCGATACTGCGAGTTTTCTTTCCTCCCCCAATACCTATGTCTCTCGCCGTAGCTCTCGCTGCGGAAACGAAATTTCGAACCCCAAGGTTATAGTGCTAAAACGAAATTTTCTTTCAGTAATACGCGCGGTCGGAGTCTGTCTGTTTATGACTTTGCTTTGCGGGCTTTATGCGGCCGATCGGCCGAAGCCGAATTTCATTGTCATCTTCTGCGATAATCTCGGTTACGGCGATATCGAGCCTTTTGGCTCAACCCTACACCGCACGCCGAATCTCAACCGCATGGCGGGGGAGGGTCGAAAGTTCACGCATTTCTGCGTTACCGCAGGGGTTTGTACCCCTTCGCGGGCTAGTATCATGACCGGATGTTATTCGCAGCGCGTCGGAATGCATGTGACGGATCGCGATGGTTGGGTGTTGCGACCGATCTCGCCCTACGGGCTGAATCCGGATGAAACCACCATCGCCGAAGCGCTCAAGGAACAGGGATACGCAACGGCGATCGTGGGAAAATGGCACCTTGGGGATCAGCCGGAATTCCTGCCAACGCGCCAGGGGTTCGACTGGTTTTACGGCCTCCCATATAGCGATGACATGGTAGGCAATAAGCAGCCCGGTTGGCCACCCCTTCCCTTGATGGAGAACGAAACCGTGGTTGAAGCGCCCTGCGATCGCGACACGCTTACGAAACGCCTCACGGAGCGGGCCATGGAATGGATCGGCGAGCATCGGGATGAACCGTTTTTTCTCTATTTCCCGCAAGCCATGCCTGGCAGTACGACGACGCCCTTTTCGAGTCCGGATTTCAAAGGGAAAAGCAGGAACGGTCCCTGGGGAGATTCGATAGAGGAACTAGACTGGTCGATGGGCGTTATGCTCGATCAACTCACTGAATTGGGGATTGCCGAGAACACCTTTGTGATATGGACTTCCGATAATGGAGCGCCCATCAACCGGGCCCCTGGCGATTTGCGCCGCGGATCGAATCTTCCGCTGCATGGCAGAGGTTACACGACCGGCGAGGGCGCTTTCCGCGTGCCGACTATCGTGTGGCAACCGGGAAAAGTTCCGGCTAGCACCGTCTGCGATGAACTCGTAACGACGATGGACCTGCTGCCGACTTTCGTGAAGCTGGCGGGTGGAGCTCTGCCTTCGGAGCGCAAAATTGACGGTCACGATATTGCGCCGCTTCTCTTCGGCGACGCGGATGCGAAGACGCCATACAAATCCTTTTACTACTACCACCAAGAGCAGCTTCAGGCGGTTCGCTCCGGCCCGTGGAAGCTGTTTCTTCCGGTCGTGACCACGCGAGCGCATCCGCACTTCAACAAGGAGCGCAAGGCGGAGTATCTGCTGTTCAACCTGGAGGACGATACCGCCAGCGAAAAAAATGTAGCTGTGGAGCATCCCAATATCGTGGCCCGTCTCAGGCGAATAGCCGATGAAGCGCGAGCGGAACTCGGCGACCAGGGAGTGCGGGGCAAGGGCCAGCGTTCCCCTGGGAAAGTTGCTGATCCAGTGCCCCAACTCTTGCGATGAGCGTACATCCATCCTATCAGTAATGAATCAAATTAAATCAGTCGTGGGCAATCAATTCCAAAACGTTTGATGAAACCCAATCTCTTCAACTTCTGTTTTATCGCCGGTTGCCTGGCGGCGTTGCAACTCGGTGCCGCGACCCGCGAACTGGACTCTCAGCCGGTGGAGCCGAAGGATGCCTTGGCGCTGGTGCATGTTCCCGAGGGATATGTGGTCGAGCTCGTCGTCGCCGAGCCGGACGTTATTGACCCGGTCGCGTTCACCTGGGGAGCGGATGGACGGATGTGGGTCGCAGAAATGGCGGGGTATCCCATGGGTATGGATGGCGATGGCAAACCTGGCGGTCGAGTGCGGTGGTTGCGGGACAACACCGGCGATGGACGTTATGACGAGTCGGTCGTGTTTGCCGAAGGGTTGGCTTTTCCTAATGGAGTCTTGCCGTGGAAAAAGGGCGTGCTGGTGACGGCGGCTCCCCAGATTCTCTACCTAGTAGACAGTGACGGAGATGGGGTGTCGGACGCGCGGCACGTGCTATTCGAAGGCTTCCAGGCGGGAAATCAGCAATTGCGCGTGAATGGGTTGATCCGTGGCCTCGATAACTGGATCTATTGCGCCAGTGGGGCTCATACATCGAAATATGGCGCCGGCAGTCGTATCAAGTCCTTGAAGACTGGCAAGGTCGTTGAACTGGGTAGTCGGGATTTTCGTTTCAATCCGGAAACGGGCGAACTGGATCCGCAGTCCGGGCCGAGTCAGTTTGGCCGAAATCGGGACGACTGGGGGAACTGGTTTGGCGAGATGAATAGCTACCCGATGTGGCACTATGTATTATTGGATGAATACATCCGACGCAATCCGCATGCCGCTTCGCCTGATCCACGCAAGCAATTGGTGCTGCCCAGGAATCCTAAAGTGTATCCATACAAAGGTTACCAGAAACGCTTTCACGGATTTGAACAAGTGGGGCGCTTTACTTCGGCTTGCGGGGGGATGGTCTATCGAGATGATCTGCTGTTTCCCGAGTCGGATCTCGACACAATCGATATTTTCACCTGCGAACCGTTTGGCAACTTGGTTCAGCATAATCGATCGGAGTCGAGCGGAGTGAGCTTTACGGTTTCTCGCGATGGCCCGGTGGAATTGAAGGATGGCGTCGATTTCTTTGCTTCGAAAGACCGTTGGAGTCGTCCGGTGATGGTCCGGACTGGTCCCGATGGAGCTCTCTGGGTGGCGGATATGTACCGTTATATGATCGAACATCCGCAGTTTCTGCCCGAAGAAGGAAAGGATGAGCTGAAGGACTTCTATCGCCTGGGCGATAATCGGGGACGAATTTATCGCGTGTATCGCAAGGGACAGGATCTAAGTCGGACGCCCAACTTAGAGATGTTGACCAGCAGCGAACTCGTCGCGACGCTGGAGAATCGGAATGGCTGGCAGAGGGACACGGCACAGGCCTTGCTGGTGGATCGCAAGGATACCTCGGTGGTTCCTGAGTTGATGAAGATGGCGGCGGCCAGCAAGGAGCCCCTGGCACGTTTACACGCCTTGTACGCATTGCAGGGATTGGACGCGTTGACTGCTGCGATTTTAAAAGGAGGGATCGCCGATCCATCGCCGGGTGTTCGAAGGCACGCGGTAAGATTGTCGGAAAAATTGCAAAACGATCATTCGGGATTGAGCGAGGCCTTGTTGAAGATGGTCGATGACACCGATGCCAAAGTCCGCATGCAACTTGCCTACAGTTTAGGTGAATGGAGCGGAGAGGCGGTTGCGACTGCATTGGGTCGCTTGGCGTTCGCCGATGAAATGGATCCTTTCATGACGGCGGCGATTATCAGTTCCGTGAATACGGATAATTTAATGGGCGTTTTGCTTTCGGTATTGGATGAACGGTCCAAAGACAGCCGGGGAGGTGAGCTACTCGGCCCTTTGTTGGACTTGGCAGTTGCTTATGATAATCGCGAAGCGACGATTCGAGCTCTGGATGCCGTTTTGACAGAAAAAGCGGATCTCGAGTGGCAATATGGAGCAGTGGCGAGTTTGCTCGACGCTCTGGATCGTCGCGATGCGGCTAATCAAGGGGCGAGCGATCTACACTCGAGTGTGATGGCGAAGGTAGGAGGCTTGATCGCATCGGCCCGAGGATCTTCCCTGGATGAAGGAGCTCCCGAAGCGCAGCGAAAAGCGGCCATTCGTTTGATGGCGAGAAAAGCGGATACGCGCCCAGCGGATATCGAATCGCTGGGATTATTGTTAAACGCGCAAACCCCGTCCGGGGTTCAGGTAGCAGTCGTTTCCCGTTTGGGCGCATTGTCGGGGACTCAAGTACCGGAAGTATTGATGGGCGGTTGGAGCCGCTACACTCCGTCGATCCGTTCGGAGGTTCTGAACGTTCTGACGACGCGCTCCGACTGGCTGATGAAATTGGTCGACGCTATCGAAGACAAACAGGTCTCTCGGGCAGATCTGAGCGCAGGAATTCGACAGTTGATGATCACCCATTCTGACAAAGAGCTGCGGACGCGGGCGAAAGAGCTGCTGCCAACATCCAGCGCAGATCGTTTCCGAGTGGTGAAGGCCTATCAACCGGCCCTGAAGTTGAACGGCGATCTGGCTCGCGGTAAACGGGTTTTTCAAAGCGTCTGTATCGCTTGTCACAAGCTCGATGGAGTGGGGGTCGATCTCGGGCCTAATCTTGCGTCGGTCACCGACCGCAACCCCGGCTCGCTGCTGTCTGGCATTTTGGACCCGAATGCGTCTGTGGAAAGTAAATACGGATCCTACCTGGCCAGCGCCAAAGACGGCCGATCGGTCCTGGGGATTCTGATATCGGAAAACGGCGCCAATATTACGATTAAGGATCAGGCCAACCAGGAGCATGTGATTCTGAGATCCGAGTTGGTGTCGTTGACCAATACCGGAAGGTCGCTCATGCCGGACGGCCTGGAAACGAGTCTTACCCAACAGAATCTAGCCGATGTAATAGCCTATGTCGCCGCCGCGAAATGATGAGATGAATGAAACCAGTATGAAAGCGCCATGTCGGTCGGCAGATCTGCTTTTGATAATAGTCGGACTTACGATGATGATCGGGATGGCGGCTCTCTACACTGGATGTAAGCCAAATTCGGCATTGTTGCAGGTAGGCGCTCACTCGATTGACATCACTCCTGAGGAGCTGCCCGCAATCCGTAACGGCGGATTCATCCAGCAGACCTACGACCAGGTTCTCGACCGCTTGCACGCCCGTTGTTTTGTATTCAAATCCGAGGACGAAATCATTGCCATTGCCGTGGTCGATTCTTGCATGATTCCCAGAGACGTCTGCAACCAAGCCAAGGCGCTGGCCAGCAAACAAACCGGTATTCCCGCAAATCGAATCCTGATCTCCTCTACTCACACTCACAGCGCGCCAAGCGTTATGGACCTGTGTCTTGGAAGCAGCAGCGATCCTAATTACGAATCGTTTCTACCGCCAAAAATCGCCGAGGGAATCGCCTCGGCCTTTGCGAATCTCGAACCTGCTCGAACTGGCTGGACGGTCGTCGATGCGCCGGAGCATACCCATAACCGGCGCTGGCTGAAGCATCCGGACAGCTATGCCGATGATCCCTTTGGGGATAATACGGTCCGCGCTATGATGCATCCACAGTATCAGAACCCTGACTACATCGGTGAAGCCGGGCCGGTCGATTCCGGTCTTACGTTGCTCAGTATCGAGTCCGCAGACGGAAGCCGCCCTATCGGCTTATTGGCAAACTATTCGATGCATTACTTCGGCGCTAGCGGTGGTTTTTCCGCAGACTATTATGGCCGGTTCTGCGAGCTTATGGAAACGAGGATCTCCATTTCCGATTCCGCAAGACCGCCCTTTGTCGCCGCAATGTCCCAAGGCACATCCGGCGACCTTCACTGGATGGATTATTCCAGACCCAAAAAAGAGAACTACGGAATCGAGCAGTACACGGACGAGCTGGCCAGTATTGCTTTCGATGCGTACCAAAAAATCGATTACAAGATAGATGCCTCAGATTTGGCAATGGTCGAAACCACTATCACTCTCGATCGTCGATTGGCTGGCGCGGAACGGTTGGCCTGGGCTAGGGAACTTAACGCGAAGCGCGGGGATCGTCGCCCGGAAAATCGCCCGGAAGTCTACGCCGAACAGGTCCTTTGGTTTCGTGACAACCCCAAAGAGCAGCTCATTCTCCAGACGATAAGTATCGGCGACCTTGCCATTACTGCCATGCCAAATGAAGTCTACGGAATCACTGGATTGAAACTCAAAGCTCAGAGCCCATTTAAAACGACTTTCAATATGGAACTTGCTAATGGGGCAGCCGGATACATTCCGCCGCCGGAACAACATTTCCTCGGTGGTTATACGACCTGGCCCGCCCGCACCGCAGGTCTGGAAACCAATGCCGAACCCGTAATTGTCGACACTCTACTCGGGATGCTGGAAAAGCTCTCAGGCCGGAAACGCGAGCCACTCGCCACTGACTTCTACAACGATCAGCAGCGCGAGGCGATCCGGAAGGCTAGAGCCGAGGATAACAATCGCGCCAATCGGGGGTTGGATCGCTGAATAATCGAAGCTCTTGCCTGCTGGAAAGGCTGAAGTTGTCTCAAAACCACGCGCCTAATTTGTGACGTATCGATGGGGCGGCTATCCAATGGTCACGACATAAGCTCGTCCGGACGCTGAGCTCCACCTAGAAACTGTCATAAGCGAAGGTGGAACGTGGCCTCCGGACGCGTTGGAGATAATGGTTATATTTTCTGACGGATGCATCCTGAGGCTTGCGGTTTTTTACTAGCTTACCTAAAAATTGCCCTATGAAGAATTTACCCCACGCGAGTAGTCGTAGGAATTTCCTGAAACGTTCAGCGCTTTTTGCGTCGTTTACCATCTTGCCGAGCCATTTCGTTCTCGGTCAGAAGTCAAGCGGAGGGCAGCTTCCGCCTAGTCAGCGTGTGAATCTCGCGGCTATCGGAATTGGCAATCAGGGAAGAGGCGACTTGAAGAATCTGTTCTCCTCCGGTCATTGCAACGTGGTGGCCCTCTGCGATGTGGATCTAAAGGGCAAGCATACCCAAGAGTCTCAAGCTAGTCACCCGAATGCGCGACGTTTTACCGATTTCCGAGTGATGTTCGATCAGATGGGCGACGAGATCGATGCTGTGCTCATCGCGATTCCAGATCATGCTCACTTCTGTGTCGCCATGCTCGCAATGTCGCTGGGCAAACATGTTTATGTTGAAAAGCCGCTCGCCCATACGTTTGGGCAGTGCCAACGGCTTATCGACCTGGCAGCGCGTAGCGGGGTGGTCACGCAAATGGGTAACCAAGGCCACTCAGGCGCCAACTACTTTCAATTCAAGTCGTGGACCGAAGCGGGGATCATCAAAGACGTGAAGCGCATCAGCGCATTTATGAACAAAGATCGCCGCTGGCATGGCTGGGGCGAGTCGGTTACCAAATATCCGAGTCAGCCGCTTCCCGACGGCATGGATTGGGATACGTGGCATTGCAGCGGTCCAGTGAATCCTTTTAGCGATAAACTCCACCCGCAAGAGTGGCGAAGCTGGTACGATTACGGCTGCGGCGCCTTCGGCGATTGGGGTCCTCATATATTGGATACAGCGCATCGTTTCCTCAAATTAGGGCTGCCAAGTAAAATTTCCGCGTTGAAGCGCGATGGAGCGAACGACTTCGTCTTCCCTCAAGCCTCCACTATCCAATTTAAATTTGCTAAACGAAAGGCGATGCCCCCGTGCACGGTCACCTGGTACGACGGCACGAAGAATTTACCTGAGGTCGAAGAGGAACTTGGCGAACTCGTTAAGAATCCCGAGACGGGAAAAATGGAAATCAAGCCGCTTAACGTAAGCAAACCGGGAAAGATCATTTACGGGAAAGATCTCACTTTCGCGGGTGGCAGTCACTCGGATGCTTTGCGAGTCGTTCCGCAAAATAAATTCATGGAAGTACGGGAAACCTTGCCCCGTATCACCGGCAAGAATTCGAATCACTACACGAACTATCTACTAGCCTGCAAGGGCGAAGAGGAGTCGCGCTCGCCGTTCCGCGTTAGCGGAGAATTGACTCAAGTATTCAATCTTGGAGTGATTGCTCAGCGACTCGGAGGAACGATAACGTTCGATTCGAAAACGAGGCAGATCACGAATAATAAAACCGCCAATGCCCTTCTCGATCCAGTGCCTCGCAGGGGTTGGGAAGAGTATTATAAGTTGTAGATCCCCGCCCGCCCTACTTGCAGTGCTGGTCGAAGAACGCCATGATTTCGCTCAGGTGATAAACGTCGTATTCATGGCCAGCCAAATGGGAAGGGAAGT
>Ga0115000_10003480_pt1 | contig 13170 bp, 13 predicted proteins | sample ArcticOcean_MG_C_6_FD_89690 | JGI IMG/M metagenome (GOLD analysis project Ga0115000, IMG submission 89690) | Marine microbial communities from western Arctic Ocean - ArcticOcean_MG_CB8_128 | ecosystem: Environmental > Aquatic > Marine > Oceanic | place: Arctic Ocean: Canada Basin | collected... | reverse complement strand
TGCAACCCTTCAATTAACAGATTAAGGATTTTTTTTCCATCCACGACTAGAGAAAAACCGACTTGCGGGCTTGACGATCCAAAACGCTTGACCATCTCAACAATTTTCCTTCCTTCAGTACGAGGTGTTTTTAAAAATTTCCTTCGCGCGGGAGTATTATAGAATAAATTCTGAATGGTAATTTGAGTTCCACCAATGCTAGGAGCAGGCATTACACCACTAGCCTCCCCATCTATTACACTAATTTCTGCACCACCAGAACTTCCATCATCGGAAATAATTGACAGTTGGGCAACAGAAGAAATGCTCGCTAAAGCTTCACCTCTAAATCCAAGTGTATTAATGTTAAATAAATCATCTAAGCTTGATAGCTTGCTAGTATGAAAACGTTTAATTGCATTAGGTAATTGATTTTTTTTGATACCAACACCATTATCTCGAACTTGAATCAATTGATTACCGCCTTGTTCGATTGTAATGTCAATTTGATTTGAACTAGCGTCAAGACTATTTTCCAATAATTCTTTTACTACAGAAGAAGGTCTTTCAACAACCTCACCAGCAGAAATTTTATTTTGCAAATCTTCAGAAAGAAGAGAAATATTCATTTTAATTATTCTGATTTATTATTTTTTTTGTTAATGAAAATGCTCTTCGGTGTAACTGAGCTGATTCTTTTAAAATGCTTTCAACTTTTACATTAATGTTAGAATCATAATCTGCAATATTTTCAAAACTTGATAAATTAATTAACACATTCATACAACCACCACGAACACCAGCTAGACCTACCTCAGCAGCAACATGACCGTCCGTCACAGAATTTGGATTTCCATGTTTAATTATCTCGACTGCCATCCTAATGATTTCCAGTGAGATTTGGGCGGTTTCAAACGGAGTATCCGTTGCGAGTTTATTTGCCAAAAATAGTTCCTGGATCTTGTTTTTTTTATCTAAGGATGTTTTATTTGGAAGCTTATTAGCATACATAACACCGTTAAATGCTGAGTTATCTTCTTCCACGAGCTCAATTAGTCTTTTCTGGTGTTTTTGTGCTTGCTCACCAAAATCACTCATTTTTTTCTTCTTATTTATAAATTCTTTTTTCCCATGCGTAAGTGAAGCCACCATTGATAATAAAGCAGCACCTAAAGCGCCAGCGATAGCCGAGACACTGCCCCCACCTGGAGCGGGACTACTTTCTGATATAGAAGAAATTAAATTTCGCCCACTAAGGTCCATTAGCTTTAAGCTCTTGTCAACAATAGCATACTCAATAATTTTTTCACTTGATTTAAAACTCGATACATCATCAAGCCCTAAACTTTGGATAGCACATTCCAAAATATCATTTTCCGAGACACCTAGCGTCCGACCTTGCTTTTTAAGATAATATTTCCCAGAAGATAAAATTGCATCTTTAGGTATGAGCCCGACTAACTCACTCCCAGTCACTCTAATGCCTCGCTTATTAGCTAGTTCACAAACAGCATCAAAAACATGGTGTAATGAAGATATTTTATAATTTGTAAAATTAATAGATATTTGAGCCCTATTATACTCACCTACATACCAACCTATTGCTTTAATATTTTTAAACATTCCCGGTATCTTGACTGGAGAGCCATCTTTATTCCGCACAATCTCGCCATCAAGAAGATTGAGTGAGTTGGGATGTTTTTTACGTTTACTTCTGCCTAATTCTCTTATCTCAAATGCTATATCGGTTGCTAAACGCTTATCTCTAGTATTTAAGTTAATATTATACGCAATTAGAAACTCTCTACATCCAATAGCAGTAGCGCCTGCTAATTTATTCAAAGGTTCAACACCATAATCAGGTTTCCATTGAAGATTTTTTAGCTTTGTAGAAAGACCCTCAAACTCTCCTTCTCTTATGACTGCAAGGTTTTCACGATCTGTATTTTGCGCTGATTTTTCATATAGATAAACTGGAATATTTAAATCTCGCCCAACTCTTTTTGCTAATTGATGAGAATATTTAATACAATCTGCAATGGTGACACCCTGAATGGGAATGATAGGGCATACATCAGTAGCACCCATACGAGGATGAGTGCCTTTGTGGATTCTCATGTCAATCAGTTCAGAGGATCTCTCGATTCCTAAAAACGCAGCTTCTAAAACATCAGATGGTTCGCCTACAAATGTAACGACTGTTCTATTTGTATCCTTTCCTGAGTCCACATCAAGTATGGTAACACCTTCTACAAAATTGATAGCATCAACTATACTATTAATTTTTGCAATATCTATACCTTCACTAAAATTAGGAACGCATTCTATAAGTTTTTTCAACAGCCTTATCCTTTTAATGTGATATCTTTTAAATAAAATATCATGTATAGTACACCTACCAGAACAAAAATTAACCGTATGAGTGATTTTTTACCACTTTTGATTTTATGAAAAATTCGTTTCAAAAATAAAAATATTTATTACTAGGTTTAAAAAAACAAATAAAGAAATAAATTAAATATAGGATTAATTATAAAAGAAAATATGTGAATGCCAGTCATCATACTAAAAATTATAACAAAAAATAATATCCTGGGGCCATACATTTCCATCTTGTAAACCATCTCAATACCAAATTTTTTCTCAATAAATGGTGCCATAATTTGGGAACCATCTAAAGGCGGTACTGGCAGAAGGTTAAAAATAGCTAATGTAATATTAATCTGCATAAAAATCACAATAAATGATTTTATAGAGCCTGTCAAGAGCTCAGTCCCAAACAAAAAGCGCAAACAAAGGGCAGCGGCCACTGCTAATAATAAATTAGAAATTGGTCCAGCCGCAGCTACTTTCACCATATCTTCTTTAGGATTCCTTAAAAACCTAGCATCAACAGGTACCGGTTTAGCCCAACCAAACCCCATTAGCAATAATGCAATTGAACCGACAGGATCTAAGTGAGCCATAGGGTTTAAGGTTAATCTGCCTAACCTTGCAGCAGTCTCATCCCCAAGTCTAAATGCCATCCAGGCATGCGCAAACTCATGGAAAGAGAGCGAGAATATTAAAGCAGGTACTAAAAGAACAATAATTTCAATATCTAAACCTCCAAAAATCATTAATTATATTTCCTTTTATTTTTTTTTGAGCGAGGATGATAATGATTGTATTCGTTTTTTAAAGTAGTTTTATCTAAATGAGTATATATTTGAGTTGTAGTTATATCAGCGTGCCCTAACATATGTTGGACAAATCTTATGTCTGCACCGCCTTCAATTAGGTGAGTGGCAAAAGAATGTCGAAATGTATGAGGTGATATTTTCTTAATTATACCAGATTGAATAGACCACTTATTAACAATTTTATTAACCATTGCTCTTGTTAAAGGCCGACCATTCCGACTAGTAAATAATTGTTCAGAATTATTATCACTCAAAAGTTGACCTCGAAAGTTATTTTTGAATTCATACCAAATATTTCGTGATTGAGCACCAATAGGAACGAATCTTTCTTTTGATCCTTTTCCTAAAACTTTAACTAAACCAGCTCTATTTTTTAGTTCTGCTTTGTAGGCTAATTTAAGATAATGATCTTCGGGATAATCTTTGACAACTTCTGCCTTAACAACAGTTATTTTATTATTTTCATCTTTATATTTTATTTCATCCCTATCACCTATTGTAGGTTCTAAAAATGGTTGAATCATACTCAAATCACATAATTCAGAAACACGAAGTCCGCAAGAATAAAGCATTTCAATTATAGCAAAATCTCTAAAGTTTAATGCGCTATCTCTTGGAATGACTTTTATGATTTTTTCTATATCTTCAATAGTTAAAACAGATGGTAATTTTTTCTTTAGTTTTGGAGTGTCGATTGACAATGAAGGGTTCTCATTTAATATTTTTTCTTTAGATAAAAATTGATGGTAAGATCGAACGGAAGCCATCATTCTTGCAATACTCGCAGGAGCAAGAAAAACACTACTCAAATTTTTAACATAATTTCTTATATGGCTTTGCTTGATTTTTTTTAAGTTATTCAGATTCTCAACTTTATTCAAATAATTTAAATATCGCAAAATATCAGTATTGTAAGCTTCCATTGTTTTTTTTGAACCATTTAGTTCTACCCGAAGCATCGTTAAGTAATCTTTCAGGTAGGATTGCTTCAATTTTCTAAAATTGAATCTTCAACTAGACTGCAAAGTATTTGCCCTATCATTATATGAGCCTCTTGAATTCTTTGAGTGTCGTTTGATGGTATTTTAATTGTTATGTCTGCTAGACCATCAATTTTGCCACCAGTTTTACCAGTAAGTACAATTGTTTTTAATTTTTTAAAATTTGCCTGCCTAATTGCACTAATAACATTTTCTGAATTACCGCTAGTAGAAATGCCAACCAACACATCGCCTTCATTTCCTAATCCCTGAATTTGCCTAGAAAATATTGATTCAAAGTCTAGATCATTTGACCAAGCCGTAATAAAAGAAGAGTCCGTTGTTAACGCAATGGAAGGTATTGGCATTCTATCGTGATCAGACATTCCACCCATAAGCTCTGTAGCTAAGTGCTGAGCGTCAGCAGCACTACCTCCATTGCCACACCATAAAATTTTACAAGACGAATTAATTGATCCAATTAAAATATTTGCAGCATCTTCAATATAGCTTAAACCATTGTCAAGGATAGCTTGTTTTGTTTTGATACTTTCAAGAATTTGTTTTTTAATAGAGTTTTCATTCATAAAAATATATATGCTCTTAGTTATCCAGTTATAATTATTAATCGTGTATTGCAGCTGCAAAATCATTCATCGATTCAATAGACTTTTCAATTGCAGAACCAACAACAACAAACGAAGCGCCAGCTTGAGCAAGCTCACTAGCATCGTTTGGGGACTTTATTCCTCCACCAACAATTATATCTAATTGACTTTCTTTCGCTACCATTTCAACAACCTCATTAGGTACTCTTTTTTTTGCTCCACTTCCTGCTTCTAAGTATAAGATGTCCATCCCTAAAAATTGTGCTGCTAATGCGTGACTTATTATTAAATCTATCCTGCTTGGGGGAAGTGGTCTAGTGCCGCTGACAAATTCTACTGTAGTAGGAGAACCCCCATCGATTAAAACATAACCGGTTGGGATTGTTTCAACTCCAATGTCTTTTACAATTGGAGCTGCTAGTACTTGTTCACCAATGAGATAATGCGGGTTTCTTCCTGATAAAAGCGACATAAAAAGCATTGCATCAAAATGTCTATTTATTTGATTTATTGCACCAGGAAATAAAACTAAGGGGACATTGGATATAGATTTGATTCTTTCAATTCTATCATGGTATAAGCTATCCATCATTAAGCTCCCCCCAACAAAGATTGCATCTACACCATTCATGTTTGCATGCTCAACAAGTTTATCAATTTTATCATTATTTTTTTTATCAGGATCAATAAGTAAAATAAAACTCGTACCATTAACTTCTACAGAATTTTGAAGTTTAGACAAAACCTTCATCTATGCAATGACAGAGGCATAAGCTTGATGATTAAGTAGATTATCATTGTCTACATCTCCATCAAGCGCTACTTTAACAATCCACCCAACACCATAACAATCTTGATTAATATTATCAGGAAAGTCTTCTAGCGTCTCATTAATTTCAATAATAGTTCCATTTATTGGAGAATATAACTCAGATACTGTTTTTACAGCTTCTATTTCACCAAATGACTCACCAGAAATAATTTTTTGCCCGGCCTCTGGAAGTTCTAAAAATATTATATCACCTAATTGGCTTTGAGCAAAATCCGTTATACCTATAGTGACCTTCCCATCATCATTCTTTAACCATTCATGCTCTTTTGTATAAAGTAAATCTTCTGGTATATTCAATGAATTATCCTTTTTTATTGCTTTGGGTTAAAAGAAAAGTTTTCAAGAAAACTAGTGTCAAATTTTCCAGAATTAAAGTTTTTATCTTCCATTATTTTTTGATGATAAGGTATTGTTGTCTTTACACCTTCAATAATCGTCTCTTCAAGTGCTCTTTGCATCCTATTGATAGCACGATTTCTATTACTTGCATGAACAATTAACTTACCAATCATAGAATCATAATGAGTTGGAATTTCATAGCCACTGTACGCATGAGAATCTATTCTAACACCCTTACCACCAGGCATATGAAAATTACTAATCTTACCAGGCGATGGCCTGAAGTTTTTTTCAGGGTCTTCTGCATTTATTCTACATTCAATTGAATGACCACGCAATTTATAATCCGGACCGTAATCGGGACAGTTTTCACCTGCATGAACGCGTATTTGTTGTTTAATAAGATCCACGCCAGTCACCATCTCAGTAACTGGGTGCTCAACCTGAATTCGAGTATTCATTTCCATAAAATAAAAATTCTGATTATTATCCAATAAAAACTCAATAGTTCCAACACCAACATAATTAATTGCTTTGGCTCCAACAATAGCTGCTTGCCCCATCTCAAGTCTTAACTTATCATTAACAGCTGGAGAAGGAGACTCTTCAATTAGCTTTTGATGCCTTCTTTGAATTGAGCAATCCCTCTCACCAAATTGAATCACGTTTCCTACTTTATCTGCTAATATTTGAATTTCTATATGTCTCGGCTTTTCAATGAATTTTTCAATGTATAAATCACCATTCCCAAAGCCGTTTAGAGCTTCTTGATAAGCGACATCGTAAAGATCACTTAACTCCTCTTTATTCGTTACAAAACGCATTCCACGTCCGCCACCACCCGCTGTTGCTTTCAACATTATAGGGTATCCCATTCCTTCAGCCAATTTCTTTGCTTCATCAGGACCAGCTAAAACACCTTCACCACCCGGGATAACGGGCACACCTGCTGACTTCATTGTTTTTTTCGCCGTCGCTTTATCACCCATTGACATTATCATCTCTGGCCCTGGCCCAATAAAGCTAAAGCCATTTTCTGAACAAATCTTCGAAAACTCAGCTGACTCAGATAAAAAACCATATCCAGGGTGAATGGCATCTGAGTTTGTAATTTCACCTGCAGCTATTATTCTTGGTATATTTAAATAGCTTTCTGAGCTAGCTGGTGGACCAATGCAAACAGCTTCATCTGCAAATTTAACATGTAGTGAAAACTCATCAGCAGTGGAATAAATTGCCACGGTTTTAATGCCCAACTCATGACATGCTCTCATAACTCGCAAAGCAATTTCACCACGATTGGCAATAAGAATTTTTTTAAACATGCTAAATTAAATTTACTCTACAATGAATAATGGCTGATTAAACTCAACTGGATCAGAATTACTAACAAGTACTTTTTTGACGGTACCCTCGAATTCAGATTCAATCTCATTCATAATTTTCATTGATTCAATAATACAAACAACTTGACCTACTTTAACATGATCTCCTTCTGATACGAAGTGTGGTTTTTCAGGCGATTGAGAGCTATAGAAAACACCTGGCATAGGAGAAAGTATTTTTTCACCTGTCTCAATTTTTTCAAGATTTCTTTCAGAGCGTTTATCAGTCAAAGGTTCGGCAATGTCAATTGCAGATTCTGAGGCTGTAGAGACCAAATTCGATGATATAGTTGAAGCATTTTTTACAACTCGAATTTTTCTACCCCAAAATGTAACTTCAATTTCATTCACATTTGAGTTTTCTAAAATATCAATAAGTTCTTTAACTTTATCATGCCACATATTTCATCCTAAATTTTAATTATTTTTTGCTCTTTCAACATAGTCACCACTTCTTGTATCAATTTTTATTCGCTCACCTTCACTAATGAATAAAGGAACGTTAAGCTCATACCCTGTTTCAACAGTTGCAGGCTTGTTCGCTCCTGTAGCAGTATTACCCTTAAATCCAGGTTCGGTTTTTATTACAGATAGAATCACATGTGCTGGAATTCTCACATCGAGTATTTCATCGTCATCAAAAAGAATATCTACATTCATACCTGCAATTAAATAATTCTTATCATCTGATATTATATCAATACTTACCATTAATTGTTCATAGGATTCATTATCCATAAAAACAAAATTTTCTCCATCAAGATAAAGAAATTGCATTTCTTTCGCTTCTACCCTAATAAATTCAATTTTCGAACCAGAATTAAAAGTGTGGTCAATAATCTTTCCACTTTGAATATCTTTTAATTTTGTTCTTACAAATGCACCACCTTTTCCAGGCTTTACATGCTGGAACTCAATTACTTTCATTCTTTTAGATTTAAAAATAATTACTGCATTATTACGAATATCTGCTGTAGTTGCCACAAAAACCTCTAAATAGTTTGATTTTAATATAGTTAAATATAAGTTTTCTTAACTACTGTTCAAATGCAGGCTTAATTATTTTGTAATTGATCTATTTTTCGAGAGAAAATTTTTCGATTATAGATATAACTCTTATCTTGTCTTTATCCATATCTGTAAACGGAACTTCGAACTTAGCGTATTTTATTAGATCAGCTTTTTCTAAAAACTTTACCCACTCGTAAAAAATATCTTGATTCACTGGGAAAATACTTTTGTTTTCCTTGATTTCTTCTGTCGTCATTTCGAGGGTATTGATGTATAATGAATTTTCAATAAATTCTCGAAAAATATGTGACAATTCAGTGTAAAACTCTTTTGTGAAATCTGAGGTTTCTAGATCGAGTATTCGGTTTTTTGCGATTTCAGAAGGATTTTTATAAAAAATCTCTGTATTTTTATGATTTTTTTCAACTTGCCTTTTTTTCCAAACAATAAGAATAAAATATATTAATACTACAATAACAATGATTTTGGTAATCATTTTGTAAGGAACGACTCTAGAGACTTCAATAGGACCTTTTATTGGACGAACTTTCATAGAATCATTAGATGCTAATACTGACTTAATATGAATTAATAATTTTTCTGCTTCAATTTGATAACCTTTATTATCATTTTTCTTTACTTTTATATAATAAGAAGGAGTCGAGAATGTTCCTATATCCCAAAAAGAAATTCTAAAACTTTTCCCAATGATAATATTATTTTCTATTATATTACGTTGAGAAACAATTGAAATAGTATCATTTTCTATAATCAATTCTGGGAATTCTAATTGAGTATCTTTATTAACGTCGTGTATTTTAATGTTCCATTGAATTTGGTCCCCAATGCTAGCAACAGTAGTATCAATTTCTGATATTACTTTTAATGATTGTGCTTTTAAGAGAGAAAGGGAGAATATAAGAACAAAGATAAATTTGAAATTTTGTATTATTTTTTACCTCTTTTTTTAAAAAATCTCATTAGTGGTTCAACGTAATCTTCAGATGTAGAAATTGGCACAATATCTAATCCCATCTTTTGCGTGGATCTGTAAAACTCATTAGTTTTTTTAAAATTTAAATCATTCATTTTTTTTAAATAATGCTCATTAGATGTATCGATCCAAAAGTTAGCACCAGTCTCTGCGTCCTCGACTTTAAGCATACCAATATTAGGAAATTTGTTTTCATAAGGATCAAAGATTTTTATGCCCACTAAATCATGCTTCCGAGCAGTTATTTTAAAGGAATCTAAAAAACCTTCATCAAGAAAATCTGACAATAAAAATACCACAGCTTTTCTTTTTGCAACTTTCCTTAAAAACTCCAAGGCATTTTTAATCGAAGTACCTTTCAAGTCAGGTTTTGTATATAAAAGCTCTCTAATGATTCTTAAAACATGAGATTTCCCTTTTTTTGGAGGGATATATTTAACTATATCATTTGAAAATAATATAAGACCAACCTTATCATTATTTTTTATAGCAGAAAACCCAAGAACGCTAGCGATTTCAGCGCTGATATCTTTTTTCTGATAATATTTAGATCCAAAAGAACCAGAAGAAGATATATCAACTAATAAAATAACCGTCAATTCCCTCTCTTCTTCAAAAATTTTTATAAATGGACTGCCAGACCTAGCAGTAACATTCCAATCGATAAGTCTTACATCGTCACCAGGCTGGTATTCTCTTACCTCGGAAAAGGTCATTCCCCTACCCTTGAACGATGAATGATATTCACCTCCAAAAAAGCTATCTACTAAACCACGTGTTCTAATCTCAATTCGTTTGACTTTTTTAAGTATTTCACGTGGTAACATAAATATTAAGGCACTTCAATTTTTTCAAATAATCTAGATATAACTTGGTCAGTAGATAATTCTTCAGCCTCAGCTTCATAAGTTAATATTAGCCTGTGTCTTAAGATATCAGCACCTATGTATCTGATATCTTCTGGCGTCACATAACCTCTACTCTCTGTAAAAGCTTTTGCTTTTGCGGCTCTAACTATATTAATAGTCGCTCTAGGCGATGCGCCTACATCAATTATGCCATCAAGATCTTTAAGGTCATATTTTTGAGGGTCTCTAGTTGCAAAAATTAGGTTTAGTATATAATCCTCTACTTTTTCATCAACATAAATATCTGCTATTATATTTTGTGCTTCAATTATTTTTTCAGGTTTTATGATTGCATTTTCTTCAACAACTTTTGAAGATCGAGTATTCAACCGCATTAGTTTTTTTTCAGATTCAATATTTGGATAATCAACAATTAATTTAAACATAAAACGATCTACCTGAGCCTCAGGCAATGGATAAGTGCCTTCTTGCTCGAGAGGGTTTTGAGTTGCTAGAACTAAAAAAGGAAGATCCATCTTGAAAGTATTTTCACCAATAGTCACTTGTTTTTCTTGCATCGCCTCTAAAAGAGCACTCTGAACTTTTGCAGGAGATCTATTTATTTCATCAGCAAGGATAATATTTGAAAATATAGGACCTTTCCTTGTATCAAATTCTCCCGATTTTTGATTATAAATCAATGTGCCTATTAAATCAGCAGGCAGCATATCTGGGGTAAATTGAATTCTTTGAAATCCCGTACTAATTGAGGAAGCTAATGTTTTTACAGTTAATGTTTTAGCAAGTCCGGGAACGCCCTCTAGAAGCATATGCCCATCTGCTAACATGCAAATAATAATTTTATCTAGAAGCTCTTACTGGCCAACAACTTTTTTTTGGAGATTGTCTTTTAATGGTTGTACAAACTTAGAAGTCTCTGATATACGGTCATTGATAGCTGATAAACTGAACTCATTCATTTTATTAATTTGGTAACTAAGAAGTAATGTGTTTTAAAGCTGGAATTTCATTGATGTCTTTTCCAAGGTACTCAATTTCAAATTTAACTGAAGGATGTAACTCATGATTAGGAAAGCTATCTAGAAATATTTGATATTCTTTACGAGCAGCTGCGAAATCTTTAAGGACATTTGCATAGATGTAACCAATCATAAACTGAGCGAGCGCCTCTTCTTTAGAGCCATCGTAGTTAGATAAGACGACCCTATATTCAGCTAAAGCCTTTTCAAAGTCCCTAAGATCATTCATGTAAATATCGCCAACTATATACTGGGCTTTAGGCGCCAATTCGTGTTTAGGAAAATTTTCAACTAAGTAGATTAAATTATTAATGGACTCAGACGTCAGTTTCCTTTTTCTTAGTGTTTCAGCATTATTTATAATCCAATCTTGAAAAGATGCTATTTCTTTTTTTGCCTGTTTAGCATGTAAAGAATTAGGATAATTATTTACCGTTTTTTCTAGTGATTTAATAAAATTTGCAGGGTCATTTTTCCAGTTTTTGTATATGCTTGCTAATTTGTACTGAGCCAGTGAAGCCAAACTATCGTTAGGATATTTATCTAGAAGCATATTTAAATTTTCAATTGCGTCATTTTCTCTGTTTTGATCCAAATTCAATTGCGCAAGATTAATTAAATCAGGAGCATTTTTTGCACATGAGATAAAAAGTGCCAGAGCACTTAGTACTAATAAATGTTTTAATATAGTCATGTTATTTATTGTATTTAATTTATGTTAATTTAATATCAAATTATAATGATAACATTACTAACAAAATAAGATTTTTTAAGTTCCAAACTATATTCATCTAAAATAAATATTGCACTCCAAAATTAATTTTACCATTACTAAAAATCACTTCATTATTTATGTTAGGTATTGCATAATCAAACCTCACTGGCCCTAGAGGAGTTGCAAAGGTAAAACCGATCCCAATATCCCAACCCACTTTGTTTCCACTTAAACTATCAAAATCTTCAGAAAGAATTCCACCATCATAAAATAGTGTTAGGCCTAAATTTTGATTAAATTGATAACGCAATTCGGAATTCATAAGAAACCTGTGTGTTCCACCTTTTGGAATATTTGTCTGGTTACTGACAGTTCTATATTTTAAAATTTCCCACCCTCTCATATTTGAACTTCCACCTAAATAAAATTTTTCATAGCTATAATCAATATAAGAATCTTCCCAAAACCAAAACCTACCTATTTTAAACCTCGTAGCCAGCACAGATTTTTTTGTTACCCTTAAATATTTGTTAAAAGAAAAATCAAATTTATAATAATCTCTCGCTCCTCCTAAAAAATATCCGGTTGATTTAAAATAAAGATCTAGTAAGTATCCTGTTTTTGGAAAAAATGGATCATCTTTTTCATCTATATGCAATCTAAAAGAGAGTGATCTTTGCTGAAGGTTTTTTATTGAATTACTATTACTAGATTGATCTAATAAGTTCACACTATTGTTGTCACTAAAATTTTCCCAAACAGTTATGCTTTGAAAATAAGATTTTTCATCAATCATAATTTTTTGTAACATCTCAACGCCATACCTCTCTGCACGGTCAATATTTTCTTGATCATAATTTATTAATGTTTCATAAAAACTGTTGAGCTTAGTAGGCCATCGAATACCAAGAATCCAATTGGTATCAAAACCAATATCATAGCGAAGCCTTGGTAAATTAAAATTTGTTTCCCATGGGAATCCTATTAAAAATTTTGTAGAAAAATTTGAATTAGTATTAAAAATAGATCTATTCCGCCACTCTACAAAACCCCCTAATGAGGGTAAAGGGTCCAAACCTTCATAAAACTCTATTGGCTCGAAGCCACCAACAGACAACCATTCTCGCTGTTTATATTCATTTAACGATATGACCATATTTACTATAGAATCTGAATTTGATACTTTCACTGGAGTAATATTTATAAGAGAATAAATATCAGTTTCTTTTAATCTTCTTTTAGACTTTTCAACCTTGT
>Ga0115000_10003479_pt1 | contig 13173 bp, 14 predicted proteins | sample ArcticOcean_MG_C_6_FD_89690 | JGI IMG/M metagenome (GOLD analysis project Ga0115000, IMG submission 89690) | Marine microbial communities from western Arctic Ocean - ArcticOcean_MG_CB8_128 | ecosystem: Environmental > Aquatic > Marine > Oceanic | place: Arctic Ocean: Canada Basin | collected... | reverse complement strand
TACAACCAATTTTATTAAGGGGGAAAAGTGATAGTGGTAAAACTAAACAACGATTTGATTTATTTTCAGAATATTTTCAAAAAAATAATATTGAATGTAAACAGGTGATTTCAATAGAAGGGAACATTATATCAAAAATTGTAAATTTAATTTATTTTCTTGATTATGCATCTATTTATCTTGCAGTTAGAAAAAAAACAAATCCTACACCTGTAAATTCAATTACTTTTATTAAATCAAAATTATAAGATTGTATTACTTAGTAATTTTATTATTTTTAAAATAATTTAAGATTTTATCAATATGATCAACTCATATTTCATCAAATTTTTAAGATCCTTTAATATAGTATTTGAGTAAATTATTAAAAATGAATAACTCCAATCAAGAAAAAAATTCAAAGTTATTTTTTTTGTTAGATAAAATCAAAAAACAAGGATATTCAAATTCTATCAATGAATTAATAAATAAATACCCCGAAATGGGTTATCGATTTGATAAAAAACAAGGAAGCATATTCCTTAGAACAATTAATGGAAATAATACTAAATGCCTTGTAATAAATAGTGATTTAGGCAATATACCAGAATTTCTTTCAGCTATTTTTGAAAAAGTTATTTCTATAGATACTGAGGAAAAAATTTTAATACAAATTGAACGATTTAAGGATAAAAAAACTAAAAATATTCAATTTGAAATATTTGAATCTAACAATATATCAAATTTAGAAAAAGATTTTGATTTAATTATAGTTAATGACATTAAAATTAAAAATTATAATTCAAAAAATAAAATAGAAGAATATTTGAATAATATTAAACAATTATTAAATGATACAGGTTGTTTATGCGTAGCCATACAAAATAAAAGTGGAATTAAAATAATTAATGAAGAAGTAACCAATAACACATATTTAGATAATTTTAATGGATACAATTTATTATTAAATTCTCTTGGATTACGTGTTGATTCCTATTGGGCACTACCATCACATAATCAGGCTAATCATTCTGGAAAAATTTCTGATGATGTATCATTAAAATGGTTCTTTCATAATTTTGATAAAAAATTTTTTGTGGATAAAAAATTTAAAATTATAGGAAAATTTTTGAAAATCTTAAATAAAAATATGAGAAAATTATTACTCATAAAGTTTTGTCCATCATTTTTATTTTATTGTTATAAGGATAAATCATATAATACATTAGAATATAAAATACGACGAGATACGGGGTATGAGAATATTATTCAACATGTTCGTCCTAGTAAAACATTATATTTTTTATTAAATAATGATGGTAATCCTGAAAAAGTAGTAACTTGTAATCATATAAAATATGATCTTACTGAAAAAATTTTTGAAATTAATAGAATTTTTCCTAGAATGAAAATTACGGATGAAAAAATGACTATTGAAAATTGGTTAGATGGAGTTCCTTTAGATAAATCTAATCACCATGATCTAAAATTAGTAATGAATTGGTTGAAAACTTTTCAAAATAAAACTAAGAATGAATTTTTAGATATGAACGATATTGAAAAAGAAATTGAACATATCAAAAATGAACTGGATTTAATCCCTGAAATGAATGAAATTCCTTATAAAATCTGGTTAGAAAATTATAAAAATGAATTTATGGGAAAAACTATCCAAAAAACTGCCGTGCATGGTGATTTTCAAGTTAGAAATATACTGATTGATCATCAAAATTTACAAGTAAATGTCATTGATTGGGATTGGAGATACGAAGAAAAAGGGAATCCCATTTATGATTTTATTTGGTTAGCCACAAATATTATGATGTTATCAAAAAATTTTAAAAAAGAATTTGAATATGGTGATTCTCAAAGTAATGAAATAAAAAAACTAATTACAATTATTGAAGATACATTAGAAGAACATCTAAAAGTCAATTTAGATTTTATAAAATTACAAAAATTTATGATTTTAAGATTTTTAACAATTAAAATTAAACAGGATGGCAATGGTCATTTATTATATATTGATATTTTAAAAATTCTTTATAAAAATACAAATTAATTAAAAATTTATCCTTACTAATTAATTTTATTTCTAGAAAAAAGTATTACATAATTAATTGTAAATATTTTTCTTAAAAAATATTATTCGTATTTTAATCGTAAATCTACTTTATTGTTTTCATAATTTTTATTCCACGAGTCATGAATATTCTTTGTTAAATTCATTAATTCAGGTTCATTATTTAGCAAAGTCAATACATCATCTTTAGAAAAAAATGGTTTTAGTTTAGAAAAAATTTTACGAGCAAATTCTAAATCTTCTTTATAGTCAAGGGTAAGTCGTAAATTTTTAGGATAAATATCAGTTAAAACTAAAAATTTAAATTTAGAAATTTTTGGATTTAAGAAAAATTCTCTATAACCTGTTTCTGTATTTGTACTCAATTTTAAATTACAAATTTTTTCTAAAATACTTTTTTTAAATCCAGCTGGAACAAATCCATGTATAAAATGATTTGAAGGGTTAAAAGAATATTGAGAATCATTTCCAATTAAAAAATCAATATCTAAATTTTGTAATTTATCAGATATTTCATCTACAAAAAAAGGATCAGTATAGATTTTATCTCCTTCAACATCTATTATTATATCTGTATTAAATTTATTTGCAGCATCTAAAAATCTAGTTAAAATATCTTTTTCATTTCCACGAAAATAAAGAATTTTTTCTTTTTCAAGAAATTCAATTAATTCATCATCTGTTGAAGATGTAGTTGTACAAACAATAATTTTTCTAATCGATGAACATTTTTTTAATCTCTCAATAAGATGTAATAATGCAGGTTTACCGTTAATTGTCTGTAAATGTTTTTTAGGTAACCTAGTGCTGTTTAAACGAACTGGGATAAATACATCACAATTAATTTTTTTCATTTCTAGAATAAAATTTAACTGTAATAAAAATAATATTATTCTACTAGGCCATTTGCAGTCCAACCGCCATCAACATAGAGATCTTGTCCAGTAACATATGACGAAGCATCGGAAGCTAAGAAAATACATGGACCTACAAGATCCAATACATTTCCCCATCTACCTAAAAGAGTGTGATTTTGTCTACTGATTCTAGATTTTTTATTTTCATAACTTTTTTTTGTCATATCCGTTACAAAATAACCAGGTCCAAGATTATTTACCCGAATACCATATTTCCCTAGATCTTTTGCCAATGATTTTGTTAGCATTTTTAATCCACCTTTTGATGCAACATATGCGGGATTATTTGGAAAACCTAGTTCGGCATTAATACTAGTCATATTGATAATAGAACCACTATGTTGTTTCTTCAAAATTTTACCAATAATTTGAGAACAAAGAAAACTACCAGTTAAATTAACATCTAATGTTTTTTTCCAGTTTTCTAAAGAATATTCACTTGAAGAATTATTGGGTATTGTAATTCCTGCATTATTTATTAAAACATCAATTTTTCTCTCATTTTTAAAAATATCTTTACAAATTTTTTCTATTTGAATTTTATTTGTAATATCACATTTTTTTCTAAAATAATTCTTTTTTTTAGTATTATTTGAAAATGTTTTATCAATAGCATAAACAATGGCAGATCTTTTTAGTAATTCATCAGCTAACATAGATCCAATTCCTTTCCCGGCTCCAGTGATGATTATAACTTTATTTTTTACTGAAAAAATATCTTCCATATTTATCATAATCCCAATTAAACTGAATTAAGTATTTCTACTAATTCTATAGGTGTTCCATCAGGATCTTTACAAAAAGTAACTTTAACAAGTCCATCCGGAGATTTTTGTGGCGGGGCATTAAATTCAACATCTTTTACAGATAAATTTTGATATAATTTTTCAATATTTTCAACAGTAAATGCAACATGTGATGCTCCAATTGTATAAAAATTTCTTACTTGATTATCATTATGTGATTTAAATTCTAATAATTCAATCAAAGTAATATTATCCTGTACAGATAATTTGACAGTTCTAACTTCGACATTATCTAATGATAACATATTATCTAAATGATTACCATTTTCATCCATATCTCTAACTATTTTTAATCCTAAAAGATCTCTGTAAAACTTTAATGAATTCTCCATATTATTTACTACAATACCGACATGTCTTACTTCTTTTATCAATGGATGAACATATGATCACTATTATAATATACTTAGCAAGATCTGACAAGTTTACATGAGTAAAAAAATAGAATCAATTAAAAAAATTAAGTTATTAATATCTGATGTAGATGGTGTATTAACCGATGGAGGAATGTATTATTCTGCAAAAGGTGATATTCAAAAAAAATTTCATGCTAGAGACGGTATGGGAATTGCAATATTACAAAGAAATGGAATTCCAACCATCATAATTACAAAAGAAAAAAATGAAATTGTAAAAAAATGGACATCAAAAATGAATGTTGATAAATTATTTCAAGGAATAAAAAAGAAAGAAATGCTACTTCCAAAATTATGTAGTCTCTATAATTTAAAAGAAGAAAATATAGCATATATTGGTGATGATGTAAACGATTTAGAAATTATGAAAAGAATTGGATTTTCAGTAACTCCCAAAGATGGAAATATAGAAGTTAAAAAAATTTCTAATCACATATCAAAAATAAATGGTGGAGACGGTGTACTTAGAGAAATATGTGATCTGTTAATTTCTACAAAATTTGGCAAAAAGAAGAAATTGTACTAAAGATATATTTAATAAAATAAATAAGAAAAATTATGAATAATATTGTTATAAAGTATATTTTTGGAGTAATTAAATGAAATTTCTTACAGATAAAAAAATTGATTCATTACATCTAATATCTATTTTAAAAAAAAATACTAAAAAATATTCTGGTGAAGATGCTAAAATTTTAGAAGTTATATTATTCGATTTTGAAAAGAATAATTTAGAATTATTAACTCCACAAGAAATTTATTTTTTAAATAATAATTCACAAGATATTTGGGCAGATTATTTAATTTTTAGATATAAATTTAAAATTTATCCAAAACAAAAAATTGTTTCAACTTTTCCAATTTATCTTCTAATAGAACCTGTATCTGCATGTAATTTAAGATGCATAATGTGTTTTCAAGTTGATGACTCCTTTAATTCAAGTAGTGAATTTATGGGCCAAATGGATTTAAAGTTATTTAAAAAAATTATAGATGAAGCAGAATCTAACGGTACAAAAGCAATTACATTGGCATCAAGAGGAGAACCTACTCTTCACCCAAAATTGAATGAAATGTTAGAATATTGTACAAACAAATTTTTTGAATTAAAAATTAATACAAATGCTACTAAACTGACAGAAAAATTAATTCATAAAATTTTACAATCTGGAGTTACTGACGTTGTATTTTCAGTAGATTCCTACAAAAAAGATGATTATGAGCGAATACGAGTACGGGGAATTTTTGAAATTGTGGTAGAAAATATTAAGAATTTTTCTAAAATTAGGAAGGAATTTTATCCAAATTCAAAATGTGCAACTAGAGTCAGTGGTGTGAGAGTGGATAAAGAATTAGACATGAAAGAATTCAAACAATTTTGGGAAAAATATGTGGATCATGTAGTTATAGTTGAAATGGAAAATAGATGGGATACATATCACAATCCATTAGAAGTGGGTGCAGAAAGTCCTTGTCAATATCTTTGGGAGAGAATGTATGTTTGGTTTGATGGTAAATGTAATCCTTGTGATGCAGATTATAAAAGTGAATTAGAATTAGGTACAATTCAAAAAAATTCATTAAAAGAAATTTGGCATGGACAAAGATTTTCAGAAATTAGAGAAAAACATTTGAAAAATCAAAGAAAAACATGTTATCCTTGTGATAGGTGTCCGATTGGGGAATAATAAAATTGGTATTATTGGATTTGGTAATCATGCATCTAGAATAATTTCAATTTTAGAAAAATTTAAGAATATAGAAATTCATAAAATATTTCATCCAACAAAAATAGTTTTAGAGAACATTGGAACAAATCAATTTGAGGATTTGTATGATTGTGATTGTATTCTAATTTTATCACCAGATGATACACATTTTGAATATATTTCTAAATTATCTCAAAATTATAATGGATACATATTTTGTGAAAAACCAATAGTTACAAAATTAAATGAATTGAATGAACTAGAAAATATTAGTGAAGACAAAAAGAAAAAGATTTTTTTTAATTTTAATTTTAGGTTCAGTAAAATTAGTGAAATTTTAGAAAAAGAAAGTACAGATAAAAAAATTGGAGAAATTAGTCATGTTACTATAATTTCTACACATGGATTAGCATTTAAAAAAGAATATTTAGATTCATGGAGATCAAATAAAAAGAAAAATCATCATAACATTTTAGATTCATTAGCAATACATTATTTAGATTTAATATTATTTCAGATTGGAAATATTAAAAATTCAAATTATTATCCACGTTTAGTTTCTAAAAATGGAAATTCATACGATACATGCAGAGTAACATTAGAAACAGAACATGTATCTACAGTTATTTATTGTTCATATGCAAATCCAAAAATTAATGAAATAGTAATTATTGGTACTGATGGATACATCACAATTCGAAATAATAAAAAAGAAATGTTTTGTCCCAGGGATACTTTTGATCCAAAAGGATTTTTTATTAAACCTCCTATGATTGAAAATGAAGATTTTAATTTTGAAGATGAATATTTAGATTCATTAAAAAAATCATTAGAATATTTCATAGATACTGTAAAAAATAAAAAATCAATTGATTTAAAAAATTTTGAGAAGAGTATAATGACTACAAAATTATTAATTGAAATGAAACAATAAAGAAATCATACTAAACGTATATTAGTTAAAATAATTAATTATTCTTTTATGGTGTTTATTAGTGCAGAAATTGGAATTAATCATAATGGAGATTTAGATATTGCAAAAAAATTAATAAAAATGTCTAAAGAATGCGGATGTGATGCAGTTAAATTTCAAAAAAGAACAATTGAAAAAGTTTATTCAGAAGATATTTTGGATTCTCTAAGAGAAAGTCCTTGGGGTAAAACTACCAGAGATCAAAAATTAGGTTTAGAATTTGAGAGAAAAGAATATGACGAAATTAATTCTTATTGTAAAAATGAAAATATTGAATGGTTTGCATCTGCGTGGGATATGGACAGTCAGATTTTTTTAAAAGATTATGATTTAAAATATAATAAAATTGCATCTGCAATGTTAACACATAATGAATTATTGAACATGGTTGCAAAAGAAAAAAAATATACTTTCATTTCCACTGGAATGAGTACATTAGAGCAAGTTGAAAATGCTGTAAAAATTTTTAGAGATTTAAAATGTCCATTTGAGTTAATGCATACTAACAGCACATATCCAATGAAATTAGAAGAAGCGAATTTAAAATGTATTAATACATTACAAGAGAAATTTGATTGTAAAGTAGGATACAGTGGACATGAAAGTAGTTCGTATCTACTTTGTGTGACAGCAGCAATGTTAGGTGCTACATCAATTGAAAGACATATCACTTTAGATAGATCAATGTATGGATCTGATCAATCAGCATCATTAGAAAAAGCTGGTCTAGAGAGACTCGTTAGAGATATTAGAAGATTGAATTTAATTTTAGGTGACGGAATTAAACGTGTTTGGGATTCAGAAATTCCAGTAATGAAAAAATTAAGAACATTTTAAATAAATTTATCTCATTACAGTTCTACTTAATCTACTCTCATCAACAATCATTTCTTTATCATAGCACATTACATGTATGATATATTCTGCAACTTCAATGGGATTTAGAAATGTACTGAAGTCTTGATCAGTAGAAATTTTAGCCATGTTTGTTTGGGTTGAGGCCGGAGATATGCAAAGAACCCTAACATTTTTATTTTTTAACTCTGCATTTAAGGCTCTAGAAAGACCTAAGATTGAATGTTTTGTAGTACAATAAACAGAGCCATTTTTGAATCCTGAATAAGATGAGGATGAGCCCATCATAATTATTCGTCCCCATTTATTTTTAGACATTTTTTTGGTAAATTCTTTACAAAGAATAAAAGGTAATTTTACATTAATATTCATAGATTTTTCAAAATCTTTAATTGAGCTTTTTTCAATAGATTCTATCATAAATATTCCTGCAGAATTAATAATAATATCAATAGAAGTAAATTTTTCTTTTACAAAATTAATTAATTCATTAATGTTATCTTCAATGCTTAGATCACTTTCAAAAGATTCAATTTTAATATTTTTATTTATTTTTTTAAGTTCATCTTTTAATTTTTTTAATTTTTTAGTATTTGTAGAAGTTATAAATAAATTACATGAATAATTTGCTAATTGTTTGCATATCTCTTTTCCAATACCACCGGTCGCGCCAGTAATTAAACAATTTTTATTTTTTAAAATATTTTTTGTCAATTTATTCTCCCATTTTTTTTTCAACCAAATCACAAATTATATGAGAAATAATTCTGTGAATTTCTTGAATTCTTGCTGTAGAATTAGATTCAACTATTACAGGGTAATCTACAATTGATTTAATTTCTCCCCCACCATTACCCAATAATCCAATTGTTTTTGCACCATTTTTTTTAGCTGTTATTAATCCATTTTTTACATTAATTGAATTACCACTTGTAGAAATACCAATTATCACATCATCTTTAGTTACTAAACTTTCGCATTGTCTACTAAATATTTGATCAAAAGAATAGTCATTTCCAATAGAAGTAATAATTGATGAATCTGTAGTTAAAGCAATTGCAGGATAACTTTTTCGTTCCAGATTAAATCTACCTACAAATTCAGCAGCAATATGTTGTGCATCAGCTGCACTACCTCCATTTCCAAATAAAATAATTTTTTTATCTTTTTTAAGACATTCGATTATGATATTAATGCAATTATTTATTTTAGGTTCTAATTGAATTGAATCATTAATTAATTGAGATATATCGTCAAAAATTTGTTTAATATTATTTGATTCGGGGTTACTCATAATACACAAATTTTTACCAACGATATATTAGTTAAGAAGAAATGATTACTTGAATTTAACATATTAGATGATTTTTACTAATAACTTACTCAAGCTAAAACGGTATATCAAAAAAATTTTGTAAATATAATTAATATTTTTATTAATTATTAGAATAGAGTGAATTGAATTGATGGTCTAGGTTTATCATGTGTTTGATATCTACTTCCATGAAATGATTTTGAAGTTTCAGCAAAACAAACCCATGAATTATCTAAATTATATGGTTCAAAAACAATTGTAGATTCATCTTCTTCAGAAGAGATGTATGTTCCACCAGGATCTCCTTTTTCCCATCCTTTTGCAAAATATACAAGAACTGTAACTTTGTATGCATAATCTTTAGGATCTTCATTTTCATGATGTGTATGTGGCATGTTAAAGTCACCTTTTTGATTATAATGGAAACCAAAATGCGATAATTTTGTTAATTCAATTCCAGTATATTTAGACATGTTTTCTAGGAATTCTTCAGTAAGTAAATAATTAAAGAATTCATTCCAAGCAGGACTTAAATTTTTATCTTTTTGGTATTTTGGGAATTTATCCACTCTGGGATCATGATTTCCAAAACCTCTTTTTTTTGCAGATCTTGAATAATCTGTTGGTTTAAACCAATGAGAGTCTACTTTTGGATAAGTATCATATAGTATTTTATAAAAATTTTGTTCAAAAACATTTTCTATAAAACCAAAAGGAAACGGTTTATTATTTTTAAATACATCAGATTTTGAAAGTACATTGTCCCAGTTTATTATTTTTGAATTCATTTTAACTTCGTATTTATTTTAAATTATACATGTTATTAATTTTATACAACATAGATATACATAAGATTTTGTATTTCTTCTTAATTATTGGGGATAATAATACATATTTTAATGGAATTTTACATTTTCCATTTAAAATAACTTTAGTTGAATCATTTTTATCTTCTAAAGTTATAGTTAGTATTGAGTTTTTAAATGGACCTTCTATAGTTTGATTTACAATAGTATATGGCAATATTATTTTATGAGATGTTTGTTGAGATAATACTTGATTTCCCAAAATACTCTTAAATGTTAATAATTCTTTTGTAATTGTTTCTTCTTTATTTTGTTGAATAATATTACATTCTTGAACTTGATCAGGAAGTAATTCTTTTATTAATGTAAAATTTTTTAGTAGTCCAAAAAGTTTTTCAGTTGTTATTGGAAGTTCCATCGAAAAGTCAAAACTAAACATAAATCAAATATTAATTATTTCTATAAAAAGGCTTATCAAATAATTAATTTTTTAATATATTCATCTACTAATGGATTTATAATATTTCTAGTTTCGTCTAAAAATATTTTCATTTTTTTATTTGTAATTATTGTATCGTGAAAACTTCCGCCATATCTCAAGAAATCTGCTTCTTTAATTTCATAACCTTTAAGATCAAAATCAAAAGAATGTTCATGTAAAATTGTCAAATATCTATCTAAATCATTAGCCTCAACTTTCATATCAAGCCCATTTTTTATTGTACTAGGTAAATCTTCTATAGAATTTAATTTTTGTACTGATGGTAAAATAGTATATCCTAGATCAGCCATAACAATTGATGGTTTTTGAAAAAATGCAGCCTCTAAACTGATTGTTCCTGAAATTGAAATTACAAGAGATGATTTTTCAATTAATTCTTTGATATTTGATGTTGGATGGTATAATCTAACATTAGGAATTTCTAAAATTTCTTTATAATAAGATATTTTTCTCCATTCTCTTAATTGTTGTGAAAAATGTTCTTTTACATATAATTTAAAACCAATTGGTAATGATTTTGCAATTTGACGAATAATTTCAAGTTGATTAGTATAAAATCGTGCTCCAATTAGAAGTACTCTTTCAGGTTCCTGATGTAATGTGAATAAAATAAATTTTTCATTTGGATAAATTTCATGTTCTAAATTTTTATCAATAAATAATTTTCTTATTTTAGTTTTTAATATTAGTAATATATTTTTGATTAGAACTTTTAGTTTAGTTCTTCCATAATAACTAAAATGAGTTTTTATGTTAGAATTATTTGATTTAAGTAAATATTCTAACACTGCTTTTAATTTAGTTAACTTATTCCCGCCAAAATCTTTTTGGTACTTTTTTAATTGTTTTGCATTATCTTTGATAGTTAGACTATCTCTTAATTTTTCAAAGTTTCGTTCCTTTGATTGCATATTTGATAATTCAGGCATACTATCTAGTTTATTGAGTTCCTCTGAAATAATACATTTGTAAGCAATTTTTGATTGATTAAGCATTAGAACTTTAATTCCTCGTTTTCTACAGATCTGATAAAAAAGATCTTCTTGATGTAGAGCTGTTTCATATATTATTAGTGCATCAGGTTTGACTTCATCTAGTATTGATTCGTAGAGTTTGCATTCTTTTTCAAGTATGGATAATATTTCATTTTGAGAAAATTTATAGAAATCATTATGTTGATAAAATAACCTTTCATTAAATCCTAATTGCCATAAATCTATTGAATATTTTTTTTCAAATTTTTGAAGATAATCTATATCAATTTTTTTATTTTTTTGTATATGATCATGTAAAAACCATGTTTTTTTAAAATTTACAAGATCTTGATCAATAAAGAATTGTTTAGTTCTATTAGTGATATCAATTAGAGCATAAATATCACAATCATGTTTCTTTTTTAGGCTATTTGCAATAACAAAATTTAAAAAAAATCCATTCATCCAAAAAATTATTTTATCTACCATTTACGTATCTTTAATTTTTTCTATCTATCTATATATTTCTGAGAAATTATGACTATAATGTTAACAATTGTCAGTAATTAACATAAATCAACTATTAACTTTTCATTTGTATTAAATTATGAAAAAAATTAATGATTTACTTTCATTGAGTATCGCAAATATCGGAGGTTCTGGATTAACTGCAATTTTTTGGTTTATTATTGCAGCATTACTAGTTCCAAGTGAATTTGGCCAAATACAATATTTCATAAGTATTGCAGGCTTAGCCTATACAATTTCTTTACTAGGTACAGGTGAAGTAATTTCAGTTTATACGGCAAAAAAAATAAAATTACAGCCAACATTAATTTTACTTTCTCTTATTGCTGGAATTATTGCTAGTGTGGTGATATTATTCTTATATTCAAAAATAGAAATGAGTTTTTTAATTATTGGATTTATTATTAATGATATTGCATTAGGTTATCTACTTGGAAATAAATTTTTTGGAACATATTCAAAATATCTCATTACACAAAAAGCCTTAGTATTCGGATTAGGAATTACATTTTATTTTATTTTTGGAGTTGATGGAATATTATTTGCATTAGCATTGTCCCATATTCATTTTATAATTTTAATTTTTAAAATATCTAAATCTTCAAAAATTAATTTTCCATTATTAAAAACACGTTTAGGTTTTGTAACTAATAGTTATTTAATTAGTGCAATTGGTATTGCAAAAAATAATCTTGATAAAATTATAGTTTTACCCTTAATTGGATTTGAACAATTAGGAAATTATGCGCTTGCATTACAAGTTTATGCTGTTTCCATGATGTTTGCAAATATCATTTATCGATATACTCTTCCACATGATTCAGTGGGTGAAACTACAACAAAAATTAAGATTTTAGCATTATTTTCATCCGTAATGATTAGCATATTGGTTATATTATTAGCTCCTTTGATTATGCCTATAATTTTTCCAGATTATGTTGATGCGTCATCTGCTATTCAAATTATAAGTTTAGCCGTTATTCCATCAACTATAACATTACTTTTAACTTCAAAAATTTTAGGGAATGAAAAAAGCAGAATTCTTGTTATCACAAGAATTATTTTTGCCTCTATATTCATTGGATTAGTTGTTACTTTAACACCAATTTATGGTATTGTTGGAACTACGACTGGTTTTGTAATTGCAAGTATTACACAATGCATAATTTTAGTTCTATATTCCAAGTTAAAATGAATAGTTAGAGTAATATCTTCAAACGTGATTAAATTCATTGAACAAATTGAAAATTGATTGTATTATTCAAGCTAGAATGGGTTCAGAACGATTGCCGGGTAAGGTATTATTTGAT
>Ga0115000_10003477_pt1 | contig 13175 bp, 10 predicted proteins | sample ArcticOcean_MG_C_6_FD_89690 | JGI IMG/M metagenome (GOLD analysis project Ga0115000, IMG submission 89690) | Marine microbial communities from western Arctic Ocean - ArcticOcean_MG_CB8_128 | ecosystem: Environmental > Aquatic > Marine > Oceanic | place: Arctic Ocean: Canada Basin | collected... | reverse complement strand
TGAGGGTAATGGATTGTGCTTTTGATTTATATAACTCATGGATGATGCAAGGAGCACACACCGACAACTATACAGTTGAAGAATTAATGTTTGCAGCTCTTAACCACGACTTAGGAAAGATTGGTGATTTAGAAAATGAAGCATACATTCCAAACCCAAGCGAATGGCATAGAAAAAATCAAGGAGCTCTCTATACTATAAACCCTAAAACAGAATTCAGTTTAGTACCCGATAGAAGTCTATTTTTATTACAACACTTCGGTATCAAATATACTTGGAATGAATTTTTAGGTATACGTACTCATGATGGTATGTATGAAGAGGCGAATAAACCTTATCTAGTAAGTTACAACCCTGACTCTAGACTACGCTCTAACCTCTCTTTAATACTACATCAAGCTGATATGATGGCATCTCGTGTAGAGTGGGAACGGTGGAAGCATGGTGAGAATGGATTACAAAATACACGCACCTTAACAAATGTACCTAAAGATAAGATGATGAAGTATGTAGTAAAAAAGGAAATTAAACCTCCTGTAACTGTTACTGAACCTAAACCATCACAACTGAACACAGGTACAGACGCAAGTAAACTATTTGACGAGTTATTCAAATGATAATAACAATTATACTATTAGCACTCGCACTAGCAGGATCACTCTATGCAAATTATAATTTATTAAAAAATTATGAAAAGAGTGAGGAATATATTAATAATCTAGAAACCTGGTTCGTGCAATTTTCTAAAACTATTACTAATATGAATAGAGAGATTGAGAAAATAGATAAAAAAGGCTCATTTGAAGCAGATGATGAGGTAGGTTATTTTTATAAAGAATTAAAAAGAATTATAAACCAGATTAACACCCTCGGAGAAGATGAATGATGTTTTTACAACCAAGCTCAAGCTTATCAGCAGTACAACAATTTTATGAGTGGCACGAACAGTTCGAGTCAGAACGCAAATTAACTAAGCAAAAAAAACGTAGAGGGTATTTCTTCGAAGAGAATGAAAACGCAATAGTAGCATATAATAATGAACCTAGCTACCATCTACGTAATAAAGTATACAGTCAGCATATTCATAAACCATTTATGAAGCTAACTGAAAATATAATACACACCTTCAAGTTTTACTGTTTTGATGATCCGTATGTGGATGTCCAAGCTGAAGTAGTGGCTTATCTGATTGAAAAGATAGATAAATTTGATCCTACTAAAGGCTCTAAAGCGTATTCTTATTTTAGTATCGTAGCAAAAAACTACCTCATTTACAACAATAATGAGAACTATAAAAAAATGAAACAACGCACAACATTAGAGGCGGTTGATTTAGGTAGGAATATAACAAACGAGACAGCACGGCAAGAACTAGTAGAATCACAAAAAGATTTTACAGATGAAATGGTAAAGTTTTGGGATGATAATCTAACTGAATTATTTACTCGGAAAAAGGATATACGGGTAGCTGCAGCTATTGTTGAGATATTTAAGCGTCGTGATAATCTTGAAATATACAATAAAAAAGCTCTATACATATTAATACGAGAAATGGCAGATGTAAAGACACAATACATTACAAAAGTTATTAATGTAATGCGACGCATATATAGAGAAAAGTGGGAGCAATACCAACACTCATCCAGTGGCTCAAATAATATCCATCAAAATTCTAAATATTTCTAATTATTATATATGGACAAAGATACTGAAATATTTAAAGGAAAGAGTTTTTCAGATATTGCAAAGGATTTATATGGTGCTTCAAAGAAGAAAGAATCACAAATAAATTTATTAATATCTGAATTAAAGCCGTTTGTGACAAATATTGGTGATGCAACCATTATTGTACCCTTAATTAAAGACTATCTCGAGGTTAGTGTAAAAAACGATGACCAACTTGCAAAACTATTAGCAGTAGTTCAGCGTTTGATCGGTAATAACGAACATGGTGATGGTGAGTTTAGTATTTCAGAAGAAGAGAAACAGCAGTTATTAGATGAGTTAGAAGCTATTGAAAATAGTAATAACAAACTCGACGTACAAGTGAAGGGTATAAGTAATGCCCACTAAACGAGTAAGAAATGTACGAAAACGAAATCGTAGCGTAGGGCCACAAAAACCTGTTGCAATTGCAGATATTGCAGGTAAGTTAAATAGCGAAGAAACAGTAATATCCATTGAACCAGCAGAAGTTGTTGATATCATGTTAAATGATACTCACGAATTCTGGAATGCAGATATGCCTGATCCAGAAGAGCAAATCGGGATGATAAGGGTTCGAAGAGTACACTCTGATCGAAACATTGAAAGTGCAGAGGAACTACCATGGGCTGTTGCGTTAACAAGGAACATTAAACAGTATCCACTAAAGCATGAAATTGTTTTAGTATCAACACATATAAGTAAACAATCACAAGGTAATCTAGATCAAGATCAGTTATACTATCACGATATACTTAATATATGGGGCTCAATACATCATAATGCTCTACCATTTGTAAGTATACCGGACCCTGTATCAGACTCAGAAAATGCGAGTAAGATTGAATCATATCAAGAGGTCGGTTTTGGTAATCCTAATATAGCTGGTGATGAAGAGGATGTTGAGCTCGGTGATACCTTTGAAGAGCAGCCAAAGATCAGACCTATACAACCATATGAAGGTGATTTTACTATAGAGGGACGATTCGGTCATTCTATAAGATTCGGATCTGCAGTAGAAGGTACACCGGCAAATACTTGGTCTGATCCATCAACAGAAAAGGAACCTATACTAATCATCAGAAACGGTCAAGATCAGGATCTAGAAGATGGTGGAGAGCATATAATTGAGCACCCAGATATGGAAGCAAGCTCTATATGGATGACAAAAGGTCAAATGGTACCGCTAACATTAGGATCAACTAAAGATGACGCTATGTCGTTTGGAGGAGGTACAAATACAGTTGGGGAAGATCTTACTGCTCCTGAAGGAGATGATTTAATAGATGCAGAAGGTGAACGTCAAGGTCAGATATTATTAACTGCAAACAGGTTAATATTTAATAGCCGTGAAGCAGGGGTGTATATATTTGGAGGAGGAGGAATTGCTCTAACAACAGAAACAGATATGACATTCGATGCAGGTGTCGAGTTTCTAGTTGACTCACCATCAATATATTTGAACGCTACAGAAAAGCTCGAAATAGAAGCACCACTTATATACCTCGGTAAATCACAGCAGTCAGAAGACGATGGAGGTGTAGGTGATACACAAGCTACTAAAGGTCACCCATTAGTTCTAGGTGATGAAGATGATTTATGGAAGAGTACTTTGTGTGATATTATAGATGCAATGTTAACAACGCTACAATCAGAAATACATCCAACACCGGTTGGACCATCAGGACCACCAATACAAGCACCTCAGTATGCAACACAGCAAGCAGACATAGCAACATTAAAAAGTACATTAGCAGTCGGGTATAGTGATACTGTGTGGGTGCAGAGAAACGGGTAATAAGGAGATAATATATGCCAGCATTATGGCCAGCATTTCAAGCACAGATGAATACATGGTTTTGCGGAGACGCTGAAGGTGGTGAAACTACCACTAACGGTAGTAAAACAGCCGCTGAAATTGCATCAGCATACGAAACGGCAATTGCAACAGCCGGGGTAACCGTTCCAGGTAATATGGTTGCTAGTGGATGGGTTAAATCAACTATGCAAACAGGGTTTGAAACATCATTTGCTCAACAGATGCAAGCAGCAGGAACTCCACCTGAGGGTATAGATATAGGTGTTCCAGTCTGGATAGCCGCAGCAACAGGAACAGTTAATGCCTGGGCTGCAGTCCAATATCAAGCAATGCCAGCAATTGGGCATGGATTAGCTACAATACCTCTGACAGGAGGTCCTACAGATTGTTTACAACTAGATCCAGGTTTAGGAGCAATACCAGGGTTAGCATCAGATATAAATGATGCATTTCACTCAGAGAGCTGTTCATTAGTAGCTAGTGTATTAGTAGCTGGTTTTACAAAGCATTTAACCATGATAAGCGGTCTATATTCTGGTCAGATGCCAAACCCAGCAGGAACCCCACCCTTAATACCTCAACCACCTGTTCCATGGATGGGAGTATCATAGAGGTTTTTAATCAATATTTTACAGACGATCATATTTATATATGATACATTATATTTAGAGGAGACATATGTCAACAACAAACAAATTAGCACAAGTTATAAGAAAAATTGTTCGTGAAGAAGTTCGAAAAGAAGTTCGAAATGCACTTACTGAACAAAGAAAGCCAAAAGTTACAAAGAACGAATTCAAAACAGGTCTACAGCACGCACTAGGCTTGCAGGATAGTGTAGAGCGCAGAGCTAGAGCTCCAAAGAAGCAGCAGGTATTTACAAAGAATACAATGTTAAACGATATTCTTAATGAGACTGCAGGTGAGCTCAGTAATAATTCATCTGACGCTATAGATTATGAGACAATGGGAGGTGGCGCATTCACAGCAGACAATGCACAACCGTTTGATAGAAAGTCATTAGCTGCAAAAATGGGATACGGAGACAGCACACCAACTGGTACTCCTTCGTTAAGTGAAATGGTACCTGCAGTAGATACTCGCGGAATGTCAAATCAAGGTGTTCAAGTAGATGATGCAGTAGCTAAAGCATTGACTAGAGATTATAGCGAATTAGTAAAAAAGTTTAAGAAATAATAAATGGCAAATTTATTTGATAGAGACGATATAGCAATAGGCATAGCCTTACCATTTGGTTCTGGGCAATCTAATTTTAAGTTAAATTATACTACATTAGATCAAGCGAGAACAAATGTAATTAATTTGCTATTAACTCATAAAGGTGAAAGATTTATGCAGCCTGAGTTCGGTACAAATTTACGACGGTTTCTATTTAGACAGAATACACGAAATCTAGCAGACGATATTCAAGAAGATTTATTAAGCGCTATTAAACGCTGGTTACCTTATATAAAAACAGAGACAATTAATGTTGAAAGAAGTGTTCAAAATATTGAAGAATACACAGTTCACGTCACAATAACATTTTCAGTAATACAAGATATAAGTAAATTTACAACAGTAACATTTAATTTTAACTCAAGTGGTGGTGTAACTGTTGGAGGAAATAACTAAGAATATTATGGCATCAGTAAACGAAAAAATATCAAAAGATATAAAATATACAGGGAAGGATTTTCCAACTATACGTAAGAATCTAATCGATTTTGCAAAAACGTACTATCCAACAACTTTCAATGATTTTAATGAAGCTTCACCTGGAATGATGTTCATAGAAGCCACGTCATATGTTGGAGATTTAATGAGCTTTTATCTTGATAAACAGTTTAAAGAAACCTTGCTACCATATGCAACTGAACGAAAAAATATTATATCACTATCACAAACGTTAGGGTATAAGCCTAGACAAGCCATAGCAGCAGCAGTTAATATAGACATATTTCAGACAGTACCCGCAATAGGTGTTGGTGAGGCAAATGTACCAGACTGGAGATACGCACTCGTTATACAAGGTGGTATGCGAGTTAAAGCAACAAAAGAAGCTGTATTCCGCAGAGAGCTTCCTATTGATTTTTCAATATCAGGATCCGCAAACGAAACGCAGGTATCTATATTCTCTACTGATGATACGACCGGAGAACCTACTTATTATTTATTACGAAAACGGGCAGGATTTGAATCAGGTACACCATTAAAACAAACGTTCACTATAGGCTCTAGTGAACCATACCTTCAACTTAATCTCTCACGAACAGACATTATATCTATAACAAACGTTACGGATTCAGACGGTAATACATGGTACGAGGTACCATATCTAGCGCAAGACGTGGTATTCAAGCAAGTACAAAACAATCAATATGTTGAACCTACCTTACATAAGCATAATACAGAAACTCCTTACATGTTAAGGTTGACAAAAACGTCTAAACGATTTATTACGCGTGTTAACACGGAGGGAAAAACTGTATTAGAGTTTGGACCTGGTACTCAAACAGGACCAGATGAAGAAATAATACCTAATCCAATTAACGCAGGATCAGCGCTCCCAACAGCTACACCACAGAGTAATACATTTATTGATCCATCTAACTTCTTGCATACAAAAACGTACGGTCAAGCTCCATCAAGTACAACACTTACAGTAGAGTATGTAGTAGGATTAGGTATAAAGGATAATGTTGCAACAGGAGACATTACAGATATTGATAATATAAGCTTTATAAGTGAAGGTTCAGGGCTAGATATCACTATGTTTAATAATACTAAATCCTCACTAGCCGCTACTAATCCATCACCATCACAGGGTGGTAGAGGTGCTGAGTCTGTCGAGGAAATTCGAAATAATGCATTAGCACATTTTAGCGCACAGGGTAGAGTTGTTAGTAAAGATGATTACATGATTAGAACACTAACAATGCCGTCACAGTACGGATCTATTGCAAAAGTATACGTAACTCAAGATGAAAAGTTAAATATATCTGACGCTAATAATAGATTACGAAACCCACTTGCGGTAAATTTATATACCCTATCTTACGATCATAATAAGCAATTAACCAACACAAACCCAGCAACTAAAGAAAATATAAAAAATTACTTAGCACCATATAGGTTATTAACCGATTCAGTAAATATAAAAAATGCATTTATAATTAATCTAGGAGTAGATTTTGAAATTATTACACTACCAGGATTTAATAGTAATGAGGTATTATTGAAAAGCATCAATACAGTAAAAGACTTATTACATATAGATAAAATGCAAATTAACCAACCTATAATACTTGCAGATATTTATACTAGCCTTGCTACAATCATGGGTGTCCAGAGTGTTTCAAACGTAGAATTTTATAATTTTTACGATGAAATCGACGGATATTCAGGAAATATTTATGATATATCTATAGCGACTCGTGATAACGTAGTATATCCATCACTTGATCCGAGTATTTTTGAAGTAAAATTCCCAAATTCAGATATTAAGGGACGAGTTACTAACATCTAGGAGAACAACTATGATTAAATCACTATATGCAGTTACTGATACTTCAATCTACGAGAGAACAGGTAGTATGAATGCTGGAGTAGATTCTATTTTAGAACTACAAAAAGTATCTTCTTCAGCTGGAATATATACATCACGTATTTTGATAAAATTTCCACTAGACGCAATTAGCTCATCTTGCGCAAAAGGAGATATTACAAACCCTAAATTTTATCTAAATCTATATCAAACAGATACTGAGGAGGTACCTGTTGAATATGCGTTAGTTACATACCCTATATCACAATCATGGAGTAATGGAACAGGGAGAAAATTAGATCCAGCTAGCTTAAACCTATATGACAAATTAGGATCATCATGGGTGTATAGGGATAAACAACACCCTGAAACATCATATTTGGCATCTAAAGATATACAGTGGACATCGCGATCATTACACGCAGACTCTAATATGGTATACTCGAGCGTCACAGGTGGAGGTACTCGGTATAAAGACTATTATGGAACTCAATCATTTAACCATGAATCTGCAGATATTAGGATGGATGTAACACCAACCATTATGTACCTTATATCTGAAAGTAGAGTAAATAATGGAATAATACTAATGCGCTCAGGCTCACAAGAAACAAACGCAGTAAATTACGGTACAAATAGGTTCTTTTCTCGTGAAACTAATACTGTATATCAACCGAGATTAGAAGTTGTATATGATGATTCATCCTTTGATTCAACAGGATTAACAGAGCTTACCTCTGAGCAGAGTGTAGTATACCTTAAAAATTTAAAACATGAGTATGGTCAAAACGAGACACCTAAGTTAAGAATTGTTGGTCGAGATAGATATCCAACAAAGACGTTCTCAACTCAATCAAATTATAAAACTATAAAATTTTTACCAACCTCATCATATTACGGCGTTAAAGATGCACTAACAGAAGAATATATAATACCGTATAGTAACCTCGGAACAAAGCTAAGCTGTGACACAGACGGAAATTATATTAAGCTTGAAATGAACTCATTTATGCCAGAACGATATTATAAGATGTGCTTTCAAGTTACACAATCAGACTCATCTGTTGTAGTATACGATGAGAATTTTTATTTCAAGGTTAATAGATAATGGCAGCACCAACATCAAATACAAGCCCTATACAAAGAGCAAGACAGATTGGAAGTACACTTCCAGCAACACCTGTACAACAAGCTCAAAGTATATCAACAGGACTTCCTCCTGCGCAGACGCCTGCAGGTCCAACCGGACCTCCACCAGGAATGTTTGGACTCGGAAATCCAGCTGCAGCTAATTGGGGCCCTGCACTTGATCGTAATCAAGGGTTGTCTGCAGGTCAAGGTCCACAATATGTACCACCAGTAATATACTATAATATGCCACTACCGTATCCTGCTCTCGTGCATCCAATACCAGTCCCTAATCCCGCATATACTACATTTCTCAGACAGCAAAAAGCACTACAAGAAGCAGCTGCAGCTGCAGCAACAACAACTTTTGTAGATCCGGAGACACAACTACCTATAACTCAATCAGCTATATCAGCAATTGTTGATGAGGTTATACAAGAGTCTAATGAAGTAGTATCTCAAGTATTATCAACCGTAGATTCACAAGCTCCACAAGTTGATCCAATTCAAGACATAGTAAAACCTCCAGCTGCAATAACACCTACGGAACTCGTTTTAGAGAACCAAGCAGCTTGCGGAGGCACAATAAAAACACAAGATATAAGTATTGAAATTATTAACCAAATCAACATGACATCGAACGTATCAGCTTCTGCAATCGCTTATTCATCAGCTACCGCTTATGCATCAGCTTCTGCTAATATGGCAGAATTATTTAAAAAAGGTTGTATGGACCCTGATGCAACAAATTATGACCCTGACGCAGTACTACCTGATACAGATAGCTGCGAATACGCTCCACCAGAGATAATAAAAGGATGTATGGATCCATATGCATTAAACTACGCAGTAGACGCTACAGAAGACGATGGTAGTTGTACGTATGTACCAAAACCGCCACCAATACCTCCGATGTCTCAATTTTTAGATTCACACGGTCAGATTATATTCGAAGTTCCTAAAGAACTAGTAGAAGATGAAGGTACAGTTCCTATGCCAAAAGGTAATACTGTAAAAATAATTGCCACTAGAGAATTAGTAAATCCTGATGCTGTTAATCCAATTGTTCGAGCTGCATCAATAATACAGAGTGATTTATTACTAACAACTGAAGATAATCACCGAAAGAGGGTAGCAAAACATATAGAACGGGAAGCGAGAAAAAATGCTCCTAATCCTAAAGATTATAAAAAAGGTGGTAGAGATATTAATTATCTTGCTGACAAAAAAGCTTATCTTGAAAAATTACACCAATTGGGTAGAGAAACTGATACCGGTTCTGAGGATATTGTTATTTTCAACGAAGTAGAGGATACAAAAATACAACGTAATAGAGGAGGAGCTATTATGATATCGACTAACTCACCAATACTAACAACCAGTCTACAGTGTCAAACATTTGTACGTGATGATTTTAGAAAAGCTATAGATACATCATTTAATGAACTAGTAGGGAAAATGTAATGCCAGAACAATATATAAATAATGATGCTATAGCTCAAGCAGCAGGGCAAACAACCGTACAGTATTATTCAGATCTTGATTTAATAGCATTAGGTGGAGATACATATGGATATATGCTCAACCCACCTTTTGGTAAGAGTGCATATGATAGAGTTGAATATCATGTATATGATCCATCATTCAACCGGCTTTTTTCAAACCATAAAGCAGACAACTGGACAGTAGACGCGGATGAGGATAGGATGCCGCAAGTTAATCTGCGTCTTAAAGAAGATCTAGAGTCTCTAAATTTAGTAAATGGCACTTATAACATCATATATAATTTTCATAGAGATGCAGTTGGTGCACCTACAGGTCCAAAATTTAAGGTACATTCCATAAGTAAAGACAGAAAAGAATTAAGGTTAGTACCAACCATCTTCGAAGATAGTGAAGCACAAGCAAGTCCTGAATTAGAAGAACTCTACCGCAGATTTTACCAGCTAAAATCAACCTCAGGAACTGTTGGTCCATATTATGATCTTCCTGCAATTCCAAACAACCCGCTCTGGACACAACTGCAAGTAAACTTTGGATATAATCGATTAAATACTATAGTAGCATGGTTAATAGATGACGTATTTCCATATGATGCTGATAATCCACATACAATATTACTAAAACTATACCAACCTGTACCGTCTACCATTAAAGTAGATAGTTTGTGTTGGTTATTAGCAGAAGCAACACAACCTATTAGTAATAAAGTTATACTAGACACACCAATACCGGTAGTAGGTAATAATTTAGCATCTCCTAACTTTGATCTATGTTTAGATACAACACCGCGACTTCAAACAGAGCATAAAAGTTATAATAATCTACTAGGAGTAGATTCAGATGTAAAATCAGAACTGCAAAACTCATACAGCTCAAGTCTAGACGGAATACATTTAAACATCGATTACTCAGTGTTTGAAAATTATATTCATTTTAGTTCAGCTGAAGAGCGCTTAAAGAATTTTAAATACAAACTACAATCATTATCTCACTATGATACTCAAGCTCGTAAATTTGATTATAGTGAATACTCTACATCAGATGTATATATATACGAATACACAGGATCGCATGGTTCAAAATACACAAAGCAATACCAGAAACGGTGGGTTGACAAAAAGGTTAAACTACTAAACGAGTTTGATGATTTCGAAAAGTGGTTATATTTTGAGAGTGGATCTAACAGTAATTTTATAATTTCATCAGGATCACGGGGAGGAGGAAATCACGACTGGTCTCGATCCGTCATTACACCGTTCCCAAAACTATCTGGATCGTTCAGAAATGATAGGTGGACTGATGATTATTATAACTGGAACAATGACCAATTATTTGACTGGGCAGTGCACAGTATATTCATGCCAGGTCCCAATTACGAGCTACTGCATGTTACTCATTCAAAGGCTAGTAACTGGTATACTACAACCATAGAGTCTGCAAGCGCATACGATAAACAAAATCAAAATATGTTAAGAAAAACTACACCAGAGTTTATTAATGATATTGGTAAAGATGATAATGAAACATATTTACGATTTTTAGACATGTCTGGTCAAGCACATGATATATTTTGGACATACGCGCGCTACTTTAACCATTCTACAACCCGTGAACATAATCATAATTACGCTAACAGGGTAGGGTTATCTGATGAATTAGTTTACCATGTAGCTAAATCACACGGATTAGATTTAGTGGATGGAGATCCAAATCAAGATTTATGGCAATATAGATTAGGAAAGGATAGTGACGGTAACCGTTTGCAAAATAATCCAACAGCATCTATTAGAACACTATCATCTAAACAAAGGACTGCAGAAGTATGGAAGCGAATAGTAAACAACTTACCATTCTTGTTAAAAGCAAAGGGTACAGCAATGGGGGTCCGCGGACTTATTAATTGCTACGGAATACCAGAACATATATTACCAATATATGAATATGGATCTAGCAAAAAAAGCGATCAAGAAGGATTATATGAAGAACGTAATTTTAAGTATTGTCTAAATTTTAATAGCCAATCAATATCTACCAACTGGGGTCCACATCACGGTACTATAGGAGCAATAAGCCCTGTTAGGTTTAATGTAGGTGGTAGTGACGTTGTAGAAGCAGTTTCTCCTAACGCGGTAGAGTTTAGATTCTGGCCAGAACAGACTGCATTACCAGCTGTTAATACAAATCAAGCATATAGTCAATCATTATGGCAAGTTAATAATGATATGGGTATAGTGTTACATAGATCCCACTCTAACAAGAAGATGTATAATGGTAGAGCAGAGGGATTAACTGATTTTGGTCATTTTAGCTTAGTAATGTCTAGCTCAAAAATAGCTACATCAATAGGAACACACACAGGATATCATACAGTTTCAACCCCTCGAGCTAAATTATTTGAAAAAACTAACAATAAGCGAGTAGGTGACGGGTGGTGGACTGTTATGCTAAACAGGAAACCTAAAACCAGTTATCACAGCAGCAGTATGTTTGAGTACGAGTTAGTAGCTATGCGCTCAGGACCTGGTATTATAGCTCAAGCTACTTCATGTAGTCTTCGAGTCACTGCTAGTCGAGGAGATAGCGATAGAGGGGCGTATTCAGCATCTATAAATAACTCCTGGTCTGGTAGTCTTGAACTATCAAAGAAAGCATATTTAGGTGGTTATGTAACACACAGTGCAGGGAACTTATACCTTGGTAGTCAAAACCACAGCATTTTTGGACACCAATTTAACGGAGCTATGCAGGAGCTGCGATATTATGCAAGCCCTCTAACAAAAGATACATTAAAAACGCATACATTAGCACCTGAGATGTATGCTGCAACAGACGGAATATCTACATACAACGAACTACTATTCAGAATAAAGCTTAGTGAAAAACAAAATCACTGGTCAGGTAGTACAGGGTTAACATCACCAACCGCATCGATACATTTATTGAGTGCACACCCTAATCAATCAAGTAAATTTGCTAATTGGGATACATCAGCTTTATACCCAACATCTGCATCAGCACATAATTATCCAAATACTTCACAATACGATTACTCAGAAGAATTATATTATATAGATACACCAGAGTTAGGGCCCAATAATTATACTAGTGATAAGATTAGACGAGAAGAAAATACACGTATAAGGGAATTATGCCCTACAACTCGAGCAGAAAAACCAGCATCTGATAAGTTTGCATTAGATACTAATAATGTAGGTATATATTTCTCACCAACAGATCAAGTTAATAAAGATATATTTGATCATATTGGGGGAATGAGGTTAGATAACTATATAGGGGATGCTCAAGAAGCCTTTGACGACAAATATGATGAACTACGTAGAATGAGTAACATTTACTTCAAAAAATATAAAAACGAGAATGACAAAGGAACATATTTAAACGAGTTAAAACAGTATGATATGTCTTTATTCACTATGCTAAAAAATTATTTGCCTGCCAGGGTAAATGCAGACT